>Ga0247688_1000319_pt1 | contig 16537 bp, 35 predicted proteins | sample CNK29_metaG_FD_182718 | JGI IMG/M metagenome (GOLD analysis project Ga0247688, IMG submission 182718) | Soil microbial communities from Purdue University Martell Research Forest, Indiana, United States - CNK29 | ecosystem: Environmental > Terrestrial > Soil > Temperate forest > Bulk soil... | reverse complement strand
GCAGGGTCTTGCGCATCGTGCCGCAGCCGATGTCCAGCAACCAGTCGTCCCGCCGCGCCAGGGCGGCGATCTCGTCGTGCAGCTGCCAGGGCGGCGGATCCTGGTCGCCGCGCAGCAGCGCCGACTCGTAGGCCTCGGTGTAGGGCACCGGGCGATTCTGACAGGCTTGCCGTGCCCCTCCCGTCGCCAGCGCAGCGACGGAGCCGGCTCGGCAGTGGCGGATACCGCCGACGGCGGAGGCATCCCGGTGCCCCGGAACGCCGCCTAAACGGGCCTGAGGGGCCCTTTCGTCACTCTGAGGTCACCGGCCGGATTCCTCGCTCGCTATGGCGCGGGCGCTCCGTGCGTCGGCTGACGAGTCGATCCTGGCGGCGCTGAATACCCATGCCGTGCCCACCTGGCGGCCGCCCAGCTTCGCCGCCTGCTTCACCACGGCCTGTCGAGTGATGCCCAGGCGCCGCGCCACTTCTCCGGTCGAGAGCAGGTCGTCCAGGCCGACGCCCGGCGGCGAGAGCGCGTCGATGCTGCCCGTGGCGGCCAGCGCCCTGGGCGCCCGCAGGCCAGCCTGCGTCGCGGCGTCGAGGGCGAGCTCGATCCCGACGACCAACGCCGTGCGCAGCGTCTCGGCGCGGACGGTCAGGCAGGCCTGCAGGCGACCGTGACCGGCACCCCAGGTGCCCGCGAAGGCCGCCAGACCGTCCATGAGCACGTCCAGCTGGTCGAGGGTGGGCTCAGGCGCATCCAGCTCGACCTGAATGGCGAAGTCGTCCATCAGCCGCTCCTTGCCGCCCTTGCTCAGGGGGTGTCCTGGGTCCATGTCAGCTCGTCAGTCGGCGTGGTCGTCCACACCGGCTCCCCCTCCGATGGGATGCGACCCAGCTTCAGGCCGCGCCTGGCCAGCCACGCCACGAGGTCGCGGGTCAGTGCCGGGTGCACCGCGAGCAGCCACACGTCCACGCCGGGGCCATCCTTGTCCGTCACGCGGCGAAGGCTACCGCCAGTGCCGGGCCGGACCCGCTACCGTGCGTGCATGTCTCACGCAGTGGACTGGCCCAAGCTCGTCGAGCACATCGGCGTCGCCCAGCGCCATCGCGGCCTGTCCGACCGCGCGATGGCCGAGACGCTGGGGCTGCCGGCGTACAGCACCCTGAGCCGGCTGCGTCACGGCCAGCAGGTCTCCGCGGACACCCTGGCGACCCTGGTCGCGTGGCTCTACCCGAACGAGATCCCGGCCTGGATCCGCGAGGTCCCTCCGCGCGCCGAGCCCCCCGTGTTGTCGTCGGACTGACGCGCTTGTGGCGTGTTTCTGTCCTGCACCGCCGTACCGTGCGTCGGGCGGCCTGGCATAGTGACTCCATGCGCGCTCCCGCGACACCGCCCTCCCCTGAGGATGTCGAGCGCCTGCGGCGACGCCTGAAGCTGCAGGCGCGACTAGCTCAGGTGGTGCTCAATCTGGGCGTCGTGGGCGCCTTCATTGCCTACTACGTCTCCGGCGCGCCGTGGGACGCCTTCCTGGGGCGCTTCATCGTCGGGGCCGTGCTGGGCGCCGTGGCCGTGGGGCTCTACGGCGGCTGGCGCCACTTCGCCGACCAGGACCCCGACCGGTAGTGGTCCTCCCCCGCACCGTCTGCTCTACTGGGCCCATGCCACATCCCGCGCTCACCGCGTTTGTCCGCGCCACCGCTGCCGCCGCCGACATCGTCTGCATCGCGGTCCTGGCGGTCTGGGGCGTCGTCGTCCTGGTGACGATCGGCTGGCTCGCCGCACTGCCGTCCCTGATGCTGGCCGCCGCGCTGACCGCTGTCCGGGTGTGGGCGCATCGTCGCCTCCGCCGGCGCGGATAGACAGAGAAGAGCCCCGTCCGGGGTTGCCACGGCGAACGGGGCCCTCGTGGTGGGGATGGGATTTGAACCCACGACCTACGGGTTATGAGCCCGCCGAGCTACCGAACTGCTCCACCCCACTGTCGCCGATGCTACCGGGTCGGTCGCTACCCTGCCGGCATTACGCCTCCAGGCCGCCGATGATCAGCGCCAGGCGCGGCCGCTGCGGTGCCACCTCGACGCCCGGCAGCGGCCAGTCGTCCGCGCAGATGCCGTGATACGGAGGCTTCCACCATGGCCGCGCCCACTGGTAGCGGTCCTGGACCTGGGCTCGTTCGAAGTAGCACGCCAGCAGGCCGCCACAGTTGGGGATCGCGGGTGGGGGCGCCCCCCTGGCCGCGATCCGCTCCTGCGTCTGCACCGCCAGGGCCTTATGGCGGGAGCAGAACCACCACGTGCGGCTCACCTGGCCGGTGGTCATGTCGTACTCGTGCACGTGCTCACTGGCATTGCTGCCGCATCGCGTGTTGTCCGCGGTGCGCTGTTCGACGTGCGCGCTGTAGTGCTCCGAGGTGCCCGGTCGCGGCTTGTAGGCGCGCAGCCGCGGCCCGTCGCAAGCACCTCCCCACGCCCGAGGGTGTTCATAGCGCGGGCAGTCCTCGGCGAACAGCTGTCGAAGTCGGTCGTCACCACCGAGGATGCGCCGCACTGGGGCCATGTTCGTCGTGTCGTGGCGTCCGGGATCGCGCAGGGCGGTCCACGCCAGGACGAGGGCGAGCTCGCGGGTGCCGGACGGCATGCGCTTGTCGGCGTAGATCCGGGCGACGATGTCGTCATAGTGCATGAGGTCGCCCATCTCCCCGGCGCTGTAGCGGCTCACCCCGACTCCTCCGCGGGACGCGTCGTGGCGAGCTTGCTCATTACCGCCAGGTGTCGGCGCAGCTCGCTGCGCAGTTCAAGTGCGTGTTCAAAGCACAGAGTGGCCTGGGCTGCGTCGTCTAAGACCAAGGGAAGTTGCTTGGCGCCCCCGCTGCCGCACCGGTCACAGCGCAGCTGCCCTCCTATGAATAGGTGCGTCTCGACGAAGTCGATAACTCCCCGATAGATCGACTCGACGACATATGGAGCGGCCGTCACGACGCCGGCCTGACCGGGTGCTTCTCGATCAGCTCGGCGATCGCAATGACGTTCGCCGGCACGCCGAGCTCGCGCAGCTTCGGCAGCTCTGCGGTGCCGCACCAGTCGATCATCCACGTGATCTGCTTGGGCACCAGGACGCGCCACGCCTTGCTGGTGGGGCCGCAGGTGGTGCAGCGGCGCACCTCCCCGCAGAAGAACAGCACCGCGTCGACCTCCGGGTTGTCGGTGTCGACACAGTCGCAGTGGGACATTGGGCAGTGGTCGTGATGGTGACAGTGCGGGCCCTCCAGAAAGAACTCGCCGGCGCCGTCGGTGGTCATGACTGCGATTCCTCGCGCCAGACGCTGCGGGCGTGCCGGCCGACCGACGCGACGATCTGCAACGGCAGCCGCACCGCCACCGCGAGGCGGGTCGCCACCGACGCTCGGTCGAGGGCGTCGTTCAGCTGCGTCACGGCGTTGGCCTGCTCGGCGTCGCCGCTGGCGTTGAGGTAGGCCGTGAACAGCCAGTTGATCTGCTGGGCTGTGGGTTGCTCAGCCATAGGGTGTGTCTCCTGCGTGGTCTCAGCCGCTGCACGGCCGGTGGTGGATGGACCTACTGAAAATCCTACAGTAGCCTCGACCAGCATGGATACCCCGCCCATTACCATGCCGGCCTTCCTGTTGCTGCTGCACATCGTCAGCGCCGGTGAGCCGATGTACGGCCGGCAGCTGGCGGTGGCCTCCCGTCAGGTCGAGGACGTCGTCTACCCAGCACTGCGCCGCCTGGAGTCCCTAGGCCTGCTGTCCAGCGCGGAGGAGGAGGCCGACAGCGACCGTGTCGGCAGCCCGCGTCGGCGCTACTACCACGCCACCGCCGCCGGTGTCGCCGTGACGACGGGCCTGCGCGCCGAGATCGAGCGGGTCGTCGGCGTCCACAATCCCGCGCTGCGTCCGCCAGGCGTGCTGGGCACCTCGGGTGGCGTGCCGCTCACCGAGGAGCTGCTCGACCAGTTGGCCGACGAGGCTGAGCGCGGCTACGACGTCAAGCGGCTGCGCCGGCGTCCGTAGTCCCGGTCGCTGCTACGCTGTCACCGGCGCTCGGCCTCGGTCGGGGCGCCCTTGTCCCCGCGTAAGCGGGGTTGCCGCACTCGACACCCCTTCCCGTGTGAGCGGGACTGTCGTGCTGCCACCCCTTGCCTACGTCCGGGAGGACCTCGTGGATCCGTTCGAACCCCTGCTTGCACGCCTGACCAGCAAGCGCGCCCGCTTCTGGGCTGCCGTGGCCTGGACCGTCGTCAACGTCGGCACCGCCGCGTTCCTGATCTGCGATGCCGTGGCCACAGGGTCGTGGCAGGCCTTCGGCGGCTGGCTCATCGCCCCCCTGCTCACCCTGATGTTCCTGGCCTGGTTTCGCTGCGAAGTCTCCTATCGTGTTGCCCAACGGCAGGGTCGCGAGTGAGCTGCGCCGACGGTCGTAAGATCGCGCGCTGTGTCTCTTCCGCGAATCAGCGTGTCGTCCTACGGCCTGTTGCTCGGCCTGTCCACGGTCGAGGAGTCCTTCGCGCTGCCGTTGGCGTGCAGGGCGGAGGTCAGCGCCGACAGCGCCCGGGCGGGGCTGGCTCGGATGGTGGAGCGCGGCTGGGTGGCGACCTGGCCCGAGCAGGACGTTCCCTTGTCGGCCGGGCGTCCTCCGCGGATGCGCTACCGCGTGACGGACGGCGGCCTGGTCGCGATGGCCGACATCCAGGCGCGGCTGGACCGGCTCGCCGGCGCCGCGGCGGCAGGTCTACATCGTCCGGGTGGTCTTGCCTGACCGACTTCGCGCTGGGCTAAATGCCCCGGTACCGTCGGGCTCTCCGACGCTTCCTTGTCCTGGACCCCGACCGGGGGCATCGGGACCACAGAAGGGCTCCCCAGGGTCAGCGGGGAGCCCTTCGCCCGTCCTGGCCCCACGTCTGCCGCTCAGCCGGACTCCCATCGGCCGCAGTCCTGGCATGTCCGGTACCGAAACCGGCCGGTGTCGGCGATGCGCCAGCGGGTCCAGCTGGCGTGCGCGCACCAGCTGGCGTGCCGCAGGCGGTAGCGCACCGCGTCGATCAGGTTGAGCAAGGCGATCACGCGCCCAGTATGTGGCGCACCCCGGTACGGTCCCAGGAATGACCAACGAAGGTGTGACCCTGGACGCCGTGCAGATGGTCCGCGACGCCCTCGTGCGCTACCCCAGCCCGTCGGCCATGCTCAACGTGACCCCGCCCGTGCTGGCCGCGCTGTACCAGCAGGCGTCGACGGACGAGGTCGCCACTCGACTGGTGGCCGCGTGCGAGATCTGGGGCGCCGCGCCAGGTCGACAGGACAGCCTGATCGTGTCGCGCAGCGCCCTGGCCGACGCCCTGGATGTCAGTCAGGCTCCGCGGTGAGATCCGGCAGGCACTCGGCGTGCAGCAGCAGCGCGAGCGCGGAGTACCAGCGGTCCCGCTCGTGTCGCACGACGCTGTCCAGGTCGTCCGGACCCAGCGCGTACAGCTGGACCGGGCGGCCGTCACCGAGCGGCTCGCCGCATTTCTGACAGGGCGTGTCGATGGCCGGGCTGTCGACGTGCAGCTTGTCGATGAGGGGACCCTCTCGGGGCTCGCCCTTTTTCCATCGCACATAGAACACGCCGGTCATGCTGGCCACCCCTCTGACGATGGCTCGTGGACCTCGGCTGCAGTCATGGGGCCCGTTGTAGCACGCATGGTTGTTTCGCGAACCGGGGCGCGCCCACCATTCGGGCTGTCCTGCTTGGCCTCTCGGCGTTACGTCCATACCGTGGAGTGAATGCTCCCCAGAATCAGTCTCCCCACCTATGCCGTGATGCTCGCGCTGGCCGCGACCGGCGAGGACTACGCCCAGTCGCTGGCCGACCGCGTCGGCGCGCCCAGTCGCGACATCGTGCACAGAAGCCTGGATCGCCTACGGATACGCGCATGGGTGACATCCCGGGAGGAGGGGCCCGACACGCGCCGGCCGGGCAGCCCGCCGCGGGTCTACTACCGTTTGACCACGGCCGGCCGCCTCGCGCTGGCCGACATCGGGGCCCAGCTCAGCCATCTGCTGGCCGCTGCGCCCGCCGACGGAATCGAGCAGCTCGTGTCCCCCGACCCACGGCCCGCGGCCGCCGACCTGGACGGCCACGCCGCCACGGTCCTGTGCGACGACGACTTCGGCCTCGACATGCGCGTCCTGGTCGACAACCCGCTCCCCGACCGCGGCCGCGTCGACGTCGACCCCGAGGACGGCTGTCTGTAGCTGGCGGTCCTCTTGCGGTCCGGCCGGCTGCTACTGTGCCGCCGGCGGTTCTGGACATGGTGTCGGAGGAGATCTCCGGACGCTCATGAGGGCCATGAACCAAACTGGGACGGCCGCTACACCCCGCCCGGGGATGCCGGGCGGGGTGGCTACTCTCCCGATCATGACGGACACCCGGCGGTTCATGATCGTCGCCGGCCTCGCGCAACTGGCCAACCTGCTTCTCGCGACCGGCTTCATCCTCTTCACGTCCTGGCGGCCGCCGGACGCGTGGCTCACCCTGACCGGCCTCGGCCTGGCCGCCTACCTCACGGCACTGGTGATCTACTGCCGGCTGTGATTACCGCTGGTCACAGCCTGGCTTCCTCTCCCAGTAGGAGGAGGACGTTGGTCGTTCGCCTTTGAGCCACGCCGCCTCTTCGGCTATCAAGTCGGCGAGACCGTCTGGGTTGAGCACGGTGAACACGATGTCCGTGAATTCTTTCCGCGCCTGCTGGTCGGCGGCACTGAGCCCGCGCCTCTCCCTGCGTGCCCAGTACTCCTGCTCGGCCTCCAGGCGTGGCAGCAGTTCGTTTCGGGTGAGGTTGTTGAGGTCATCCTGGGTGAGCCGCTTGAACCGAGCCATCAGACGGCGCCCTTCTCTGTGTCATTTCCAACTCGCGCGCCATGCGCGGACGTCACTGCCGCCCCTCGACCTCAGCCAGGCGCTGTCGGAGCCTGTCGGCCTCGGCCCGGTGGTGCTGCTCGGCGTCGATGAGCGCCCAGTACGCCACCCCCTGGTGCTCGTACTGATGGGTACCCAGAGCCGTCGCATAGGCGTCGGCCACGGCCGTGCGGGCGCTGATGACGCGCTCGCACCACCGGGCGAATGGCCAGCTGCGGTCGCGCAGCGCCGCGTTCAGCGCTTGGCGAGTCTTGCCAAACTCGCGGTCGCTGTCGGCCGCAGAGTCGCTCATAACTGTCACCTCGCTTGCTGCGGACTTGGTCAGCCCAGGCCGTAGGAGTCGACGCCGGCCGGCCAGCTCGGGTAGATCGTCAGCTTCGCCTGGGCGCCCCACTCGCAGGTGCCGCTGTCGCGACAGGCGGCCGGGTTCTGACCCTTGTGTTCGGCGCAGACGTAGTTGTCCCAGTTCTGCACCGCCTCGGCCAGGCTCGGGTGCATCTGCCGGTCCAGCTCGACCCCCACACCGTGGGCGTTGTGGTTCGGCCGGGGGTTGAAGCGGCGCACCGCGCGCGGGGTGTGTCCGAGTTCCTCCAGCAGCCGCAGGAACTCCTCGTCGGCGCCAGCGGGCAGCCGCGGGTCCGGGGCGTTGTTGAAGTAGAGCGTGGACATCGCCAGCGACGGCCAGAGGGGGTCGCCCAGGAATCCCAGGCGCAGCCTCGGCAGCCACTCGACGCCGCCGGTGATGGCGCTCGGGCCGTTGCAGGCCAGCAGCGCGCCGCGCGGCTGCTCGGTGTCGTAGAACCAGGTCAAGACCGCGGTGACGACCTCACGCATGAGGTCGGTCCCGACCGACGGGGCGGTGGTGGGCATGGATGGATGCTCCCGTTCCGGTGTGGTGGTGGGTGGACCATGACAAGGATATTAGACTAGCATCGGTTGGTGTGAACGATCCACGGCTCAGCCTCCCCACGACGGCGTTCCTCATCCTGCTCACGCTGCGCCGTCACCACGACCGGGGTGCTCGGTATGGCCTGCAGCTGGCCGAGGACACCGGCCAGCTGCGGCAGACCACCTACTGGGCGCTGAACCGCCTACAGCAGCAGGGCCTCGTCTTCAGCCGCCTGGAAGACGGCGCCGGTCCCAAGGGGCCGCGCCGGCGGTTCTACTCGCTCACCGAGGCCGGCGTCGCCTATGCCGATCGAGTCCTCGAACTCGGCGCCGAGCCGAAACCCACCACCACACGGAAAGGCGCGACATGCGCACCATCACCTCCCGCCTCGCCGGCATGGCGCGAAAGGGGTCGACGCGATGACCGAGGATGAGCTGACCGGCCCCATCCTGGAGATCACCGAGCTGGAGGCCGGCTCGACGCAGGCGATGACGGAAGCGGGGGTCACGACGTGCCTCATGATCCGCGCCACCGGCAACCTGTCCACCACCGGTGAGCCGGCGACATGGAACCTGGCCGCCCCCCGGGAGGGCGCCCTGCATCTGCTGGCCGCCCTTCACGGCGGCGCACACCTCGCGTTCCCGGACCTGGTCCCGTCCGACGCCGTGGCCGGCTTCGCGTCAGATCCTCGCGCCGGCCAGTCGTCGCTGGCCTCGAACCTGCGCGACACCTGGGAGCACACTGGTCGTGACCTGAGCCGCGCGGACCTCACGGCGCTGGGCTGCGTGGCGGCGCTGTTCGCCCTGGTGCAGGCGATCACCCAGATCTCCTCGATCCCCCGCGTCGTGTACCCGTTCCTGGCGGTGGCCGCCCTGCTGGGCGGCGGCGTGGTGATGGGCACGGTCTGGACGCTGTGGCCGCGGCGCATCACCGAGAGGCCGGACCTGCCGGGCTCGTGGCTGCACGCGCTCGGCTTCGGCACCCGCGAGGCGCTCACCACGGCCTACGCCGAGTGGTCCTCCGCCGCCATCGCCGCCGGCCAGGTGATGGCGCTGTCGCCGGTGGTGCTCCGCAAGTGGATGGCGGTGCGCGTCGTGCTGCCACTGTTCTGCGCGACCGTCGCCGTGCTGCTGGTCGGCCTGCTTGTCGGCCTGCTGACCACGTGAGGAGTTCCGATGTTCACTCGTGACGCGCTCGACGCGTTCGCCCGCATCCAGGTCTACCAGGTCGACCTGGACGCGGTGTTCGACGTCGACAACAACGTGACCAAGGGCGGCATGGAGGTCGTCCAGCGCGTCGCCTTCCACCTGCATCCGCTGCGCACCGCCACCGCGGTGGATCGTGAGCTGTGGCGCCTACTGAACCAGGCGACCGCCGTCGGCGACCCGGGCGCGCTGTCGGCCCGGGGTGAGCTCAACGCCCTCGCACGCGAACTGCTGGACGGATTCGCCGCACGGTAGCCGCGCCGGCCACCTGCTACGCTGACCGCGTTCTTCTTCCTTCTTGTGCTCGTACACCGTGAAGCCCCCGACGCCGTCCAGGTCGGGGGCTTCACGGTGTCTGTGGTCAGGTCACGATCCAGCACACCGGGTTGCACGGGCCGCCGTCGTGGGCCAGTCCGACGCTGTCCACGAGCTCGTCGACCTCGCCCGGGCCGCCGGCGCGCTCGATCGCCCGCAGCAGCCAGGCGCCTTTCGGGGTGATCCACGACCCGCCGATGCCGCCGCCGTGCTCGATCAGGCCCGCCCGGTCCATCGCCGACAGCACGATGTGATGGCCGCCGTCGGAGCCGATGGCCACCCGCGCTGTCCGCGAGCGGCCGTCCTCGTGCAGCGGCATCATCGCGAGCAACTCGTGCAGCAGCACCCAGGCGCTGTCCGGGTTGCCGCAGCCGCACAGCTCCAGGTCGCCATAGAACACCTGGTACAGGTGCGTCAGGGTGTGCTCGCTCAGCTCATCCTCACCCACGCCCACGCCCGCGCTCCAGGCGCTCGACGAGAACGCGCCCATAGGCGGCGCGGAACAAGGCGCCGACGTAGTGCTCGACGCCGTCCTCGTCGGTGACGTAGAGGTTGTTGTTCTGCTTGACGCCGACGCGGAACTCGCCAGTGGCGAGCACCTCGGCCGGGCAGTCCACGTCCGCGCTGTTGACGCAGAACTCCACGATGGCTCCTCCTGCCTCCAGTGCGAGTTTATTGTCCACACCGGACGGCCGTGTCAGCCCAGTGGGCGGATTGGCACCGGGTTGCTGACCAGCGCGTTGCACAGGCGACTGACCGCCTGCGGGACCGTGCCGAAGACATCGGTGTCATCCGGATTGGTGGGGATGCAGTAGCGCGGCATCTCGATCGTGCCGTCGGTGTGGACCCGGGAGACCTCGAACGACCAGCCGTCCCGCGCCATGTAGCAGACCTGCCGCATCTCGACACGGTTCGGATGGTCATGCAGGTGCCCGGCGCGAGCGGCGTCCATGGCGCCGGAGTTCGCGATGGCCATGTAGGCGATGGTGGCGAAACCGATGCCGTCGAGCCGGTAGCCGACGTCGCAGCCGATCATGTCGCCGTCCGGCGTCAGCGCGCCGGCGAGGTTGTCCAGCACCGACGTGGCCTCCGACGGCAGCGGCGGCAGATCCGGGTCGGCAACGCCGGTGACGCGGGCGTGGTGGCAGGCCCGCGACCGCTCGACGACCATGGCGACCATGGCCAGCGCCGTCGCCGGCGGATAACCCCGCCGGCAGTGGTGGTGCAGCATTGAGGTGAACACGCTGGAGTGCTCGGCGGTCAACCGGCCGGTGCGCATGTGGCGGTGCAGATAGAACAGGTTCGGCGCCATCTCCCAGCCGTCCATGAGGTGGTGCATGCGCCGCTCCAGTCGCAGCAGCGCGGCCGCGGTGCCGCGCAGCTCCGGGTGCACCTGATAGATCTGCTCGGCCTGCCCGACGCGGGCGTCCATCATCGAGCGGAAGTAGTCCAGCGCGGCGGTGTCCACAGCGGACACTGTAGGGGTGCGCCGGCCTTAGTCCCCTTCCAGTTCCCTCAGTAGGCGCTCCGCGGTGCGGCGTACGGCGTCGCGGTCCTGGGCCCACAGCTCGGCCGGCGGAAGCGGGGTGAGGTCCTCGGCGGTGACCACCTCGCCGTCTCCCCATCCGCGGATCCGCCTGGCCTCGGCGCGGAGTTGACCCCAGCGGTGCAGCTGACCTGGGCACGTCGCGGTGCCGCTGTCGGCGCCGACGTAGCCGGCCGGGAGGTTGACCCGGGCCTCGTGCCAACGCTGCTGGCAGGCCGCCGAGCAGAAGTCGTCGATGGGCGAGTCGTCGAGCGTCTCGTCGCACCCCTCGGCCTGGCAGCTCAGGGCGTCGTCGATTCGCCTGATGATGTCGTTCGCCACCGTGTCATCATCCCGCCCGGGTGGTGGCGGGCTACCGTGACCCGCGTGGGTGTTCCGAGCATGCCGCTGCTGACGTTCGAGGCGCTGGTGGCGCTGACGGGCGTGGCCGCCCGGTCTGACGGGCAGGACTACGTGCTGCCCAGCGAGCTGGCGCCGGTGCTGGGCTGCGCGCGTGAGACCGCCGCCATGACCCTGTCGCGCCTGACTGCCCGCGGTGACGCCGACACGCGGATTGTGCGCATCGACTGCTATCACGAGCGGGTGTACTACCGCGTCACCGAGCAGGGGAAGGCGTTCGCGGCCGCGACCCTGGACAAACTTCACCGCCTGTCCCAGTTTGTCCCGCAGCGCCCTGAAGACGTCCCACCCTCTGGCGTCGGGTCGCCGGCCGCGCGAGGCTGAGCGGGCGGCGATCTCCTGGCTCTCTTGCCTGATTGGCGTGGGTGGGGCTACGAACAACCGCATAGGCCGCCCTTCCGCGGACACGGGAGGGCGGCCACCCCACTCCCCTACCGGCGGATGCCGACGAACCCGTAGGCCCCTGACTTCGGGATCACGCTGGCGTCGCGCAGGCCGTCGGGCCGCCAGTCCGCGGTCAGCACGATGCCCGGCTCGACCACGGTGTAGCCGTCGGCGAAGCGCCGCACCTGCCCGAAGGAGCGCACGGTGACGCCGTTGCGCGTCGAGGAGTAGCTGTCGGCCGTCGCGTTCATCTCCGTCACGTTCGGGTCGTCGGCGGTGACGTGGGTCAGCGCGATCATGCTGTTCGACACGGTGGCGTCTCGATAGGCCGCGACGACGTCATAGGGGTTCTTGCTGTCGGCGACGAAGTGCATCGCGGCGGCGAGGATGACCAGGACCGGCTCGGTGAAGTCGATCGTCGCGCGCACGGCCGGGTTGTTCAGCACCGTGCCCGGCTCGGTGAAATCTGCGTAGACGTAGGTGACGCGGTCGTCGTTCTCGGTGGTGAGCTCGCCGGTCGCCACCGCCACCGCCTCGTTGTCGATGGCGGCCCACCGAATGTCCTCGTCCACCTCCTCGGCGACCTTGTGCAGGCCGCCGGCGGTGGGGATTCCGGCGCCCAGGTCCAGGAACTGGCGCACTCCGCGTTCGGCGGCGTGGCGAACCGCCCTGGTGGCGAACGCGCGGTTGTTGCGGACGCACTCTCGGGTGCTGGGCATTTGACGCTCGATGATGGCGGCGAACTCGCGGTCAACCAGGGTGTTGAAGGATCCGTCCAGCAAGTAGTCGTAGACGCGCGCGGCGTTGGGGATGCCGTCGTCGTCAACGCGCATGGGCCGGAAATTGATGTCAGGGTGGTGTGACATGGGCAGCTCCTCGCCTGTGGTGGGTGTTCAGGATGCCGCGCCAGCGTTACCTCACGGCACCCGCAATCACCCTTCCGGAGCAGCTTGCGTGTCCGATTCGGGGCGATTGAGCATGTCGCGAGCCTTGGCGACACCGGCCGAGGTCAGCCAACAGGCGCGGTGGGGCAGCTCGCCGGCCCGCGGCTCGGCCCATTTCCTGAGCAGCCATCCCTGCGCCTCCAGTCGAGCCAGCGTGGGATAGACGAGGCCAGAAGACTCGCCGGTGCGCCTGATCAGGTCCGCCCCGCGCAGCCACTCGCCCTGCTCGTGCGCCGTGAGCAGGGCGTCAAGGACGTTGAGCATATTGCTGGACACGCGGTGAAACGTCATGCTCTTACCTTATACGTGTAAGCTAAGACGTCCACCACCACGAAGGGGCGACATGTCCATCCACGACTACACCGGCCTGGACGTCGAGGCGGCGCTGGCCGACGCCAACGAGCACGAGCTGTGGCGCGCACACCTTCTCGGCCGTGAGCACGCCACATGGGACTCCTGCCTGCGCACGGCGCGCCGAAAGGGCGACGCCAGCGGGATCGCGTCGAGCCAGCGCTACGCGGCCAAGCTGCCGCCACTGACCGCGATACAGGAGTTGGTCGTGACCACACGTCTTACCGCCCTGCTGGAAGGGTTCCGCTGGCACACGATGATGCGGGCCCGCGAGCAGGGCGCCAGCTGGGACGAGATCGGCGCGGCCACCGACGAGGCCGCCCAGCACGCGCGGGACTGGTACCGCCACGCGATCGAAGAGCAGGAGCGCTACGTCGGGGACCTGCACGACGCCGCCCGCGCCCGCGCAGCCCTGCGCGACAGTAAGGAGAACTGATCGTGGCCATCCCCCTCTCCATCCCCACCGACGAGGTCGTCAAGGGCCTGCGCGCCTGGGCTAACGGTCACGACTCCCACGTGAGGGGGGCCGTCGAACTGCTGATCCGTGACGGCTGGCCGGACAGGGCCTCTTTCCGACGCGTGCTCCAGAAGACGCAGGGCCTGTATGTGATCCGCTGGTCCGAGGCGCGGGTGGCATTCGACAGCGGCGACTTCGCCGCCAGCGCTGGCGGGCACGGCCGAGCGCGGCTCGACCTCGCGATCGCGTTCGGCGAGCGGCGGTACAAGCTGTCCACCCAGCGCGCGGCCGACGCCGAGAACATCCTCGACGCGCTGCGCATCGCAATGGGTATGGATCTGCCGAGCCCGCGCTAGCCACGGTCACCCGCGGCCGGCGCGCTACAGTGCACTCGCGACGCCGACACCATCAGACGGTGGCGGAGCCGGACGTCGCAGCCGGTTGCACCTTGGAAACCGCAACCTCGCCGGCGGTGGGACGCGAAGCACACCCCGTGCCCTACCGCCGGCGCCGCCACTGCCGGAACTCCTCGACCTGGGCCGGCGTCACCGGGATGCGGAACTTGCGGGCCACCCGATCGTGGACGCGGTAGCCAAGACCCACTACCCGGAGGCCACACCTGTCGTTGGTCATCTTCAGCATCCGGTAGCCCAGCGCCACCAGCCACTGTGACCACCAGGGCGCGTCGACGATCAGCAGCTCCCTGTCGGCGTCGTGGGCTCGACTCACGAATTCGACACTGTATCGGCGCATGGTCTATACCTTCCGGTGTTCGTGGGGCACGATCTCGACCAGCCCCTTCAGGTAGGGCTCCATGACCACCGCGACCGCCTCCCCCGCGCTGGTGACCCGATAGGACTGCACGCGGGTCCGCTTGCCCTTGATGAGCCGGAAGCCCTGCTCGGCGCGGACCCAGCCCAGGGACTCCAGGCGCTGTAGCCGCGGCATCATGACGCCCTGCGACCAGCCGAGCCTGCCGCTCAGCGCGCGGGCGTGCGTGGGTGACCCGGGCCGTGGCCCGTCCCTGATGTTGATCAGCGTGATCAGGATCCGGACGAGGTACCAGATCTGCGTCTCGGTCATATCGACCACGTCGCGGCCGTTGCCCCAGTCGCGCTGCTGCTCGCGCCAGCGCCGTTTGACCGCCGCCGCGCTGCTGCGCTGCGGGACCGATCGGCGCGGAATGAGGGCACGCGGCATGGGGGAATCTTGTCAGGCCGAGGCGTTGGCCTTCGTGAGCGTGCGGATGGACCACGCGAGCGGGTAGTCGTGGCCGTTGGCCGGATGCGGCGACCCGGCGAAGGTGACCAGCATGCCGACGGCCGGTTCGTCCTCGGTGAGCAGCTGGTGCCCCGGCGCCCGCCAGGAGCGGCCCTCGCGGTCGATAATCCAGCCTCGGGTGCCGAACCAGGCGACGATCAGGCCGTACCGGACTCCGGCACGCCGGTCGACGCCGCGCTGGGCGAGCAGCCGCTCAATCTTCGGCACGGCCAGCACGCTCTGCAGCTCCGCGATGGTGCAGACCTGCACGATCCCGGCGCGGCGCGCCTCGTCGGGATCGACCTCGGCGACCTTCTCCCCCAGCTCGGCGGCCCCCTCGGGCGTGTCACGAGTCAGAGTGGCGTAGGCGATGCCGTTGATGACGAACAGGGACGCATACGTTCGGCGCGTGTTTCTGGGCTGCATGGACATCGACTGTACGGTCCCTAGGCGGACCACGAGGGGATGCGGCCGCCAGGCCTGCGGTGTGCCGCGCTAGCCTCACGGCATCACCGCGTTCGTGTCCGCGGTGGGGTGTTTTCGGGGAGCGCGCCTCCCTCGCGTCACGGCGAGGGAGGCTTCCACCCCCGGCCGGGCGGACCGTCGTTTGCGCTCCTCGCACCCCGAATTCGAATGCGTGTTGCGTACACGGACCGAAGTCGGCCGGGCGTAGGCTGCGCGCATGACCCAGGCCGTCCTCAGTGCCCGGCTCGACATGATCGCCGCGCTGCTGACCGCGATCGCGGCCGCGGACGCGCTGGGGCAGGTCGAGCTGCTGGCCCGCCTACAGCAGCAGGTCGGCCTGGCGCTGCGCGTGGCCGTGCTCGACGCCCGTGAGCACTACACGGTGCGCGAGGTCGCCGCCGTGCTGGGCCTGCCGCACTCGGTGTTGATCCGACAGCTGGCCGGCGGCCCCGTCACCGCCCGCGCGGGCCGCTGCTACTACCGCAGCTCCTCGCGCAACGCCCCGCCGCCCCCGCTGGACGCCGAGCTGTCGCACGCCAGCTGATGCCCCACCGGATACTGCTGTCCGGCGCACGCGACCAGCGCGACGACACCCAGCTACTGCGGGTGTTGAGCAGGTGGCGCGACCGCTGCCCGGACGGCGTGCTCGTGCACGGCGACTGCGCGACCGGCATCGACCGCATGGGCCACGTCCTGTGGCACGAGCGCTGGGGTTTGCCTGTGGAGCCGCATCCGGCGAACTGGTCGCTGGGCCGCAAAGCCGGGCCTCGCCGCAACCAGCACATGGTCGACCTGGGCGCCGACGTCGCGCTGATCTTCCCGCTGCCCACCTCGCGGGGTTCTATCGGATGCGGTCGCATGGCGGAAGCGGCCGGCATCCCGACCTGGTGGTTCTTTCCCGATCGGATCATCCCGGCGCGGGCGGGCCCCCAGTCGGCGCGCTGACACCCCCCTGAAACGACGAAACGGCCCCCACTTCCTCTCGCCGAGGGAGTGGGGGCCGTTTCAGCACCGGACCGTTGAATGGAATGGAGTACGAACAATACTCGCCCCGCGAGGGGGTTGGCGTCACGGTAGCGCGCGGCGGGCCGCCGCCACGATCGAGTTACACCTGGGCGGCCAGCTCCACGGCGGTGATGGCCATCGCGAGCCCCATGCACTCCGAACACGCCTCCACGGGCTGATCGCCGATGCAGTGGCGGATCTCGTCGTTCCACTTCGACAGCAGCGGGGCCGCGGCGACCAGCGCGTGCCAGTGGTCCACGGCGCGCCCGGTGACCTGCGCGGTGGCCCCACCGCCGTCCATCGCGAGGACGGTCCATGCGGCTGACTCGCCGCAGACCGCGCGCCAGGCCAGCCACTTGCCGTCGAGGCTGACCCGGACCTGCGGCGCTACCGACTCGATGGGCACGTCGCTCCCCTCTCC
>Ga0247688_1000318_pt1 | contig 16558 bp, 22 predicted proteins | sample CNK29_metaG_FD_182718 | JGI IMG/M metagenome (GOLD analysis project Ga0247688, IMG submission 182718) | Soil microbial communities from Purdue University Martell Research Forest, Indiana, United States - CNK29 | ecosystem: Environmental > Terrestrial > Soil > Temperate forest > Bulk soil... | reverse complement strand
CATCTCTGTCTTTGCTCTCGGCGTGACGCCTTACATCACGGCGTCCATCATCCTGCAGCTCATGACCGTCGTCTCACCACAACTAAAGAAGTTGCAGGAAGAGGGCGAGATGGGCCGGCAGAAGATCAACCAGTGGACGCGTTACCTGACCGTCGGCCTGGCCGGCGTGCAGACGTGGTTTGTGGCCCACTGGCTACAGGTGAACGGCGTCGGCGCACCGACTTGGGGATTTTTGTTCACGACGATTTTGACGCTCACCACCGGAACGATCTTCGTGATGTGGCTGGGCGAACAGATCACTGAGCGCGGCGTCGGCAACGGCATCTCGCTGCTGATCTTCGCGGGTATCGTGATCGGCTTGCCGCGCGGCGTCTCACAGGTTTGGGACCGCGTGAAGGAAGGCGACACGATGGAAACGCTCGGCGTGATCGTCATGCTCGCGGCGCTGATCGCCATCATCGCGTTTATCGTTTTCGTGGAAGCTGCGCGGCGCAAGATTCCGGTGAGTTATGCGAAGCGCCACGTTGGCCGGCAACTCGTTGGCGGGCAGCAAACGACGATGCCGCTGAAGATCAACATGGGCGGCGTGATCCCGGTGATCTTTGCTTCGTCAGTGTTGTCGATGCCGCAGAGTTTGTTTGCCGCGTTTCCGCCGGATCCAGCCAACATGAACACGACGTGGGCCAGGATCTGGAGTTTCTTCCAGACGTTCCACGCCAGCGATCCGTACTACGAGTTGATCTTTCTCTCGCTGATCGTCTTCTTCACGTTCTTCTACGTGTCGATTGTATTCAACGTTGAAGAGGTAGCCGACAACCTGCGCAAGCACGGCGGCTTCATGCCCGGCATTCGTCCCGGCCGCGCGACGGCGGAATACCTGAATTCGATTTTGACGCGGCTCACGACAGTGGGCGCGGTTTATCTCGCGCTGGTGGCGTTTGTGCCGCAGTTCATGCTGAGCGGCTTCAAGGTCGCGCGCTTGCCGTTGATTGGCACCTGGCTGGATTCGTTTGTCAGCACGACGCCGGGCCTGTCGTGGATTCCGAACGGCATGGGTTATCAGTTCTACTTTGGCGGTACCTCGCTGCTCATTCTTGTCGGTGTCGCAATGGACACGGTGGCCCAAATCGAGGCCCAGCTCGTCATGCGCAACTATGAAGGTTTTCTCGGGACTGGCGGTAGACTGCGTGGCCGGCGAGCCTGATCCGTATGGCAAAAATCATCGTGCTGATGGGTGCGCCTGGTGCCGGAAAAGGCACGCAGGCGCGCTTGCTTCAAGAGCGTTTGCATCTGCCGCAGATCTCCACCGGAGACATCTTTCGTTCCTTGAAAAATGCGCAAACGCCATTGGCACTTGAGGTCAGGGAGATCATGGAACGGGGACAACTGGTTCCCGACGAATTGACAATTCGAGTCGTCGAAGAGCGCACGGCGCAGGACGATTGCCGCGACGGTTACATTCTCGACGGCTTTCCGCGCACGCCGGCGCAGGCGCGCAGCCTGGAGCAACTCGCGCTGGCGCAGGACAAGACGATAGTCGCCGTATTGATCGACGTGCCGCTGGCACTGTTGGAACAGCGGATGACGGGCCGGCGCAATTGCCCGGTTTGTTTCGAGATCTACAACATCTATTTCAAGCCACCGCGCTACGACAACGTTTGCGATCTGCATCCTGAAGCACAGTTGGTGCAGCGCGCGGACGACAACGCGGAGACAGTGCGCGCGCGCCTGGCGACTTATGAAGCGCAGACGCAGCCGCTGATCGATTACTACAAGGCGGCGGGCTTGATGCGTTCGGTGGATGGCACTCGAGCTCCGGAAGAGATTTATGAGGAGATCGAACAGATAGTTAAATGATCATCGGGAAGTCAAAGCGGGAGTTGGAAAAAATGCGTGCGGCGGGCCGTTTGGTGGGCCAGGTGCTGGCGCACCTGCGCACGATCGCCGCGCCGGGCGTGACGACGATGGAGGTCGATCGCGTGGCCGAGAAGATGATTCGCGACGCGGGCGCGCTGCCGACGTTCAAGGGGTACAACGGTTTCCCCTATTCGATCTGCGCTTCGGTTAACGAACAGATCGTTCACGGCTTTCCGTCGAACTACAAGCTGCAGGACGGCGACATTTTCTCGATCGATTGCGGCGTGACACTCGAAGGCTTTGTCGGCGACACGGCAACGACGGTGCCGGTGGGGAACGTGAGTGCAGAACGGCTGAAGTTGATCCAGGTCACTGAAGAATGTTTGCAGCGAGCGATCGAACAGTGCCGGCCGGGCAAGCATCTGGGCGATATTGGTTGGGCGGTCCAGGAACATGCTGAGGCGAACGGCTACTCGATAGTGCGTGATTACGTCGGGCACGGCATCGGCCGGCGGATGCACGAAGATCCGCAGATCCCGAACTACGGCCGTCCCGGATTGGGGCCGAAGATCAAGAGCGGTTACGTTTTCGCGGTTGAGCCGATGGTGAATCTCGGGACGCACCATACGAAGGTTTTGTCTGATGGTTGGACGGTTGTGACTGTCGACGGGCAGCCGAGTGCGCACGTCGAGCACACGATCGCGATCACGGACGACGGCCCGGAAGTGCTCACGTTGGTGAAAAAGAGTTTAGCCGCAGATCACACAGATTCAGTAAAGGCATCTGCGTAATGAGGCTGGGCCTCGTCTCAACTTGGCAAGGTAAAAAGGTGCGTGCTATTATTCGCAGTTTGTCGGCAGCGTCAGACCTTCATTCTGTGAGGATATGGCGAAGGAAGAAGCGATAGAGGTTATGGCAAAGGTCCTGGAGACTTTGCCTAACGCTATGTTTCGGGTCGAATTGGAAGATAGTCAGCATCAGGTGCTCGCACACATTTCGGGAAAGATGCGCAAGCACTTCATCAGGATTTTGCCGGGAGACAGGGTTTTGGTTGAGCTTTCGCCGTACGATCTGAATCGCGGCCGAATCACATATCGGTATAAATAGTTAACGAGGTTAGTTATGAAAGTCCGTGCGTCAGTAAAGAAGATGTGCGACAAGTGCAAAGTCATCCATCGCAAGGGCGTGGTCCGGGTGATTTGCGCCAATCCCAAGCATAAACAGAGACAAGGATAGCGAGAAATAAAGATGGCACGTGTAGCTGGAGTAGATCTGCCACCGAACAAGAGAGCCGAGATTGGCCTCACTTACATTTACGGGATTGGCCGTTCGCGCTCGAACGCAGTGCTCAAGGAAGCGGGTGTCAATCTCGACACGCGCGTGAAGGACTTGAGTGAAGACGAGTTGAGCCGCATTCGCGGCATTCTGGAAGTGCAGGGCGAGATCGAAGGCGACCTGCGCAAGCGAGTGCAGATGGATATCAAGCGGCTGATGGACATCGGCTGCTATCGCGGGTTGCGGCATCGCCGCGCGCTGCCGGTTCGCGGCCAGCGAACGCACACCAACGCTCGCACTCGCAAGGGTCCGCGCCGCGCCACGATCGCGAAGAAGAAGGCGCCCGGCAAGAAATAAGACATTGTCGATTTCCGATTGCCGATTGCCGATTGAGGCGCAAGTAACGCGGCAGCGGAAATTGGCAATCGGCAATCGACAATCGGAAATCGACACATGGCAAAAGCAGGTGGAAAGAAGAAAGTCTTTCGCAAGAAAGAGAAGAAGAACGTTCCCAACGGCATCGTTCACATCGCGGCGTCGTTCAATAACACGATGATCTCGATCACGGATCTGGAAGGAAACCTGATCGCGCAATCGTCCGCGGGTGCGCGTGGTTTTCGCGGTTCGCGCAAGGGCACTCCGTTCGCCGCGCAGCAAGCTGCGTTTGAAGCGGCGAAGAAGGCGCACGAAGCCGGCATGCACCAATGTGAGGTGCGGGTGAAGGGGCCGGGCGGTGGCCGTGAGTCGGCCATTCGCGCGATTGCCAACGCCGGCATCCGCGTGACCACGATTCGCGACACGACGCCGATCCCGCACAACGGTTGCAGGCCGCCAAAGCGGCGCAGAGTTTAGGTATTGTCGATTGCCAATTGCCGATTTGCCGCTGCCTGGAGAAATCGGAAATTGGCAATCGAAAATCGAAATGAAATAACCCAAAGGATGAAGGGTCGGTGTCGGCAAAGACACCACCTGTAAACTTTTCCGTCTAATAAAGCTGGAGGCAAATAGTTGGCTAGGTATAGAGATGCAGTGTGTCGCCTTTGCCGTCGCGAAGGCGCAAAGCTCTTTTTGAAGGGCGATCGTTGTTACAAACCCGCTTGCCCGATTGAGAAACGCGGTACCCAACCGCCCGGACAGCATGGCAACTCGCTGCGCCGCGGCAAAGCGCTGGTCGGTTACGGCCAGCAGTTGCGCGAAAAGCAGAAAGTTAAACGCATCTACTTCATTCTTGAAGGACAGTTTCGCAACTACTTCGAGCGTGCTGCGCGCATGAAGGGCATCACCGGTGAGAACCTCCTGTTCCTTCTGGAACGCCGGCTCGATAACGCAGTCTACCGCGCAGGTTTTTCCACTTCACGACGCCAGGCCAGGCAGCTGGTCAATCACGGCCACATCATGGTCAACGACCGCAAGGTCGATATTCCCTCGTTCCAGGTGAAGCCCGGCGACATCGTCAGCGTGAAAGAGGTGAGCAGGAAGAACGCTCACATCGAAGGCGCGTGGCAAACAGCTTCGGGCCGTGGCCGCCCATCATGGATCTCGGCCGACGGCGCCGATATGAGCGCGCGTGTTGTGAGCTTGCCGGTGCGCGACGACGTCGACCGCATGATCAACGAGCAGTTAATTGTCGAACTTTATAGTAAGTAATTTTAGGGACTTGAACGCTATGGCTATGGATCAAAATAATCTTTGGCAAGGATTTCAAATGCCGCGGCGGCTCGCGGCAGACGCAGAAACGCTGACGGAGCGGTACGGCCGTTTTTCGGCCCAGCCGTTCGAGCGAGGCTTCGGCACGACCGTCGGCAATTCGCTGCGCCGGGCGCTGCTCTCCTCGATTGAAGGCGCTGCTATTACGGCCGTGAAAATCGAAGGCGTGGAGCATGAGTTCTCGTCAATCAAGGGCGTGGTGGAAGATGCCACCGACGTTATCCTCAATCTCAAGCAGGTGCCCTTCAAGCTGCACAGCGCTGAGCCGAAAACTCTCCGCATCAACAAGGAAGAAGCCGGCGAAGTAACAGCCGCGGATATCGAAGCTGACGCTGACGTTGAGATTCTGGATCCGACCGTGCACATCGCGACGGTTAGTGAAGGCGGATCGCTGCGCGTGGAAATGCGCCTGAAGCGCGGCCGTGGTTACGTCTCCGCGGATCGAAACTTCGACGAGGACCTTTCGCTCGGTTACATTCCGATCGATTCGGTCCACACGCCGGTCAAGAAAGTTAACTACCAGGTCGAAGCCGCGCGTTTGGGCCAGAACACGGAATTCGACAAGCTGACGATCGAAGTTTGGACCGACGGCTCGGTGAAACCGGAAGATTCGATCGGCCTCGCGGCGAAGTTGATCAAGGACCACATGTCGATCTTCATCAATTTCGAGGAAGACACCGACGACTACGCTTACGCGAAGATGGAGCGCCCGCCGCTGCCGCGCAACGATCAGTTAGACCGTTCGGTCGACGAGCTGGAGCTTTCGGTCCGTTCTTACAACTGCTTGAAGAACGCCGACATTCGCACCATCCGCGACCTGGTCCAACGGACCGAGCGCGAAATGCTGGCCACCAAGAACTTCGGCAAGAAGTCGCTCAACGAGATCAAGGAGATCCTGAACGGCATGGGTCTCGACTTCGGCATGGAATTCGACGAACAGGGAAATCCGATTCCGGGCACCGGCGGTCGCGACGGCGCCGATCTTTCGGATTTCGAAGGTGATGAGGAAGCGTAAGGCGTCATGCGACATTTAAAGGCACATCGTAAACTCGGCCGGACCAGCGAACATCGCACTTCGATGTTGCGCAACCTGGCGACGTCATTAATCAACTCGCGCGAAGAACGCATCGTCACCACGTTGCCGAAAGCGAAGGAACTGCGGCCGTTCGTCGAGCGCGCGATCACTTTATCGAAGCGCGCGCACAATTTGACAGGCGACGATGCGCAGGCGTTGCACTTGCGCCGCCAGGCAGCGGGTTTCTTTCACGCCGGCAACACTTCAATCTCGTCGTTGACGGGAAGGCGCGGACAGCTTCGGCCGGAACGTACCGCGGGCGTCGCTGCGTTGCGTCGTCTCTTCAACGAGCTTGGCGAGCGTTACAAGGATCGGCCCGGCGGTTACACGCGCATTCTGAAACTCGGCCATCGCGACGGCGATGCGGCCGAGCTCGCGATCATCGAGCTGGTTGATAACCGGCGCGAAATCGAGGCTGCGGAAGCGGCTAAGAAACGCGCCAAGGCCGCGAGTTCGAAGAAGAAGAGCTCCAAGAGGGCAGCTAAAACTGAATCCACGGATGACACGGAGAACACAGATCAAGCTGTGTAATCTGTGGCCGGTTAGAGACGAATGGCTGCACGCAAAGAACAGAGCGAACCCACCGCCAAAGCTTCCGTCAATCTGGAAGAGTTGCGCGAGCTGATCGCGTTGCTTCGGGACAACGGGCTCGCCGAACTCGAGCTCGAGCGCGAAGACTTTCGCGTGCGCTTGCGTCGCGAAGGCGTGCTGGCTTCAGGCGATCACGTGCAATATGTCGCGGCGCCCGTGCCGGTTTCCGCTTCGGCTGCTGAGCCGGCTGCCGCTGCGGCAGCTCCGCCGCCGGCTAATCCCGGTGCTCAGCCTGCTGCAGCGGCCGCGCCGGATCAAGACCTGCACCTGATCACTTCTCCAATCGTCGGCACGTTCTATCGCTCGCCGTCGCCTGCCGCTGATCCGTTCGTGAAAATCGGCAGCAACGTGGCGCCGGAATCGGTAGTGTGCATCATCGAAGCGATGAAGCTGATGAACGAGATTCAGGCCGAAGCGTCTGGCGAAGTAGTCAAGATTTACGTTGAGAATGGGCAGCCCGTCGAGTACGGGCAGCCGCTTTTTGGAATTCGAAGTTAAGCCACAAAGAGGGCACAGGAAGCACGAATATGCATTTGTGTTTCTTGTGCTTTTTTGCGGCAGGTTTTTATGGCTTTCAATCCGCGCAAGTTCAAGAAGATCCTGATCGCCAATCGCGGCGAGATTGCCTGCCGCATTATCTGGACTTGCAAGGAAATGGGAATCAAGACCGTCGCCGTGCACAGCGACGTCGATCGTGATTCACTGCACGTCCGTTTTGCCGACGAAGCCGCCTGCATTGGCCCAGCGCCGTCAGCGCAGAGTTATCTCAACATCCCCGCGATCATCAGCACCGCCGAGATCTTCAACGTCGACGCGATTCATCCCGGTTACGGGTTCCTGGCGGAGTCGCCTTACTTCGCGGAGATCTGCGAAGCGTGCAACATCAAGTTCATTGGGCCATCGGCAAACGTCATTCGCTTGATGGGCGACAAGATCGAAGCACGGCGCGTGATGCACGAAGCCGGGTTGCCGGTCGTGCCGGGCAGTCCTAATGCCGTCACTTCTGAAGAAGAAGGCCTGAAGCTCGCGCGCGAGATCGGTTTTCCGTTGATTGTGAAAGCTTCAGCGGGCGGCGGCGGGCGCGGCATGCGCATCGTGCGCTCGGAAGGTGAACTCGGCAAAGCGCTCGAGACGGCGTCGACTGAAGCAGCCGCTGCGTTCAACGACGGCAGCGTCTACATCGAGCGTTACATCGAGAAGCCGCGACACATCGAGATCCAGGTGCTGGCCGACGAATACGGCGAATGCATTCACCTCGGCGAGCGCGAGTGCTCGATTCAACGCCGGCATCAGAAGTTGATGGAAGAAGCGCCTTCGACGGTGTTGACGCCGGAGTTGCGCAAGACGATGGGGGAGGCCGCGGTTGCGGCTTGCAAGAAGCTGGGTTATTCGAGCGCGGGCACGGTCGAGTTTCTGCTCGATGCGCAGGGCAAGTTCTATTTCATGGAGATGAACACGCGCATCCAGGTCGAGCATCCGGTTACTGAAATGGTGACGCTCGCAGACATCGTGCGTAACCAGATTCGGATTGCCGAAGGCGAACCTCTCGGTTACACGCAGGAAGACGTCTTGATCGTCGGGCACGCGATCGAGTGCCGCATCAACGCGGAAAATCCGGAAACGTTTGCGCCGTCGCCGGGGACGATTACGGCGTTCAACCTGCCCGGCGGGCCGGGCGTGCGCGTCGATACGTTTGTCTATTCAGGCTACCGGGTTTCGCCGTTTTACGATTCGCTGATCGCGAAGGTGATCGTGCATGCGCGTACGCGTGAACTCGCGATCGCGCGGATGAAACGGGCGCTGGATGCGATGGTAATCGAGGGGATCAAGACGACGATTCCGTTGCACTTGAAGATCATGGACGACCCGAAGTTTCGGAACCGCGAGATCGATACCAACTTTATGGAGTACTTTCTGGCCAAGAACGGCCGGAAAAGCGCGGGCGAAACAGCCGCCAAAGCCTGATCTTCTCCGTGTCTCTGTGCCTCTGTGGTTGGTTTCATCCAGGAACCACAGAGGCACAGAGACACAGAGGAAAAACCAGGCAGTTGACTTGCGAAGGTCCGGCAGGAGTCCCTATAATATCCGACTTTTCTATGACGACTTGACTCGTCTGAGAGGTGAATGAAGAAGATGTCACACGCAATTATCCGAGCCGGCGGCAAACAGTTTCTGGTCGAAGAAGGCCAGACGATCCGGGTCCCGTCGATCGAGGCCGAGGCTGGAAGTTCGATCGATCTCGAAACGCTTTTGACTTCCGGAGACAGCGGCGCGAAGGCGACCGTGGTTTCGCACGGCAAGGATCAGAAGATCGTCGTTTTCAAGAAGAAGCGCCGCAAGCAGTATAAACGCACGCGCGGGCACCGGCAGGGCTTCACGACCCTCAAGATAGATTCGATTGGTTAAGAGGTCACAGTTCAATGGCACATAAAAAAGGTGTTGGTTCATCTCGTAATGGTCGCGATTCCCATTCCCAGCGATTGGGCCTGAAGAAGTTTGGCGGCGAGCACGTGCTGGGCGGAAATATCATTGCCCGCCAACGAGGCACCAAGTGGAAACCAGGCAACAACGTCGGCCGCGGCAAAGACGATACCCTCTTCGCGTTGATCGAAGGCGTGGTGAAGTTTGAAGACAAAGGCCGCGCCGGCAAGTTCGTCAGCGTTTATCCACTGGAGCAAACTGCTGCTGCTTAGAAAAGTTACTTTGCAAGTACGCGACGCCTGAGCAGCACTCCAATGCGAGCCCGGGCGTCGCTTTTGATTTAGATGTTCATTGATCGGGCCAAGATTCACGTTCAGGGTGGTGACGGAGGTAACGGAGTTACTGCTTTCCGGCGTGAGAAGTTTGTGCCCCGCGGTGGCCCCTCGGGCGGCGACGGTGGTCGTGGCGGCGATGTGAGCCTCGTTGCCGATGCTTCGCTCAACACGTTGCTGCATCTGCGTTATAACCCGCGGCACGTTGCCGATCGTGGGTTACACGGCGAAGGCTCGAATCGTTCGGGCCGTGAAGGCGCCGATTCAATAGTTCGCGTTCCGGTTGGAACACAGATCTTTGACGCCGAAACCGGCGAGTTGTTACACGACCTCAACAAGGACGGCGATCGCTGGCTGGCCGCACGCGGCGGGCGTGGTGGATTTGGCAACGCGCACTTCACCACGTCGACCAATCGCGCGCCGCGCTATCACCAGAGTGGCAGCAAGGGAGAAGAACGCGAACTGCAACTCGAGTTGAAGCTGCTCGCGGACGTTGGCCTCGTGGGTTTTCCGAACGCGGGCAAGTCGACTTTCATCTCGACGGTTTCAGCCGCGCGCCCGAAGATTGCCGACTACCCGTTCACGACGCTCGAGCCGCATCTCGGCGTGGTCGATCTCGGAGACTTTCGCACGTTCGTGATCGCCGACATTCCGGGCTTGATCGAAGGCGCACATGCCGGAGCGGGTTTGGGCGATCGGTTCTTGCGCCACATCGAGCGCACGAAGTTGCTGTTGCACCTCGTGGATGTCTCTTCGTTTTCCGGCAGAGACGCGGTTGCTGATTACGAGACGGTCAATCGCGAGCTTGCTTCGTACAACCCCAACCTGGCGACGCGTCCGCAGTTCGTGGTGGCTACGAAGATCGATGCGCTGGATGAAGCCGAACGGTTGGAATCGTTGAAACAACGTGCGCAGGCTGACGGCAAACCGTTCTTCGCGATCTCGTCGGCAACAGGTGAAGGCGTTCGCGAGTTGACGAACGCGATCTCGGCAAAGCTGGATGAGATCGCCGCGAACCATCAATCTGACACGGTGGAGCTGATGTCGTGAGCAAGCAAGCACACGGATAAAAGCGGATTGCATGGTGAGATGCCTGGTGTAAAGCGCATAGCGTTGTATGGCGGAACGTTCGATCCGGTTCATCTAGGCCACCTGGAAGTTGCGCGCAAGGTTTCCGAGTTATTTGAGATTGAGAAAGTAATTTTCATCCCGGCCCAGATCGCGCCGCATAAAGTGGGCCGGCCTGTAACAGAGCCGATACATCGTTACGCGATGCTGGCGCTCGCTACACAGGACGATCCGCGGTTGGTGATTTCGACGTTTGAAATCGACGCGCCGGATCGACGTTACACCGTCGATACCATCGCGGAGTTTCAGCGCCAGCTGGGTGAGGGAACGGAGTTGTTCTTTATCATGGGCGCCGACTCGTGGTCCGAGATCACGACCTGGCGCGAATGGGAGCGGCTCTTGAAAATGACGAATCACATCGTCGTCACGCGGCCGGGTTACGAAGTCGCGCCGGCGCCGGCGGGTTTGGGCGATCGAATACTTTTTACCGCCGCGGTGCTAAAAGACATTTCGGCGACTGGCATTCGGCGGCTGGCGAGCGAAGGGCGCCACGATGAGCTGGAGGAATTGGTTCCTCGATCGGTGGCTGATTACATAAAGAAGTACGAGATTTATCGAGATTCGAATGAAGCAAAACTCAACAGTTAAAGAACAGTCTCTGCACCCTCAACCAAGCACACGGAGTCAAGCTCAGCCCCAGCCGGCGCCGCTTCCGGAAACGGAGCCCGGCGGCTTGGACGAGCGCGTGCTGATAGCGCTGCACGCTGCGAGTGAGAAGAAGGCGATCGATCCCGTTGTGCTCGATCTGCGCGACGTCGCCAGCTTCACCGACTACTTCGTGATCGTGAGCGGTGCGAACGAGCGGCAGGTGCAGGCGATCTCCGATGAAGTTTACGAGCAGCTAAAGAAAACCGGCTCGCCCGCGGTTCGAGTTGAGGGTTACAAAACCGCGGAGTGGATCCTGCTGGACTGCGGCGATTTTGTGGTCCATGTGTTCGAACAGAAGGCGCGGAAGTTTTACGACCTCGAGCGCTTGTGGCGAGAGTCGAAGCGAGTGGCGTTGCCGGCGGAATTTACCGGCGAGAGTTCCAGTTCTTTGAGAAAAGAATCGTGATCGAACTGTTTGCGCGCTCTTCCGGAATGCGCGAGGCAGTGAGTCTCGCGGAGCGCGTCAGTTCAACCGATGCGAATGTTTTGATCACCGGTGAATCGGGAACGGGCAAAGACGTTCTCGCCTCGTTCATTCATGCGAAGTCCGCGCGCGCGGCGCAGCCGTTGGCGAAGATCGATTGCGCGACGTTGCCGGGCGAGCTGATTGAAGCAGAGCTGTTTGGCTACGAGCGCGGCGCGTTTACGGGCGCGACCGAGGCAAAGCCCGGACGGTTCGAAGCAGCGCACAAAGGCACGATCGTGCTCGACGAGATCGCGCATCTTTCAACCGACGCGCAAGCGAAGTTGTTGCGCGTGATCGAGACGCGCGAGTTTGAACGGCTCGGCGGCCGCAAAACGATCAAGCTCGACGTGCGCTTGATCGCGTTGACGAACGTTGATTTGCCCGGCGCGGTGAAGGCGGGACGGTTTCGCGAGGATCTGCTTTACCGGCTCGACGTCATTCACATTCGCGTGCCGCCGTTGCGGGAGCGGCAGGAAGATTTGTCGCGGTTGATCCGGTATTTCCTGAAGCAGTACGCGACGAAGCACGGGCGGCGAATTGAAAGCGCGTCGGCAGCCGCGCTCGCTTTGCTCGAGGCCTACGATTATCCGGGGAATGCGCGCGAACTGGCGAACGTCGTCGAGCGCGCGGTGATCGTGGCGAATGGAAAGCGATTGGAAGAGGAGGACCTGCCGTCGCATATAAAGGCGGCGGTGAGTGCGCGGCGGCAGCAGGAGCGGCCGCCGAGTTTGGCTCAACTGGAAGCGGCCTACATCGCGGAAATGCTCGCGGCGACTAAGGGCAACAAGACCGAGTGCGCGCGAATCCTCGGCATCAGCCGCAAAAACCTTTACGAGAAGATCGAGCGCTACAAGTTGTAAAAGGCCATCCACAGATTACGCAGATGGCCGAAGCAGTAGACAGAGCTAGTCAAGGTGCACTTCAAGCTTGGCAGGAGCAGTGGACGCCCGAGTTGCAACGGCACTCTGCGTAATCTGTGGATGGCTCGCTTCACGGATGAAGTTTCGGATCATTTGGGTGGGTAAGACGCGAGACGCCCGGTTGCGCGCGTTGATTGACGATTACGCCGAACGCGTCTCGCATTTTGTGCGTTATGAAGTGACCGAGATCAGGGAGCTTGGGCGGGCAGATAAAGCGGGCATCGATAAGGAGACGAGGCGCATCTCAGACGGTCTTCGTCCCGGCTCGTTGACAGTCGTGCTGGATCCGGAAGGTGTTGAATGGACTTCGCCGGACCTGGCGGCGCAGGTGAAGAGTTGGGAAGGGAGCGGCGTTAAGGAAGTCGCTTTTGTTATCGGCGGGCCGAATGGCTTGGCGCCGGAACTGGTTTCCCGAGCAGACAAGCGTTGGTCGCTTTCGCGCCTGACGCTGACGCACGAGATGGCGCGCGTGCTGCTGCTCGAGCAGTTGTACCGGGCGTTCACGATCATTCATGGCTTGCCTTATCAGAAATGAGAACGGCAACCCCGGCAGTATCAAGTAGGGTGGAGGATGAATTGCTAATGGACAAGAGACGCACGAAGGTTTTTCGAGACAAGTTGTTGGGCCGTCGCGAAGGGCTCGTAGGCCAGGTGCAGGCCGCGGAGCTTTACAGTCGCGAGCGCGACGCCGAAGCGACGCAGGATCCGGCGGACATGGCGGCGAACGCGTATACCAAGGAGCTTTTGGTATCGATGTCTGACAACGATCGCCAGTTGCTGAACCTGATTGACGAGGCTCTCGAAAGAATCGAAAGTTCGGGCTACGGCAAGTGCATTCACTGCGGCGAGGCGCTTCCGGAGAAGCGTTTGGAAGCGGTGCCGTGGGCGCGACACTGCGTGCGCTGCCAGGATCTGCAAGAGCGTGGGCTCCTCGGCGACGACGAAGACTAGACGCATTTGCATTATGAGATAATCACGGCCTCCTCGAATTCGGGGAGGCCGTTTTAGTTATGCTCCTCACCAGTGTCTACGATGCTCTGCTCACGGTTGCTTATCCACAGGTGTGTCGTGTGTGTGGTGGGAGTGTGGAGCGGCGGGGGTTTGGCGTCGCGTGTGAAAAGTGTTGGCACTCAACGCGGACTTTCAGCGGTAACGAAACCATCTGTTGGAAGTGTGGTGAGTTAGCGCCGGGCATTGAAGTCTCAGAGGAAATCAGGACACTGATAAGATGTCATCGGTGCGACGACCAGAGTTTCAGCGCCGCGCGCGCAGTCGGCTTCTATGAGAACGCATTGCGCGAATCGGTGCTTGAATTAAAACGCCAAGCGCACGTCGCGCCCTTCTTAAGAGAACTCCTCGCCGCGGCCGCGCGGCGCGAGCCTTTAGCTGCCGCAACGAAAATCATTCCCGTACCATTGCACGAGCGTCGCTTGCGCGAGCGCGGTTTCAATCAGGCATCCGTCATCGCTGCCGCGCTCTCAAAGCAATTGCGGCTCCCCGTGGACGAGGCTAGCTTGGTGCGCGCCGGCGCTTCGGAAAAGTATCGCGCGGGACTAGATCCGAAGGGCAGGCGCGAGACGGTGGCCAGCGCATTTGCGGTAAAACACCCGCGGCTGGTGCAGGGCGAGAGCGTCCTGCTGGTGGACGACGTCTTCACCACCGGCGCGACCGTAAACGCCTGTGCCGAAGCGCTTAAGGCTTCAAATGCCGGTAACGTCTTTGTGTTAACCATTGCGCGAGGGAAGAGTTAACGCGTAATATCACGCCGATATGAATGGCCGGGTTTTAGTCCTGAATACTTCCTTTGAGCCCATCAACGTGTGCACCGAAAGGCGCGCGATCGTGATGATCTTCAAGGGCGTAGCGCGGGTCGAAGAGCACAACGGCCACGTGCTTCATTCGCAAAGATTATCGATTCACGCACCGTCGGTGATTCGTCTTACTGAATACATTCACATTCCCTTTGAACGGCGCTCGCTCTCGCGCAAGAACATCCTGCTGCGCGACCATTCGACCTGCCAGTACTGCGGCAAACAGTATCCGCCGTCGGAACTGACGCTCGATCACGTGCAGCCGCGCTCGCGTGGAGGGGAGTCTGCGTGGGATAATCTCGTTGCCTGCTGCAAGCGTTGCAATCACAAGAAGGGTAACCGAACTCCCGAAGAGTCGGGGATGCATTTGCTGCGCAGGCCTCGTGGGTTCTCATTGCACGTAAACCGCCAAATCATGCGATACCTCGGCCGTGCAGACGAGACGTGGAGAAAGTACCTGTTCTACGACGCTGATGAGCGTAGTGCGGGTAATTGAGAATAGTTAAAGGAGTCAAACATGAACACGTTGCTGTTAGGAATGCCGGGTGGTTGGGAATGGATCATCATTCTCGCGGTGGTGGTGCTGCTCTTCGGCAGCTCGAAGCTTCCGCAACTTGCGAAAGCCATCGGCCAAAGCAAGAAAGCATTCAGGGAAGGTATTGAAGAGGGCGAGAGAGAAGGCGCCCCGAAAATCGAAAAGAATTAACAGTCACTGGCGGCGAGAGTCAGTGACTGTGTTCCTTTTGTCCCACAACTAGAGTCGCTTTCACTGAAAGCGCGAACTCTGCCTCATGCCTCTCTTCATTGATCAGCCGGGAGATTTCGCGGGATAGATCTGCGCGATTGCCCTCGGGCACGAGGGCCAGCCACTCGTTCATCAGAAACTCCGACACGAGCGGCGAGCTGAGAAACCGTTCGCCAGAGTCGTAATCAAACTCCTCGACTCGCGTCCACGACGCGATGTCTCTCAAGCCTTCGGCCTCGGCCATCTGCTCGACGTCCGTCACGGTCGGCAGCTCTGTAATCAAATACTCTACATCCGACTCGTGGTCTATCAGGCCGAGGTTATGAAGCGCTTCCCAGTAGATCGAGAAAAACTCGCCGAAGCTGGACGCAGTCGGCAAAACAAGCGCGATGGTTGCGCCGGGCGAAGCCACGCGCACCATCTCCGCAAACATCTTGCGCAGCCGCGGACGCGACACTAAAGATCCGTTGCCCACGACGAGATCGAAATGATTGTCAGGCAATCCGAGGTCGTCGAGTTTTGCGATGCGAAACTCGGTCGCTTCGTTTGTGGCCGTTGCTTTGGCTTGGGCCAACTCGATGCACTCGGCGTTTTCGTCCACACAGAGGAGAGCGAGCTTGGCGCCCGCGCGCTCCTGCAATGCCATTGCGTGGCTGCCGGTTCCGGCCGCCGCGTAAAGCGCACGCCCTTCTTTCGGAAGCACGACGTGCTCGTCGATCAGTTCGGCGAAGCGCTCGCCCCAATCGGGGGCAATAAACAGGTCTTGAATGAAAGCCAGTTCTTTGTCTGATTTTAAGTTACTCACTATTTACCCTTTGTTCGGTTGATCTCTTTCTTCCAGTTCTTCGGGATGGAAATATTTGCGCCCGTGCAGTTGCTCCGGCAAGCACTCCATCTCTTCTTTCGCGCTCGGATCGCTGTGCACGTAACGATACTCCTTGCCGTAACCGAGATGCTTCATCAACGGCGTGACTGCGTTGCGCAAATGAAGCGGCACCGGCACGCGCGCGGTTTCCGCGGCGTCAGTCACCGCCGCGAAGTAAGCGCTCTTGACTGCGTTGGACTTCGGCGCCTGCGCCAGGTAGATGACGGCTTGCGATAACGGAAACAGTCCTTCTGGCAGTCCGATCAGTTGCACGATGTCAGCCGCGGCGGCGGCCTGGACCATCGCCTGCGGATCCGCGAGGCCGATGTCTTCTGAGGCGAGTATGCACAGCCGGCGCGCGATGTAGATCGGATCCGCACCGCCTTCGATCATGCGCGCGAGCCAGTAGAGCGAAGCGTCGACGTCGGAATTACGCAGCGACTTAATCAATGCTGACGCAAGGTTGTAATGTTCTTCGCCGCCTTTGTCGTAGGCGTAATGAGCGCGGCCGAGGGCTTCGACAACGGTCTCTTCGGAAACCGTGCGGACATTGTTCTCATCAGGCGCGGTTGATTCGACGGCCGCGTCGAGAGCTGTGAGCGCGACGCGCGCGTCGCCGCCCGCCGTGTGTGCGATTCGTTTCAGTAACTGCTCGGAGATCGCTGGATGCCAGGCGGCAAGGCCGCGTTCGGTATCTTTGAGCGCACGCTCGAGCAC
>Ga0247688_1000317_pt1 | contig 16599 bp, 11 predicted proteins | sample CNK29_metaG_FD_182718 | JGI IMG/M metagenome (GOLD analysis project Ga0247688, IMG submission 182718) | Soil microbial communities from Purdue University Martell Research Forest, Indiana, United States - CNK29 | ecosystem: Environmental > Terrestrial > Soil > Temperate forest > Bulk soil... | reverse complement strand
GACGGTGTTCTTCCTGTCGGCGCCGCTTGGTCCGGCAGTGCCGACTGACGCCGTGAACATGGCTCGCGCTACCGGGATTCCGGCGATTCTGTGGGCTGGTGTTTGGATCGCGTTGGCGCTCGGAATTCTCTGGTTTGCTATGAGGCTCTACGTCGCCGGACGCGACAAGGGTTACCAACCCGATCTTCCGTTCGAAGACACGCCGCCGGTCTAACCAAAACTAAGAAAGACTTTCATAATCCCATCGACGCAGTCGGTGGTAGCTTCACACTAATCCACTAAAACCACCCAGGCGCAGAAGCGCAAATCCCACCGATAAGATCGGTGGATGGTTCATGCCTGGCCTTCTTTAGGTCGACTATGAACGATCCACCGGCTGCGTCGGTGGGATTGCTTGCGCCTTGTTGAGCTTCGTTAGGTTAGAACCTGAACAATCCACCGGCTGCGTCGGTGGGGTTCGAACCGCCTAGAACGTAAACCGAGCCTGAACCTGAAACATCCGCGGCGGATCGATATTCGCAAACGCCGGGATTGCATTCGGAGACGTTCCCACCGCCCCCACAAACTGCCCAAACGTCGGAGCGGCCGTCACCCCATCGCCATAAACCGTCACGCCACGCGCCAGGAAATTTCCGTGATTGAACAGATTGAAGCCTTCCAGCCTGATCAGGATGCTCGTGCTCTCTGACGTTCTGAACCGCTTCTCCACGAACGTTGCTACATCCGCCGTAGGCGTGCCGCGAAATGCCGACTTGGGAATGATCACGCCATTGATCACAGGACGATCGTTGTTGATTCCGTCGCCGTTATTATCGAACCCCGTCGTCGCATTGAATGGGCGCGACGATGCCAGCATCGTTACCGTGCCGGCCGTGATGTCCCACGGAAAACGGTAATGGAACGTGAACACAGCGCGATGGCGTTGATCGACGACGCTCGGACCGCGCTCGATCTCGCCGAGCGCCGAGATGTTGCTTTCGTTTGGACCGATGCCGTTGCCATCCGGCTCGAAAGTGTTGGTCGCTTTCGCCAACGTGTAACTCACCGACGCAAACAGCTTTCGATTGCCGCGATACGAGAACAACGTCTGCAAGCCGTCGTAATCCGCGACGCCGAGATTCATGATCACGTTCACCTGCCGCACGCCGCCGTTTACCGGCGCGATGGGGCGCGTAGCGTTGGCGGCCAGCACTGCCTGGGCCTGTGTGCATGGCGGCGCCACGCCGACAGGACAACGGAATTGGCCGGGCGCGGTGCGAGTGAAAGGCGTCGGCGCGTTCAGATCGACGGTGCGATCAAGGTTGGACCAGTGCTGGTGCACGTAATCAGCACCGAAGAAAAAACCTTTGAAGAACTCACGCTCGCCGCCAATCGTGATCACCTGGCTACGCGGATTCACGAGCTTGTCCGGATAGTTCGGCAACAAATCGAAGTTCAAGCCGAAACGGGCAAACTGCGCGCGATAGAAGTCGCGCAGGCCGGCTTTGATCGTGATGTCCCGAGCCGGTAGTTGCGTCGCCGGAATCGTTTTCGGATCGACATTCACCGGAAGACACGAACCAACCAGGCAGGTTGGGAAACCGGTCTGGCCCGGACTCGCGGTGTAGGTCGTCAAACCATCGAGACCATTCACGAGATAGCCCGCAACTGCATTCGCACGAATCTGCGTGTAGTACATCGCATAGCCGCCGCGGATCGAGAGTCGTGAGTCGCCGCCCGGATGCCAACCAAAACCGAGGCGCGGCGCGAAGTTATTTTTCGCATCAGTCAGCGTTTGCCGGTCGTAACGAAGCCCGAGATCCAGCGTGAAGTTGCTAGTCACGTGCATGCTGTCCTGCACGAACACCGTGTTCAGCCACTGCGGCAGTTCGTAAGTACTAATCCCGAAGTTGATCGGCTGCGTGTAGTTCTGCACGTCGGCCAGCGTCAACTGCCCGAACGGCGCCGTGGTGTTGTTTTTAAATGCGAACGTGCCGAGGATCGCGGTGCCCGGTTCGCTGCCAAAACCACCCGACGTGTGATGGATGATGCTGCCGCCGAAACGCAGGTAGTGCTTGCCCAGCGACCACGACAGCGTATCGGAGAACTGGATCTGATGGCTCCAGAGATCAGAAGCGCGCGATTGGCCGATCGTAAACGGCACCGCGCCGCCGCGAGTGTAGGTGGTCGACAGGTTCTGCGCTTCCCAAAGCGTTACCGGATCGCCGTGCAGATACGCGAAACGCGCTTCATTTACGAGTTGCGTGTTGATGACCGTCGTGTGATTGACCTGCGCGGTCCAGGCGCGACGCGAATAACGACGCGCTACGCTCGGCGCGTTCGTGCCGCCGACTGCATCCTGCGGATTGTCGTCGGAAAAACGATCGACGTTGAAACGAAACGCGAGGTTCTGGCTTGACGTCAGCTTGTGGTCCACGCGGCCGTCGAAAAGAAACTGGCGATAGTGGCCGGTGTAGTCGAGGCTCCCATCCGGCGGCAGCACAAACGACGGCAATGAAGTCGAAAGAAACGTGGTGCGATTCTGGCGCGTGTAATCGGCGGTCGCGAAGAAGAACGTGCGGTCCTTGACGATTGGGCCACCGATCGTGCCCGAGTACTGCTGCAACGCGTCAGGAATATCAACCGGAAGAATGTGCAACAACGTCGACGGCGTCACGCAAGTCGCGACCGATGGCGGGCAGAAATTCTTCGTCGAGAACGTTTCCGCCTGCCAACTGCCGGGACGAATCAGAAAGACTCCTTCGCCGTGGAAGTCGTTCGTGCCTGACTTGGTGACGATGTTCAGTGCTGGGCCGGCGGTCCAGCCGTACTCCGCCGAAAACGCATTCGAGATGATGGCAATTTCCTGAATCGCGCCGAGCGGAATCGTGGCGACTGCCGTTTGCCGGCCCCAGCCTTCGTCGTTGTTCGCGCCGTCGAGCGTGACCGTCGTCGCGCGGCGTGAACCGGCTCCGGTGATGAAATAAGTCTGATTAACGAAGAGGTCGCCGGTTCCCTTGCCCTGCCTGAAAGCCGAATTGAGTAGCGGCAGCGTCGTCGTTTTGCGGCCGAGGATCGGCGTCTCGTCGATCTGCGCACTGTTCAGGGGAAGGCCGATCTGCGGATTGGAACGCACGCCTTCGGCGGTTCCGAACACCGTCACTTCCGCCTTCTGCGATCCAGGAGATAAGGCGACTTTGATGGTCGCGGTTTCGCCCGAGCGTAGCGTGAGGCCGTCACGTTCTTCGTCGCCGAAGCCCTCGCGCGACACCGTGACTTTGTAAGTCCCGGTCAGCGATAGGCCCGAAAACGTCGCCGCGCCGTCGCTTTTGGAGATCGCATCGCGCGTATCGCCGGTCGCGTTGTTGACGACTGAAACGCGCGCGTCGTTCACGACGGCGCCGGTTTGATCCGAGACGATCACAACGATCGTCGCCGTGTTCAGCGACTGTGCCGCCAACGGCGCGACGAAGACAAGGACACTGACGAGAAACAGAGGAAAGAACCACAGTTTTTTGAGTTTCATAAGGAGAGATGAATTTATAACGCCGGCCAAATTACTACCAGCGGTCGTAATCTTCGTTTTCTTGCGGGAGTTGTTTGCGGGAATTAACTGAGGAGTTTAACCACTTGTTCGACGCACGCGTGGACCGCCGCTAACACCTGCGGCCGGCTCTCGATCCCGACCCCGGCCAGGACAACCGCAGTCAAAACCAGCCACGGCATGAGCCGGATCAGCGACGCACTGTTCGCCAACTGCCGCGGGTCCGTCGCTGCGAGTTCAACCAACCGTCGCACTCGAACCTTCACGCCCGGCGTGTCGTCATCCGTCGCCAAGAACGCCGAAACCGACGCCGGCATGATGTGATGCTGGCCTTTTGGAATCATCTTCGCAATCCGCACCAGCGCCGACGCGAGGTTCAACGCCACGAGCGAACTGCGTTGCGCCGCGTGTTCGTCCGCCGCCGATTCCGACGCGTCGCTCCACGCGCGATCCAGCGATCGCCCGCATGGAATTAGCAGCAGCGCCGCACGGCTGATGCGCATCGCCGATCGCTTGAAATTGTCGTGCGCCGCGAGGTGGCCACACTCGTGAGCGATCGCCGCAGCCAGTTCTTCCTGGCTCAACGACTCGAGCACGTGGTCGGCGATAAACAACCGCGGCCGGAACGCGCCGACGACGGCGATGAGTGGAAACGGATGACGGAAAACAAAAGTCGGAACGTCGATCGCGCCGAGTGGCATCGGCGTCGCCGACGCCAACCACTCTTTCGTGAGCGAACGCGTGGCCCACCACGAACGAACGCCACGCCAGATTGCCAGCGCAACTCCAACCGCCGACAACGCGGCGATCGCGCCGAGTTTCCAACTGACAAATTCTTCCGTCTTGTGTGGTTCGTAAACGAGGTACGACGGGATCATGAAAGCCGCAATCGCCACAATCGCGATGGCCGGCGGCCCAATGCGCATCACGAACAGGATCTCGGCTCTCGTTTGCGCGGAACACTTACGCAAAAGCCCTTTACTGAGACGGCCGATGCCCGCAGCCGCCATCGTGGCGGTCGCATTGATGGCCAGTAACAGTGCGAGTACGAGTGTGATGCCGAGGAAGGTGTACATCAGAACTAACTTCGATTCAGTTCGCGTTTCTTCTCCTGAACGAGACGTTCGAGTTCGTCCAACAGCTCGCGATCGCGTTCCGTAATGGTATCGACAATACAGGCCAGCAGCGGCTCGACCTCGTCGGCGCCGTGACCGAGCAGCCCGTCAACCACGTCTTCTTTGATACTGCGGTCAAAATCGTCCCGCGAGACAAGGGCGGAATACAAAAACGCGCGACCGTCTTTGCGCCGCTCCAGCAGATTTTTCTTGAACAGCCGATCGAGCGTGGTCATGAGCGTCGTGTAAGCGATGCGCTCTTCGAAGGCGCGGTGAATATCGCGCACGCTGACCTCGCCCAACCGCCACGTTTCTTCGAGAACCTGGCGTTCGAGTTTGCCGAGTGCGAAGCAGGCAATTTCGCGCGGACGTCGAAAACCGCGCAGGAGAAAGCGAGAGGTTTTCATGTCTCGCGCATTTTCCGCTATCATGTGCGGTTTGTCTATGTCGCAAGAAGCTATCCAAGTAAGAGGAGCACGGGTCAACAACCTCAAAAACATCTCGTTCTCTATTCCGATCAACCAGATGACGGTGGTCACCGGCGTGAGCGGTTCGGGTAAATCGTCGCTCGCCTTCGACACGATTTACGCCGAAGGCCAGCGCCGCTACGTCGAATCGTTGTCGGCGTATGCGCGCCAGTTTCTCGAACGGATGGACAAGCCGGACGTTGACGAGGTCAGCGGCATCGCCCCGGCAATCGCCATCCGGCAGAAGAACTCGACGCGAAATCCGCGTTCGACTGTCGGCACGCAAACCGAGATTTACGACTACCTGCGACTGCTGTTCGCGCGCGTCGGCCAAACGTTTTGCCGCGTTTGCGGGCGGATCGTTTCGCGCGACTCGCCGGAATCCGCGGCCGACGAAACGCTGAGCACGCTGGCGGAAGGCACGCGGTTTTATGTGCTCTTCCCGGCGGCCGCGCAGCCGAACGGCGAAGCAGAAGAAAAACCGGCGCGCAAACGTGGGTCGGCGTCCGCTTCGGCGCGGCAGTCGATCACCGCCCATCTCATGAGCCTGATGCAGCGCGGTTTCGCACGGCTGTTTGCCGGCGGGCAGATCATCGAGCTCAATTCGCCCGACGATTACAAACGCAACGACTTCACGGACGTCTTCGTGCTCGTCGATCGCTTGACTGCGCGCGCGGACGTGCGGCAACGGCTCGTCGATTCGCTGGAGATCTGTTTTCAGGAAGGGCACGGCAGCGCCCTCATTGAAACTGCCGAAGCGGAACCGCAACGGCTGCGCTATTCGGAACGGTTTGAATGCCGTTACGACCGCACGGTCTACGCGACGCCCGAGCCGCGGTTGTTTAGTTTCAATAATCCTTACGGCGCTTGCCCGACCTGCCAGGGTTTCGGCAACACCATCGGGCTCGATCTGAATCTGGTGGTTCCGAATCCGGGCCTGTCTTTAAAAGAAGGCGCGATCGAGCCCTGGACCAAGCCGCAGCACGAGTGGGCCATGTCCGAGCTGAAGCAATTCTGCCGCGCGGAAAAGATCTCGCTGACGGCGCCGTTCAATCAGCTCTCGCGATCAGATCAAAAAGCCATCATCGAGGGACGCGGCGACTTCGGTGGCGTGCGCGGATTTTTTGAGTGGCTGGAGACGAAGAAATACAAGCTGCACGTGCGCGTGTTTCTGTCGAAGTATCGCGGCTACACGTTGTGTCCCGATTGCGGCGGCGGGCGTTTGCGCCAGGAAGCGCGCGACGTGCGCGTCGGCGGCCGCACGTTGCCGGAACTTTGCTCGTTGTCGATCAAGGACGCGTCCGAATTTTTCGAGACGTTGCAACTCTCGACCGAACAGGCGGCGATTGCCGATCGGATTCTGTTTGAAGTGCGCCGGCGACTGAAGTTTTTAGTGGAAGTCGGACTCGATTACCTGACGCTCGATCGGCTTGCTTCGACACTGTCCGGCGGCGAGGCCCAACGAATTCAACTCGCGACCAATCTGGGATCTTCGCTCGTCGGCGCACTCTACGTGCTCGACGAACCGTCGATTGGACTGCATCCGCGCGACAACGATCGCTTGATTCGCCTGCTGCAAAACCTGCGCGACATCGGCAACACCGTGCTGGTCGTCGAGCACGACGCTGAGATGATGCGTTCGGCGGATCACATTCTCGACATCGGGCCCGCTGCGGGTGAACTCGGCGGCCGCGTGATATATGAGGGCGACTTTTCCGGTTTGCTCAATGACGAATCGTCGCTGACGGCGCGTTACCTGCGAGGCGACGCGGAGATCAAGGAACCGAAACAACGGCGCGTGCCGCAGAAGCGGCGCCTCACGATCCAGGGCGCGTCCGAACACAATCTCAAAGGCATCGACGTCGAGATACCGCTCGATATGCTCGTTTGCGTTACTGGTGTCAGTGGGTCCGGCAAGTCGACGCTGATTCACGATTGCATCTACGCGGGACTGAAGAAACAGCGTGGTGACTGGCAAGGTCACGTGGGCGCGTTTCAGAAACTTGAAGGCGGGCAATTTATCGACGACGTGATCCTTGTGGACCAATCGCCGATTGGACGAACGCCGCGTTCAAATCCCGTCACGTACATCAAAGTCTACGACGCGATTCGGGAAGTGTTTGCCGGCACGCGCGAAGCGCAAGCGCGCGGGTTCGATCCGTCGCACTTCTCGTTCAATCTTCCCGGCGGGCGTTGTGAAGTTTGCCAGGGCGACGGCACTGTGACGGTGGAGATGCAGTTTCTCGCGGACATCGAGCTGGTGTGCGAGGAGTGCAAGGGAACGCGGTTCAAGCAACAGATTCTCGACGTGCGTTATCGCGGCAAGAACGTGCACGAAGTGCTGAACATGACGGTGCGCGAAGCGATCAACTTCTTCCGCGAAGTGCCGAAGATCACGAATCGCTTGCGCGTGCTGGACGACGTCGGGCTTGGTTACTTGCGTTTGGGCCAGTCGGCGACAACGTTGTCGGGCGGTGAAGCGCAGCGAATCAAACTCGCGGCGCATTTGCTGAAGCGCACCGGCGCGAAGACGCTCTACATCTTTGACGAACCGACGACGGGGTTGCACTTCGACGACATCAACAAGCTGCTCGCCGCGTTTCGCGCGCTGATCGAAGCCGGCGGATCGTTGTTGGTGATCGAACACAATCTCGATGTGATCAAGACTGCCGATCACATCATCGATCTCGGCGCGGAGGGTGGCGACGCTGGCGGGTACGTTGTCGGTGTCGGCACGCCGGAAGAGATCATGGATCTTCCCGGGTCGCACACCGGGCGCTTTCTGCGCGAGTATCTGGCGAGGTCAAACGGGCACGCAAAACGGAACGGCAGGAGGGTTTTGGAAGATGAGTCTTAGCGAACAGATTGTTACTGACTTGACGGCTTCGATGAAGGCGCAGGACGCGCAGCGTACCTCGGCGTTGCGCATGGTGAAAGCCGCGATGATGAACCGGAAGATCGAGAAGGGCAGCGAGCTCGACGACGAAGAGATGCAGAAGCTGTTGCGCTCGCTCGTGAAGCAACGGCGCGACTCGATCGAGCAGTATGAGAAAGCCGGCCGGCAGGAACTCGTCGATAAAGAGCAGGCCGAGATCGCGGTGATCGAAACCTATCTGCCGCAAGCCGCGTCAGCGGCGGAGATCGAGGCGGCGGTCACGGCCGCGATCGCCGAAACCGGCGCGAGTTCAATTAAGGACATGGGCAAAGTCATGAAAGCCGCGCAAACTGCACTGGCTGGAAAGAATGCTGACGGAAAATCCGTGGCAGAAATCGTGAAGAGCAAGTTAGCGTGAAATCAGGAACCACGGATCTTGAAATGGAAAGGCTGGATTATGCGAAGGCTCCCTCAAGTTGCCTCACCCGAACCCTTTCCGTATAATTCACAGCTTGCTCGAAGGCACGGGTTCTCGTCCGGTGGGTTCGCGCCCACTTTTTCTTTTGGGGCGAGATGCGTTCGGGAGGGGCACCATGGCGAACGATTCGATTGCAGCGAGGGTTCAGGAATTGGCTGAACGAGTGGCAATCGACCATGGCCTCGAGCTGGTACACACGGAAGTCGCCGGCCCCGAGAACAAGCCGATTGTTCGCATTTTCATTGACAAGCCGCAGGGTGTAACCCACGAGGACTGTTCGGAAGTCAGCACCCATCTGGGAACTATTCTGGATGTGGAAGACTTCATCCACGCTTCCTACACACTGGAAGTTTCATCGCCCGGCCTGGAACGCGGCCTCTACAAACGGGCTGACTACGAACGCTTCGCCGGCAGTAACGCGAAGCTGAAAACCCGGCAGCCTATCGCTGGCCAGCGCAATTTTCGCGGTCTATTGGTGGGTGTCGAAGGCGATGATGTGATTTTTGACGACCGAACGAATGGCCGCGTGCGCGTCCCGCTGGACTTGATCACGAAGGCCAATATCGAGGTCGATGTCGACGAGGCGCTGCGCCGCGGAAGCGGCCGGTAACAACAACTGAATAGGCTCAACGACGCGGCAGCCGAAAACCCAGCGCCGAGCCAAACAGATAGAGAGACTTAAATGAGTTCATCGATTGCACAAAACATCGAGGCGCTTTGCCAGGAACAAGGTATCGAACGCGACCTCGTGATCGAAGCGATGAAAGAGGCCGTGCGCGCGGCCGCCAAGAAGCAGTTTCGCTCCGGTGAAGACATCCAGGTCGACTGGAATTCCGAAACCGGCATCGAACTCTCCGCTTCGAAAGTGGTCGTCGACGAAGTCGAAAATCCGGCCACCGAACTCTCTATTGAAGAAGCCCGCGAACTCGCTGGCGACGAAGTCGAACTCGGCGACGCGTTATTGCTCCCGCTGCCGATGGAAGAACTCGGCCGCATCGCCGCCCAAACCGCCAAGCAGATTCTCTTCCAAAAAGTACGTGATGCTGTTCGCAGCAACGTCTACGAGCAGTACATCGACAAGATCGGCGACCTCGTCAACGGCTACGTGAAACGTTTCGAGCGCGGCAACATCATTGTCGACCTCGGCAACCTCGAAGCGATCCTGCCGCGTTCACAGCAATCGCGCGGCGAACAGTGGAACCAGGGCGAACGAATCCGCGTCGTCATCAACAACGTTTCCAAGGAGTCAAAAGGACCGCAGGTCGAAGTCTCGCGAACATCGCCGGAGCTGTTGCTGCGATTGTTTGAAATGGAAGTGCCAGAGATTTACGACGGCACGGTCGTGATCAAATCCGCCGTCCGCGAACCCGGCGAACGCGCGAAGATCGCCGTCATGTCAAATGAACGCGACGTCGATCCCGTCGGCGCCTGCGTCGGCATGAAAGGCTCGCGCGTGCAAGCCATCATTCGGGAACTGCGCGGCGAGAAGATCGACATCATCGAGTGGTCCGACGAGCCTTCAGTATTCGCCGCCAACGCACTGTCGCCGGCGAAGGTCAATCAGGTCCGCATCACGGACATCGAAAACCGGCAGATGGAAGTCATCGTCAACGAAGACCAACTCTCGCTGGCGATCGGCAAGCGAGGCCAGAACGTTCGTCTCGCAACGAAGCTGGTCGGCTGGAATATCGACATCCGCAGCGAAGAAGAGATCAAGCGCGAAGTCACCGAACAGATGGGCGCGCTCATCGCTTCGGGCGAGGCTGTGCCGCTGTCGGCGATTGAAGGCGTCACGCCGCAACAGGCCGAAGCGCTGGCCGAGCATGGCATCAACGACATCGACGCTCTCGCGGGCACTTCAGTTGACGATCTGGTCGAATTCCTTGACCTGAGCCTTGACGAAGCGGAAGTGATCCTGAGCGCCGCGCAAGCCGTGATCGCGATGCGCAACAAGAACCTCGAGGAAGGCGAAACAGCCGAAGGCGAAGAGCAACACGCGGTTTCAGCCGAGTTTGACGAGACCATCAACGAAGAAGTTGAGCCAAATTCGGAGATGACGGCCGAAGGTTACGACGAGGCCGTTGAAAACGGCGTCCCGTATCACGCTGAGCCGGAAATCCTGGCGCAATACTCAGCCGATCCGGTGGCCGTAACCGAAGTCGAGCCGGTGCCCGCTGATGAGATTTCGTTGATGGAGCCGGGCCGAGATCTCAGGCCCGACACGATTACGCCGTCTCCCGACATCACCTCGTCAGGCGTGGCCGCGCTCGAGTCAGTTGAAGAGGTAGCCGCTGAGATCCTGGCGGCCGATGAAGAATTTGTTTCCGAAGCCGAGGCTGAAGAAACAGAAACCACGACTCCCGCAGCTTTGGAAGATGCTGCATCAGGCGGGAGCACGGATGAAGAGAAGCACTGATGCTTCAACGGATGCAGCCAATTAGGAAGAACAGTGGTCCAGTTTACGCTGGACGCCTGTCTGGCCCGTTCCGCTACTGCTGTCACGCGTTGAACTTCTGATCGACGCTTTCGAGAGTGGTTAGGAACGAGCAAAGTTCCTAATCACCCATAAGTCGTTTCAGGACGCTTATTGAGCGTCGAGAAGGAGTGCATGACAGTTTCCTCGAAAGTTCGCATCTACGATCTCGCCAAAGAACTAAAGCTCGACACGAAGCGACTCATTGAAGAAGTGCGCCGCGAAGGCGTCGACGTCAGTGTGCCGTCCAACTCTGTCTCGAAAGAACTGGCCGAGAAGATCCGGAACAAGTACTTTCCAAAGAAAGAGACCGCCGTCAAGCGCGCAGTGAAAGTCGTAAAGCGCGCCGTCACGCCGGAAGCTCCCGTGGCTGATGCCGAGCCGGAAGTTCACGAGCCTGAACTCGACGTCGACGAAGCGCCCGAGCCGCTCGAGCCAATCGAAGTACAGCCCGCTGCTGCGCCGCCGCCCCCAACGGCAGCACCTGCCGCGAAGCAGCCGATTCCAGCGCGCCTGATCAAGAAGTTGACGCCCGCCGCACGAGCGGAAGCTCCGGCTCCGGAAGTCGTCGAAGCACCGCCCATGGCCGAAGTGGAACCAGCTCCAATGGAGCCGGTAGCTCAACCACCATTGGCGGCAGCACCAGTCGAAACAGTTACGCCGACGAACGGTGTCGAAGTGAAGACGCCGCCTCCGCCACTCGCGCCTGCCCCACCACCGCCACCATCGCGGCAAGTACGCGTGTTGCGGCCTACGGCCGCGGCGCTCAACGCCGGCATCAGGCCCGGCGAACGCGCGCCGGCTCCGCCGCCACCGCCGCCACCGCCGGCGAGAGATCGGGCGGTCGATCGCAACAACCGTTTGCGCGAGCGTCCTTCCCTGCCCCGCAACGAACGCATGGGCACACCGGGCGAAACCGCGACGCCGCAGACGACCTACATTCCACCGCCGGATGCCGGCCGGCGTCGCTCGCGACGCAGCAGCCCACGTGGCGGCCGCAAAGTCGAAGGCGGCAAGACCGGCAGGTTCGACAAGGGCGGCGAGTTCATTCCACCGCCGAAGGCCCTGTCACTCGAAGACCGCATCGCTACGCGATTGGACGTGCCCGGTTCAGGTGAACTGAAATCGGTGCGATTGATCGAAGGCTCAACGGTGAAGGAGTTCGCCGAGAAGCTGGGTATCAAGCCAAAAGACATCGTGACGCTGCTGCTGCAACGTGGCGTGTTCGCGACCATCAACCAACCGTTGATGGACAACGTCGCTGCCGATCTCGGCAAGCGATTCGGTTATGACGTTTCATTCGTGCCGTTTGAAGAGATGGTCGCGGAAGAAGAGTTTGAAGAACTAATCGCGGCCGACGCAGACGACGTGGAACTGCCACGCGCGCCCGTCATCACGGTCATGGGCCACGTCGACCACGGCAAGACTTCGTTGCTCGACGCGATCCGCGCCACTGACGTGGCTGCCGGTGAAGCCGGCGGCATCACGCAACACATCGGCGCGTACAGCGTGCAGGTGCCGAGTGCGGACAATCCTGCCGAGATGCGTCGCGTCGTGTTTCTCGATACGCCGGGTCACGAAGCGTTCACGATGATGCGTGCGCGCGGTGCGAAAGCGACCGACATCGTGGTGCTGGTGGTCGCTGCTGACGACGGCGTCATGCCGCAAACGATCGAAGCGATCGAACACTCACGGGCCGCGGGCGTTCCGATCATCGTGGCCATTAACAAGATCGACAAGCCTGACGCCAATCCCGATCGAGTGAAACAGGAACTGGCGACCCACGGCCTGTCGCCTCTCGAATGGGGCGGCGAAACGGAAATGGTTGCGGTTTCGGCGAAGAAACGGCAGAACCTGGAAACGCTGCTCGAAACGATTCTGTTGACGTCTGACATTCTGAACCTGCGCGCCAGCCCGACGCGTCTCGCAGCGGGCGTCGTGCTCGAAGCGAAACTCGATCGCGGCCGCGGCGCGGTGGCGACTGTCCTGGTCCAACAGGGCACGCTGCGCGTTCACGAGCCGTTCATCGTCGGCCAGATCTCCGGCAAGGTGCGCGCGATGTTCAACGATCGTGGCGAACCGATCACCGAAGCCGGCCCGGCAACTCCGGTCGAAGTGCTCGGCCTGCAAGGCGTGCCGCAAGCCGGCGAGAGTTTGCAGGTGGTTTCAGACATCACGAAGGCGCAGTCGATCTCGCAACATCGCCAGATGTTGAGTCGGCAGGCAGCACTGCTGCAAACGACGAAGCGCGGTATCGAAGCGCTCGGTGAGAGTGAAGTCAAGGAACTGCTGGTCATCATCAAGGCTGACGTGCAGGGTTCGGTCGAAGTGTTGAAGTCGACGCTGCAAAAACTCTCGACGGATCGCGTGAAGGTGAAAGTGATTCGCTCGGGCGTCGGCGCGATTACCGAGTCAGACGTTTTGCTCGGTTCGGCGACGCAAGCCGGATCGTCTTCGTCGGCGGTGGTGATCATCGGTTTCAACGTGCGGCCTGAAGCAAGAGCGGCGGACGTCGCGAAGCAGGAAGACGTCGATATCCGGCTCCACTCGATCATCTACAAGGTCGAGGAAGAGATTCGCGCGGCCATGATCGGCATGCTCGAAGCGATCGAGAAGGAGAAGATCCTCGGCAAGGCTGCGGTACGCGAAGTGTTCCGCGTGCCGAAAGCCGGAACGGTCGCCGGTTGCATGGTCATCGACGGCACGGTGCGTCGCAATGCGCGCGCACGCGTCATTCGCGACGGCGTCGTGAGTTGGGAAGGAAACATCGCGTCGCTGCGCCGGTTCAAGGATGACGTTTCGGAAGTGCGCGAAGGCTTTGAGTGCGGTATCAGTTTGGAAAACTTCAACGACGTGAAAGTCGGCGACCAGATTGAGGCGTACATCGTCGAGCGCGTGGCTGCGACGGAGCTGTAAGGATTGCCGATTGTCGATTGCCGCTTGTCGATTTGAAGAACCGCGAGGCTTCAGAGTCGCAAAATTGGCAATCGGCAATCGTAAATCGGCAATAGGTCATGCATCGGACAGAGAGATTTACGGATACGTTACGGGAAGAAATAGCCCAGATAGTCGGCTTCGAACTCGAAGACCCACGCCTGACTACGGTAACCGTAACCGACGTTCGCCTCTCCTCCGACAAACGCAACGCGCGTATTTACGTGACCGTTGCGGGTGACGAAGCGGAACACAAGGCGGCGCTGAATGCTTTGCACCACGCCGCGCCCTACGTCCGCAAGCAACTGGGTCTTTCTTTGAATCTGCCCCGCACGCCCGAGCTGCACTTCGTGCGCGATCGCGTCGAAGAGCAGGGCGACCGGGTGGACCAGTTGCTGAGAGAGATTGAAGAGAAGAAGGAGTAAGTTTTTGGGCTCCGGCTCAAAAAACAAATCATGTTAAGTCAAGTAGTCGAGTTGATCGAAGCGAAACGTCGTTTCGCGATCACCTCACATATTCGCCCCGATGGTGACAGTCTCGGTTCATCACTTGGTCTTTACTGGTTGTTGCGCGCCCTCGACAAGGACGTGGAAGTCATCATGCGCGATCCGGTACCGCACGCGTACCAGCAACTGCCCGGCGCTGGCGACGTGCGTGTCATGCCCGCGGTCGATCCCACGTATCACGCGGTGTTTGTGATTGAGTGTTCCGACATTACTCGCCCCGGACTGATCGATCTCGAGAAACAATTCGTCGTCAATATCGATCACCATTCGACGACGGCACTCTTCGGCAGCATCAACTGGATCGACTCCACCGCGTCGGCCGTCGGCGAGATGATCTACAACTTGTGCAAAGCCACCGGCGTGCGCGTGACGAAAGAGATCGCCGAGTGTGTTTACACGGCGCTGATCACCGACACGGGATCGTTTCATTACTCGAACACCACCGAGCGCACGTTCAAAGTCGCGTCGGAATTGGTTCGCACCGGCGTGAAGCCGGCGAAGACCGCTGAGGCGGTGTTTGCGAGTTATCCGTGGAGCCGCATCGCGTTGATGGGCGCGGTGCTTTCGACTGCGCGTCGCGACGAGAGCGGCCGCGTTGCGTGCATGCGGCAGTCACTCGAGATGCAGCACACGGCACTCGCGTCGGACGAAGACGCGGATGGGTTTGTTAACTATCCGTTGACGGTCGGCGACGTTGAAGCAGTCGCCTTGTTGAAAGAGTGCGAGCCCGGAGTTTATCGCACCAGCTTGCGTTCGAAAGGTGACGTGAACGTAGCGAAGGTAGCGGAGAAGTTTGGCGGCGGTGGGCATCGCAATGCCGCGGGCTGCACGTTGCGCGGGAGTTGGGAAGAAGCGGAGACGGTGATTGTGGGCCTGTTGCAGGGTGCAGTGAAACGCGCCGACGGCCTCCACGACGTCACCGAGGACGCGTTAAAAGAATCCGTAGCGTAGATCTGTAGGGGTGGCACTCCGTGGCCACCCCGAGTGGCGCGCGAACCCAGGGGGCGACCACGGAGTGCCGCCCCTGCGAACATGGCGAAGGAAAAGAAGTACAAGTGGCGCCGCGAGGACTATCAGGAGAAGACTCGCGGCCTTTTAATGGTCCACACCGGCAACGGCAAGGGCAAGACGACTTGCGCGCTCGGCCTGATGATGCGTGCCGCCGGACGCGGCCTCAACTGCTGCATGATTCAGTTCATGAAGTCGCGCAACGATCGCTACGGTGAACACGAGTCCGCCGAAAAGCTCGGCATTGAAGTCCACACGATGGGCGACGGCTTCACGTGGGACACGAAGAACCCGGAACAGGACATCAAAACCGCAAGCGATACATGGGCGCTTTGCGTGGAGAAAATGCGTTCCGGCGACTACGACCTGTTGGTCTTTGACGAACTCGTCTACGTGCTGAGTTACCAGATGTTGCCTGTCAGCGAAGTACTCGCGGAGATCGGCGCGGTGCGCACCGCGCAACCGGCTTTGCACATCATCGTGACGGGCCGCGACGCGCCGGCGGAGTTGATCGACGCCGCGGATTTAGTGACGGAAATGCGCGAAATCAAGCATCCGTTCACCGCCGGAATCCGCGCGCAGCAAGGCATCGAGTTCTAAGCCACAAACGCCGCAGTTTTGCGCCTCTTTGTGGTACGTGGTACCCTTCCCGCCATTCTTATGGCCTGGTTCAATAAGAAAAATAAACGCATCGAAGCCGTTCCGCCCGAGGAACGCGTGGTCAAGACGGAAAACGTTTTCGTCAAATGCGACGGTTGCGAGGCGCACCTCTTCAAAGTCGAACTCGATAACAATTCTCAGGTTTGCAAACACTGCGGCTACCACTTCCGCATCGGCGCGCGCGAGCGCTTGGCGCTGCTGTTTGACGACGGCAAGTTTGAAGAGCTTGATGCGGAGGTGATTTCGATCGATCCGCTGGAGTTTGTCGACAGCAAGCCTTATTCGGAACGCATTAAGCAGGCGCGGAAAAATACTGGCCTGCCGGAAGCGGTCCTGAACGGGCGCGGCACGGTTGGCGATCATCCGGTTTGCGCAGCCGCGATGGACATGACGTTCATCGGTGGTTCGATGGGCTCGGCGGTCGGTGAGAAAGTCACGCGGCAGATCGAACGCGCGATGCGCGAACGCAGTGCGGTCGTCATCTTTTCTGCTTCGGGCGGCGCGCGAATGCAGGAAGGCACGCTCTCGCTGATGCAGATGGCGAAGATTTCGGCGGCGCT
>Ga0247688_1000315_pt1 | contig 16757 bp, 15 predicted proteins | sample CNK29_metaG_FD_182718 | JGI IMG/M metagenome (GOLD analysis project Ga0247688, IMG submission 182718) | Soil microbial communities from Purdue University Martell Research Forest, Indiana, United States - CNK29 | ecosystem: Environmental > Terrestrial > Soil > Temperate forest > Bulk soil... | reverse complement strand
TCATCGATCTTTTCGCCGGCGACCTGATACTTCAGCACGAAATCCCTGTTCGGAATCACGGCCTGGTCCTTAAGGCGCACCACGGCGCTGTTGTCGCCGGTGCGCTCGACTTCCGTTTCATGCGTTTCCGAATTGAGCGATTGGATCGGCACACCAGCGTTCAACTGGATCTCGAGTGAAATGTCGTGACCTGGGCGAGCGGCGCGCGGCGGGCTTATGCGGGAGCTGTCATCCGGCTGAACACTGCCGGGTGAGTAACGTTCGCCAACCACCATCGGGAAGGACCATTCGTAACTGCCGGCTTCATACTGCAACGTCTCGACGTAACTGATCGTGATCCGGATTTCCTCGCCGGGCATGATGTTGGCAACGGCTTGCGTGAAGATGTTGGGCCGTTCCTGATCGAGCAGACTCGCAACCTGGCCCATCTGCTTTGCGGTTTCGTAAGCGGCGCGCGCTTCGTCGCGGCGCATGATCTTGCCTTTCACCTTGCGCTCGCCGATGAGCATCGTCATGTCGTCGACAGCGGCGGCCTGCGGCAAGGGAAACGTGTAGACCGCTTCGATCTTGTTGGGAAACGGATTGGTGAATTGCTGGGTAACGGTGACGCGTGACAGGAAGCCGCTGATCTCAGCTTTAACGTCAGTGTGCTTGAGCGGGCACTCGCCGCTGGGCTTATGGTTCTCGTCGAGTACTTGCAGCGATCCAGCATCGGCTGAAGCCTTTTGCGCGCGCTTTGCGAAGGCATTCAAGCAAACGGCGGCGAGCATGATCGTGAACAGTATGGTGACGTTAGCGAGCCTGGCCCACTTCATAGTCTTTTCCTTTTCAGCAAACACACTCGTGCGCGGGCTGGCGAACGGCAAGCGTTGCTGCCGGAGTGTTGCTGGTTGTCGTTTTTTGTTGAGGCCTAAGAGTGCGCGGCCTCAGATCGTAAACTTGCTAAGGATCATGCGGGGGAGACCGCGCGAGTTATCTTCAAACTCGACTGACGCTATTGATGTATTTTGTTTCTCGCAGGTGGCCTGCGAATAAAAAACTTTCGATCTGAATTGGCCTACTCTGGTACATTAGACGCATCACGCCCCATAGCCCTCACGCTAACAATGGAGATTGACAAATGCTCGAGGAACTGTGGAATAGTTTCGTCATTCTGATCCCGGTCTTCTTTCTGTTGACCATGATCTTCGGCGCGGGCTTTTACATCGGGCGGGTGACTAAAAGAGAATAGAGGCATGAAACGATCCGGAGTTGCTGATCTTCCTCTCCACGGTGGGCGCGTGCCGCAATGGCTGGCGCAACGCATGACGCGCCTCGGCGCCGGCATCACCGAAGCGATCGTCCACGACTACGGTACTTCCGGATTTCTTTCACGGCTCAGCGATCCATTCTGGTTTCAGGCGTTCGGCGCCGTGATGGGAATGGACTGGCATTCATCAGGTATCACCACTTCGGTGATGGGCGCTTTGAAGCGCGGCCTCGCGCCCAAAGCAAACGAACTCGGCCTCTACATCTGCGGCGGCCGCGGCCGGCACTCACGAAACACTCCCAACGAACTGCTAACGATCGGCGAGCGTCGGGGCTTTGACGCTGACGCTTTAGTGCGCACGAGTCGTCTCACCGCACGCATCGACAACAATGCGATCGCAGATGGCTTTCAGATCTACCTGCACAACTTCGTCGTGACGGCGAACGGCGAGTGGGCCGTCGTCCAACAGGGCTTGAACGACGACACCGGAATGGCGCGGCGTTATCACTGGCATTCCGCTTCGGTGCGCGACTTCGTTTCCGAGCCGCACACCGGCATCGTCGGCGAACATCAGGGAACGATCATGAACCTCGTCGATACTCAAGCTAAACAAGCTCAGTCAGCGTTGCTCGCGATCGCACACGAAGCGCCGGAGAAGACGTTGCAGGCAGCGCGTCACCTGCAACTGCCGCGACATCACGACGTGCGGCCCAGGGACGTCGATCTCAAGCGCCTCGGCGCGGTGCTCGCCGTGGCGTACGAACGTGATCTGCACGACTTTGCGGAGTTGTTGTTGCTGGAGAAGCTTGGGCCACGAACGCTGCAGTCGCTGGCGCTCGTTGCGGAAGTGGTTCACGGCGCGCCCAGCCGTTTTTCGGATCCGGCGCGGTTCTCGTTCGCGCACGGTGGCAAGGACCGGCATCCGTTTCCAGTGCCGTTGAAGACATACGACGAGTCGCTGAACGTGCTGCGAACCGCGCTCGACGTCGCCAAGGTGGGAGATCAGGAAAAGCTGGAGGGTTTTCGGCGGCTGAATCGGTTTGTAAAGAAAGTTGAAATGAATCTGCAACCTGAAGCCGAACTTGCTTCAGTAATCTCACACGAAACGGCGATTTCAGCTTCGCTGGGCGGCCGTTCAATGTTTGATGATGAACCGAAGCGAACTTTTTATACTCCGCGGCAACGCACGCTGTTTTGATTCAGGCGAAGAAGAAATAACCCTCTTTGCATCTTTGCACGCTTCTGTTACTCTCGATTTACCCCCAACTCACCCTTTACTTGCCCCGACACAAGCAACTTACCTGGAGCGTGCACAACTGCATTCCTGGGGAAGCAAATGAAGGAGCTAACTATGAACCGCAAGACATTTCGACCAATTTCCATCGTCTGGGCTGTAGCCGTTGTGCTGGCACTCGTACCGGTGGCTTTGGGACAGGTTTCGAATTCGCAGCAAGCCACGCAGAACCCGAATACGGCACTCCGTTCGGTTCCTAGTGGTTCGAAGATGAAGTTCAGAGGAGTGGTGATTAGCCGCGACTCAGACATTTTTACAATTCGCGATCGCAGCCGCGCGGACTACCAGGTTGTTATAACTGATAACACAAGCATAAAGACCTACGGTGGTTTTCTGAAAAGCGGAAAGAAATATCCGGTAACCGACATTTTGCGCGGCTTGATCGTGGAAGTTGAAGGCAAGGGCGACAACCAGGGACAGCTCGTCGCCGAGAAAATCCGTTTCAACGAGTCAGACATGCGCGCGGCGCTGACAACCGATACACGCGTCGGGCCGGTTGAGGCCAATCAGGAACGCATGGCCGGCCAGATGGACGAACTCTATGCAATCGCCGCCGAAGCAAGAGCGGAGGTCAAACGAGTCGATGAGCGCATCTCGTCACTCGACGACTATGACGTGCAGGAAACGGTTGCGGTGACTTTCCGCACCAACAGCGCCGTGCTTTCGCCCGAAGCCAAGCAGCAGCTCGACGAACTCGCCGCCAAGACTGAAGGCCAGAAAGCCTTCATGATTGAAGTAGCCGGACACACGGATTCGACCGGCAGCGATGCGAAGAATTTCCGTTTAAGCCAGCAGCGTGCAGAAGCCGTCGTGCAGTACCTGGCGGTTAATCACAAGATTCCGCTGCGTCGCTTCATCACGCCCATGGGTTACGGCAAGACCGAAGCGGTGGCCGATAATACGACCGCCGCGGGACGTTCGCAGAACCGGCGCGTCGAAGTGAAGATGATCATCAATCGTGGCATGCATCCAACCACGCCGGCCACCTCGAGCAGTTCGGCTGCGCCGGCGCGGCCATAGTGTGGCTTTGATCGAAAGGCGTTCTCGTCGGATTGCGTTCTCAAGGAATGCAGTCCGGCGAGTACACGGTTTGCGGTTGCCTAATCCGCTTTCGTTCACTTGTGACCGTATGTGGTCACGAACCCGCCGCGTTTCCGCCATTTTTCCAAGGATTTCAGTGGCCTCGGGTTTGCTAAGTTTCCCAGCATGACAAATTCTGAGGTCTTCCCAATTTTGCACGGCGGCCTAAGAGCCGCGAAGAAGGACGAACCGGCGCCAAACTCGGATCTGGCTTTGGCAATGGCTGCCGGGAAAGGCGACATGGAGGCGTTCGAAAAGCTTTATGAACGTCACAGCCGCCGGGTCTATTCGCTGTGTCTCCGCATGACGCAAAACTCAGCGGAGGCCGAGGATCTGGCACAGGAAGCTTTCATTCAGTTGTTTCGCAAGATCGGCAGCTTCCGGGGTGAGTCGGCATTTACCACCTGGTTGCACCGGCTGACTGTCAATCAATGCTTGATGCACTTTCGCAAGCGCAGCGTAAAGCTGGAAAAAACAACCGAAGAAGGCGAAACGCCGGTGCAGGTCGTGCGTGGTACCGAGAACCCGAACGCGATGCCCATAATGGATCGCATCGCGTTGGACAACGCGCTTAAACAATTACCGCCAGGCTATCGCACCGTGTTTGTGCTGCACGACGTTGAAGGTCACGAGCACGAAGAGATCGCTCGAATGCTCGGCGTCGCAGTCGGCACTTCCAAATCGCAATTACACAAGGCGCGCATGAAACTGCGGCAGATCTTAAAAGCGCGCAACGAAATCAATAAAAACTAAAATCGCAACTCCGGTCGGGATTGCACCAATTACAGGATTGTCTTTACTGAGGCAGTCCTGTTAATTTTGCACGCCTGTCACACACAACCGGAGAAAAAACTATGAGCGAACGAAGCGTCACCTTTTACCGCTGGAACGACATGCCAAAGGAAAAGGTGAGTGAAGTGCTGGACCGGCGCCTAATCACCGCCGACAGGGTCATGTTGTCGCACGTCTACCTGAAGAAAGGCGCGATCGTGCCGCGTCATTCTCACGAGAACGAACAAATAACTTACATCCTCGAAGGCGGCTTGCGTTTCTGGATCGGAGCTGATGAGTCGCAAGTGATCGACGTGTTGCCGGGAGAAGTCCTGCACATTCCTTCTCACGTGCCGCACAAAGCAGAGGCGCTCGAAGACACGCTCGACGTCGACATCTTCAGTCCACCACGACAGGACTGGCTCGACAAGACCGACGCTTACCTCAGGCAGAAGTAAACCGGGCCACCAATGGATCTCGGTCTCAAAGATAAGGTCGCGCTGGTCGCGGCGGGGAGTCGTGGCCTCGGCCGTGCTGTCGCGGAAGAACTCGCGGCGGAAGGAGCGTCGCTCGTGCTTTGCGCGCGCGATGCGACCACGCTCGCGGAAACAACCGCGGCGATCGCGGACCAAACCGGCGCGCATGTGCTCGGCGTGCCTTGTGACGTGACGGTTGCGAGCCAGGTGAGGCAGCTCGTCGCGTCGGGCATCGATCGTTTTGGACGCATCGATATTTTAGTGACGAATGCTGGTGGACCACCGGCCGGTCGCTTTGATCAGTTAACGCACGAGCAATGGGAAGAAGCGACGCGTTTGACGCTCTACAGCGCGGTGCATCTCACGCGGGAAGTCTTGCCCGGCATGAAGGCGCGACGTTGGGGAAGAATTTTGAACATCACTTCGATCGCGGTAAAGCAGCCGGTTGAGAATCTGCTGTTGTCGAACAGCTTGCGCGCGGCCGTCACCGGCTTCGCGCGCACGCTCGCGAATGAAGTTGCGACGGAGGGAATCACCGTCAACAACATTCTCCCGGGTTACACGCGCACCGAGCGGCTTGAAGACCTGGCGCAGATGATGGCCGAGAAGCAGGGAATCAGCGCGGATGAGTTTCGCGGCCGTTGGGCGGCGGAGATTCCGATGGGCCGTCTCGGCGAGCCACGCGAGTTTGCGGCGCTGGCGGCGTTTCTGGTTTCGGAACGCGCGAGTTACATCACGGGCACGTCGATTCAGATCGACGGCGGCTGGATTCGATCGTTGTTTTAGAAACGGCAACAATCATGATCAAAGCAATTAGAGAATTGACACGCTTTCGGCAAGACGTGAGTTGAAAATCCCCCCAAAGGGAGGAATGAATCATGGCTAAAGGTGCGGCAGGAAAAGCTGAAGCGCGGCGTGAGTTGAGCGACGAGATTTCCAAGGACAATAAATCCAGCAACGAAGTAGTCGAGTGTTTGCAGCGGCAACTGGCAAACGCTTTTGTGCTCTACGCAAACTACAAGCACTATCATTGGCAAACTTTTGGACCACTGTTTCGCGATCTGCATTTGCTGTTTGACGAGTTTGCGACGCCAGTGTTGGGAACGATTGACGACTTTGCCGAACGGTTGCGGATGATCGGCCAGGATCCCGTCTTTCGTCCGGCTGAAGTCGAGCGTCAGGCGAGCGTGAAGGTATCAGGCGACGTCGGGACGATGCGCGAGATGGCGCGAGAAGCTGATGAGAATCTGCTGATTGTGATCAAGGAGATGCGTGAGGCAGCGCGCGTCGCTGACGACCACGACGATCCGGGCACTGTCGACCTCTTTTCGAGGCACGTGCAGATTCACGAAAAGCATGAATGGTGGCTGCGCGACATCCTCGAAAAGGGCGACGGGTTTAATTAGCCACGGATTTTAACCGAAACTCTGATCGTCCGCTGAGGGGCCGTAGAGTGCCGGCACTTTCTGGCCCATCAGTCGCAAGTAAACGGTCATCTGCCCGCGATGATGCGCCCAGTGATTGATCGTTTCCTGGATCATCATGTAACGCGACTCTTCGAGTACGACGTGTCCGCCCGCGAGTAGTTTCCAATTCGTGCTCAAGTGTTCATCCGTCGTCTTCTCGAGTGCCGCCCGCGCGGCGGCTGCTGCTTCGTCCAGCGCTTTGACCAGCTCCTCACTGCTTTCTTTCGGAGCGGGCCGCATCGATTTACCTTCAGCCGGCGCAATGTCGAGTTCGTCGCGCTCGATCTCCATCTGAATCCACGTCGGGATTGTCGCCACCATGTCCGCGAGATAACCGAAGGCCATCGATCGCTCGTGCGGCTTCCAATCATATTGTCCTGAAGGCACTTCCTGCAGCGCCTTGCGCGAGCGTTCGACTTCGCGATCCAGTTCTTCACGAAAGAACTCTGTCAGTTTCATTTCTACCTCCCCGAATTCGCATTATGATTTTCCGGCCACGTTGTGAGAATCTAACAACCAGATACCAGTCGTTACAAACCCGGGATGCTGATCCAACAGAATATTACGCACTCATTCCATTCGCCGGTGGTGCTCATATTTCTCGGAGTGATTGCAATCGCATTGCTTTACATCTTCTGGCGCGAGGTGCGGAAGATTCCGACGAAGTTGCTCGCCCTGATGTTCACGGCGTTCGTCGACATGGTCGGCGTGTTGATGATCTTTCCGCTGATTCCTTTCTACGTGAAGAACTTTGGCGAGTCGGGCATTACGTTCCTCGGCTTTCACGCCGGCATCGGGCTCATCACAAGTTTCATTGTCTCGTCATTCGTCGTGGCCCAACTGCTGAGCGCACCTATGTGGGGCCGCTTTTCCGATCGCGTCGGGCGCCGTCCGGCTTTGCTGATCGCGCTGACCGCGTCAACTCTCGCCTACTTGATTTTTGGCTTTGCACACTCGCTATGGCTGTTGCTCTTGTCGCGCGTGGTGCAAGGCGCCGGAGGCGGCACCGTCGGTGTTATTCAGTCTTACGTGGCCGATTCAACCGCGCCGCAAGATCGTACCCGTGCACTCGGCTGGCTTTCGGCGGTTACGAATCTCGGCGTCACGATCGGGCCGGTAGTCGGATCGTTTGCGATCGCGATAGGCAAGCAGGATCTGATGCCTGGTTCGGGTCATCTCGTACTGGGCCAGGCCGCGCCGGGACTCCTTGCGGCAACGCTTTGCCTAGTCAACATCGCATTTGCGGCGCGTTATCTCACCGAGTCGCGCAATCCAAGCGATCATGTTGCGGTCGAAGGTGAAGAACGGCGCACGTCGCGCCAGGTTATCTGGCGCGTGATCTCGCATTCGAGTGAGCCGTCGTCGCGTTTGATCTGGATCTACGCGATCGCGATGGGCGCGTTTCAGGGAAGCTTTTCTATTCTCGCGCTCTTCCTGAATAAACAGTTTCAGGTAACGGAACAGACCATCGGTTATTTCTACATGTACGTCGGCGCGATCTCGGTCTTCACGCGCGTGTTGTTGCTCGGTCGCATGGTCGACTGGCTGGGCGAGGCGAAGCTATCGCGTTTGGGGCTTTCGCTGCTGGCGTTAGGCGTGCTCGGCATGCCGCTCACGGGAAACTTGTGGACACTCGCGATCGCCGTCGCGTTGATACCACTCGGCACCGCGTTTACGTTCCCGTGCGTGACAGCGTTGCTGTCGCGGATCATCAAGCCGCGTGAACGCGGGTTGTTTATGGGAATGCAACAGACTTACGGCGGCGCCGCACGTTCGATCGCGCCGCTGTTTTTTGGCTGGTCGTTCGACTTGCTGGGACCTAGATCGCCTTATTTCTTCGCGTCGGCTTTTATCTTCGCGACCGTATTTCTCGGCGTCGGTCTGGACAAGTACGCGAAACACGAAGAAGCGCCCTCGCTACAGGAAGCGTCAACGTGATTACTCGTTCAAGTTATCGAGCGACGTAAACTTCCAACCGGTCTTCGTTTGCTTGAAGTGATAGATAACAACTTCGTTGCCCGCGGCGTCCGGACAAGCTACAGTAAACTCTTTCGAGTTGGCCGGATCCACCTCTGGTTTTGCTTTGCTGAAGCAAGTCGCGGCATCAGTTTGTTCGTTAAAGATCTGCCGGAAACGTTTTGTTAGCTGAGCTTTCGTTTTGATACTTGGCACGCCGTAAGACATGCCAATGGGAAATTGCGACAGCCGCGCTACAGTTTGCACGTCACGACTGCTCACGGCTGTTTTGAATTGCTGCCAGAAGGTCTCTCTTGAATCCTGGACCAGCAAGAACGGCAAGCTACCGACTAAAAAGAGTGTGCTCAAAAGGAGATTGGTCATGCGTACGTCTCGTTACGGCTTGATGTTTGTCATGGTGTTAGTGGCGTCGCTTACGATCGCGGCCAGTTTATCTCAATCTGCAACCATTGCCGCAAGTTCAACTGCGTCCTTCACGGTCGAACAGATCAAAGGTTATCCGTTTCCCAACGAACTCACCGCCGCCGCGGCGGGCTCGCGTATCGCGTGGGCCTTCAACGAGCGAGGCGCGCGCAATGTTTGGGTCGCGGAGGAGCCGGACTTCAAAGCGCGACGCTTAACCAACTATCAAAATGACGACGGCCAGGAGTTGAGCAGTCTCGCAGTCTCACGCGACGGCAAGTTTGTGATCTATGTGCGTGGCGGCGATCACGGTTCGAATTGGGAAAGCTCGACCGGCGTGAATCCGTCGCTGGCGCCGGCGCAAACGCGCGTTCAGATCTGGAGCGTGCCGTTTGCCGGCGGCGATCCAAAGATGCTCAGCGAAGGCGATGAACCAATCATTGCGCCGAGCAGCGATCGGGTTGTGTTCACCAAAGAACGCGGCATCTGGTCCGTGCCGATCGACGGCTCGTCTCCCGCGAAGCGTTTCTTCTACGCGCGCGGCGAAGCGGATTCGCCGGTGTACTCGCCCGACGGCACACGCCTGGCATTCGTCTCGGGCCGCGGCGATCACTCATTCATCGGCGTCTACACCAACGAGTCGACGCCGATTCTGTATCTCGCGCCGTCGACTTCGCGCGATTCGAGCCCCCGCTGGTCGCCCGATGGCAAACGCATCGCGTTTGTGCGCCGGCCGGGCAACGGTGGCTCACCGGAAGCCATTCTCGAACAACGGCCCCAAGCATGGTCCATCTGGATCGGCGACGCGACCAGCGGCGAGGCGCAACAGTTGTGGAAGAGCCCGTTTACTTTGAAAGGCTCGCCGCCATCGACCGAAGGTGGCACGAATCTGCACTGGGCCGCCGGCGGGCGCATCGTTTTTCTTTCCTATCTCGACGGCTGGCCGCATCTCTATTCGATCGCGGAAACCGGCGGCGAACCGTTGTTGCTAACGCCCGGAAACTTCATGGCCGAATACATCACGATCAGCGCCGATCGAAAGTACCTGTTCTTTGCTGCCAACGCGGGGACTGACGGCGACGACATTGATCGCCGGCACATCGTGAAAGTTCCCGTCGATAAAGCTGAGCCGGTCGTGATGACGCCGGGCAACGGACTCGAATGGACGCCCTTCAATACCGGCGACGGCAAGTACGTCGTCTATATCAGCGCGACCGCACAGCGGCCGCCGCTGCCGGCAGTGATGCCAATCGCCGGCGGCAAGGGCCAGCTCATCGCGGAGGATCGCGTCCCGGCTGATTTTCCTGCTGCGCAACTCGTCACGCCGAAGAAGGTCGTCTTTAAAGCGCCTGACGGCATCGAGATTCACGGCCAGTTGTTTGAAACGCCGGGCGGCGCTGCGAAGAAGCCGGCGATCGTTTACGTCCATGGTGGGCCACCGCGCCAGATGCTGCTGGGCTGGCATTATTCCGACTACTACACCAACGCCTACGCGATGAATCAGTATCTCGCCAGCCGCGGTTACGTTGTGCTGTCGGTCAACTATCGGCTCGGCATCGGCTACGGCCACGATTTTCATCGGCCGGCGAATGCCGGCGCACAGGGCGCGTCGGAATATCAGGACGTGAAAGCGGGCGGCGAGTACTTGCAAACACTGCCGCAGGTCGATGCGAAGCGAGTCGGAATCTACGGCGGATCGTACGGTGGTTTTCTGACGGCGCTGGCGCTGGCGCGTGACTCGAGCCTCTTCGCCGCCGGCGTTGATATTCACGGCGTGCACAACTGGACGGCGGAGCGCGCGGCGTCGTTGCTGGAGAATCGTTACGAGAAGCCGCCCGATCTTCAGAAGGCGCTTGACGTGTCGTGGCAGTCGTCTCCGGTATCGTCGATCGAGACCTGGAAATCGCCGGTGTTGTTGATTCACGGCGATGACGATCGCAATGTTCGTTTCAGCCAGACGACGGATCTCGTGAGGCGTTTGGACAAAGCGGGCGTGGCGTTTGACGAGCTGATTATTCCGGACGATACGCATCACTTTCTCCGGCATGCGAACCTGGTGAAGGTGGATGCGGCAGTGGCGGCGTACTTCGATCGGGTTTTTAAGATGAATCGAGCGAGCGAGTGAAAGGAAACATAGATGAAGAGAACACTAACACTGCTGACGGTTTCATTGGCGCTGTTCTTTAGTGGTTGTACCAAGCGAGAGAACAAGGGGGGCACGGATAAAGCGGATAAAACGGAGCAGGTCGAGAAGGTGAAGCCGGCGCCGGGAACAGGCAACGTTCAGGGCAAGGTGCTTTACAACGGCAAGCCGGTCGAGAACATCGATGTGCGCTTGTGCGAAACGTTCAGCCGGTTTTTGAGCGGCTGCGGCGGAAAGATTTACACCGCGAAGACTGATAAGGACGGCGACTACGTCATCACCAACGTGCCGCCAAAAGAGTATGAGGCGATCACCGTTCGCATCTTCGACACCGATGGTTACGTGTTTGCGACGACGAGCTTCGGCATCAGCGCGACGAAGTATAAGGTCGAGGCTGACAAGACCCTGTTTGTCGATCCAACCAATCTGTTCAAGGCCGATCTCAAGCTCGTGAACCCGCCGGCCGGCTCGTCGATCAGCGGCCAGAACGTCGAGTTCAAGTGGGACGCTTATCCCGATGCAGCCTATTACAAATTGACGCTCACGCCTGACAACCACCTGAGCGAGTCGCGCGTCGTCAATCAACGCATAGACGGCACTTCATTCAAGGCGCCGAAGGCGTTGGAGCAGGGAGGCTACCAGTGGAAGGTCGAGGCTTATAACGCGGCCGACAAGAAACTGTCGGAGAGCGCCGACGACATCAAGTTCAACGTTCAATAAAAAGTAGGGGCGGCCATAGTGGCCGCCCCTCGTTCTGCGACGTGCGGGGGTGGCCACGGAGGGCCACCCCAACAGATCGTTATTTTGGAGGCGTCTTCAACTGAACGATGTTCGAGTAGGCTGAATTACCGCCCGCATTCGAAGCGCGGACCCGATATCGATACCACGTATTCTTCGTCAAGCCACTGTTGTTGAAGGTGGTAACGTTCGCGCCTACCGTCGCAATCTCCGCAAAGTTCGTGCAGCTATTGCCGGTGCAGCGTTCGATGCGGAAGTTGTCTTCGTTATTTGAATTGTCCGTCCACGACAGATTGATCTGCGTTGACGACGCCGTTGCGCCGCTCAGATTACTCGGCGCTGCTGGCGCCGGCGTCGGAGTTGGCGTCGGCGTAGGTGTCGGGGTTGGTGTTGGAGTTGGTGTCGGCGTAGGAGTCGGCGTCGGAGTTGGGGTGGGCGTCGGAGTTGGAGTCGGAGAACCACCACAAGTCGGGAACTTGAACGAACCGATTCGCGTGCGCCAGTTAAATTGGCTGGTCGTGGCGTAATACTCGTTGGTGTACCAGAACGTGCAATCGTCAACCGGGTCGATCGTCAGCGCGCTGTAATCACCCCAGCGGCTGCCGGTCCCGGTTTGGCTGCCCGTACCCGAGAAGAGCGTTGATTCGCCCTGCGCGAGAGTGTTCAACGGGTCCGTCGCGAGCCGTCCGGCATAACGAATCTGCGGGAAGATGGTCGCGCTCGACGCGCTGAAACCAATCGCGAGGTTGCCGTCTCCGTCCATCGCCGCGCTGCCCATCCAGCGCCAGGTCGAATCAGGTTGATAAGTGCTCTCCTGCGCGACGGTCACTGGACCATTCGTCACGTTTTGGAGTTCAAACCAGCGAATGCCGGCCACGCTGTTCGCACTCACCGTGTAATTGCCGACCACTGATTCATGTGTGCCGAAGTTGCGATAAGCAAGCCGGAACATCAGGCGGTCGCCGAGGCCGTCGAGCCGCGACGTGGTTCCACTCTGCGGCACGCACGAACGCGTGGTCCCGCAAAGCTGGCTGAAACCGGCTGCTGCCGGGCTGGCAAACAGTCCAAAGGTCGTGTTTCCCGGAGTCGCGAAATCGGCATGGAAATGGAAGACGCGGTAAGTACCGCCGCCCGGCCACTCGATAAACGTCGCTGGCGCACCAGCCGGTGGCAGCGTTGAACCATCGAGATCGGCGGGCAGGAAAACTTCTTCCAAGGCACCGCCGGTAACTCCGGGAGTCACGAAAGTGGCGGGAAGACCATCGAGCATCTTCGTTCTATCGAAGGCAAAGGCTTGTGGTCCAAGGAATGACGTCCCCGATGAATTAAAGACGTTCATGCTCATGTAATAACCGTCAGGCCACACACCGAGGTGCGGATAGTCGAAGAAGTTCGATCCCAGATGAAAGTCGTAACGATGATATGAGCCGGTGGCGTCGCTGGTAGCGGAGACGGCCACGCACTCATCCGTCGGTATCGAACTGCCGGCAAACTGGGAGATGACCCAGCGGTCGGCGATTTGATCGTAAAGGACGACGGGGTCGCCGTTACCGCTCGTTTCGCAAACGCCGCCGAAGCCCTGCCACAGTGTGGTGATGCCTGACGGTCCTAACAATGAAGCACCGGTGCCCTTGTCAAATACCTGGAAGCCTTCGTTGACTATCTGCACGTACTGGGTCGCGCCGACTTCGCCGTCGGTGTCTGGCGGGGCGCAGTTGCAAGCGACTCCGGGATAACTAATGCCGTTGAAGTTCTGGGCCGTGGCCGGCATGCTTGGCAGCGAGATATCAGGCGTCTGATCTGGTCCCTGGATTACTTTATCGGGAGCATCCCGGTGGAAGTGCGGGACTTTAGGGTTGATATTAGCTTCGCGCTCGGGCCGGAAATCCATCGGCTTCTGCTTCATCTCGCGCAGCGGCTTGGACGTGTCGTTGCGGACTGAAAGGCCACTTGCGATTTCTGGTTTGTTACCCTGAAGCGGGTCGACGGCGGGCTGGCTATTCTCCAGTGCCGCTTTGGCGCGTTTGGCCTCGATGATTCGGGGGACCAGCACCAGTGCAGTAAGAGTTAGAGCTGCAGTGAGCAGCAATACTAGCTTTACTCGTATTTTCATCTTATGTCTCCAACCTCAGATGTTCTCTAAACAGACGAGTGTTACCTCGGGAAGAAAGGCTATCCGTAACGATTTCCGGGACGCCGGGGCGAGCAGGGGCACGCTACCACAGCAATGTAGCGCAGAGCAAGAAAAGTTGGCCCCTTTCTGCGTCTCTTTGCCTCGGCGGGTTGACATAACTGCTTTAATAAACCGATGCCCAAGACACTGGTCCTATTACTAATACTCTCATTGCTGCCGGTTTTCCGATTTCAACCGCAAACACCGGCGACACTGAGAATCGGCGTCTTCCTTTCACTGACTGGCGCCACCGCGAGCTACGGCACGTCTGCCTTAAATGCCATCAAGCTAGCAACCGAAGAAGCCAACCGCGCCGGCGGCATCAACGGCAAAAAGATCGAACTCGTGATCGAGGACGATCATTCAAACACGGACGAAGTTCCGGCCATCGTCACGAAGCTAATCAAGGACGCTAAGATCGAGGCGTTGCTGGCGGAGCCGATCAGCGTGCGCGCGATGGCGGCCGCGCCGATTGCGCAGGAAAATCAGGTAGTGATGATTTCGCCGGCTTCAGTGAAACCGGAATTAACCGCGGCCGGGGATTACGTCTTTCGCGCGTGCTTTATCAGTTCGACTGAAGGCGAGGCGATCGCGTCGTTTGCCACTGACAAGCTCAAGGCGAAGACTGCGGCGATTATTCTGGACGACAAGAACGATTACGCCGTGGTCCTGGCAGGGTTCTTCAAAGAGTCTTTTGAGAAACTCGGCGGCAAGGTCGTCACCAGCCAAACGTACAGCGCCAGCGACATGGATGTTTCCGCGCAGATGCTGGCGATCAAGGCCGCGAAGCCGGACATCATCTTCGCGCCCGGGTTTTATACAACCGCGCCACTCGTTGCGCGTTCCGTAAAAGACCGCGGTCTAAAAGCGACGTTGATCGGCAGTGACGGCTGGGACTCACCCGATCTGTTGAAGGATGGCCCAGCTCCGTTCGCGGGCGTCTACTTCGCGAACCATTTCTGGGTCGGCAACCACGAGCCGCGGATTGAACAGTTCGTCGCGGACTACCAGCGAAAATACGACGTCGCTCCCGACGCCGGCGCCGCGACGGCATACGACGCCGCAAGGATGCTGCTTGCCGCGTTCAGGAAAGCCAAATCGAGCGAGCGCTCCGCGGTGCGTGAGACGCTGGCCGCAACGAAAGACTTTCCTGGCGTGACCGGCAAGATCACTCTCGACGAGAATCGCAACGCGCAAGTTCCCGTTTACATATTAAGGATTGACAAGAACGGGCGCTTCTCGCTGCAATAGACCTTCCCCGGCAGCCATCAACACAATCAAGGAGGAAGCAATGAAAGTACTTCGGATAACTGTAGCAGCAGCGGCGATCGCAGCGTTCGCCATTCTGGCCCAGACACAAACCAGGCCAACCACAACGCCGGCGCCGCAAACCAGACCGGCCGCGGCCGCTCCGGGAAACATCGCCGTGATCGACTCGTCGGCGTTCACCGATGAAAAGGACGGCATCGCGCGCGTGATGTCTGCCATGAAGCAACTCGACACGAAGTTTCAACCGCTGCGCAATGAAATACGCGGCATGCGCGACCGGCTCGCGACGATGCGCGCCGATCTGCAGAAGAAGCAGGGAATTCAGGACGCGAAGGTTACGGCTCAGCAGAGTGAGGCAGCCGATCTGTTGGACACGCAAATAAAGCGCAAGGCCGAAGACGCACAAATGAGTCTTCAGAAAGAAACGGCCGCGCTGCTCGACCCGTTGCAGAAAGACATCGGTGACGCGGTCACGGCCTACGCGCAGGCGAAAGGCATCTCGTTGCTAATCGATCTGAACCGCGTGCCCGTGCTCTACGCCGCGAACAATCTGGACATCACGAAAGATTTCATCGCCGAGTACAACCGCACGCATCCGGCAACTGCAGCACCGGCGACGAGACCGCAAACACCGGCGCGACCCTAATAACCCCAACTATGCTGAAACGCATCCTCGTACTCTCCGCATCCGCCGGCGCGGGTCACATCCGCGCCGCCCAGGCAATCGAATCCGCCTTCGCCGAAATCGGCGCCGAAACCGGCGCACGCCGCGAAGTCCATCACTTCGACATTCTCAACTACACCAACAAACTCTTTCGCCATCTCTACTCCAAGGCCTACATCGATCTCGTCAACAAAATGCCGGAAGTACCCGGCTGGTTCTATGACAAGCTCGACAAACCTTGGCAGAACGAACGCCGTCGCCTCGCCCTCGACAAGCTCAACACGCGCCCGCTCGTAAAATTACTTCGCGAACACCAGCCCGACCTGATAGTCTGCACCCATTTTTTACCGGCTGAGATCGTCTCCTGGCTCAAGGCGAAGGAAAAGCTGTCGAGCCGGCAAGTCATCATCGTCACAGACTTCGATGTCCACGCGATGTGGTTGGTCCATCATTACGAGCGCTACTTCGTGGCGTTGGAAGAAGCGCGCGTGTATCTTGAAGCGCTTGGCATACCGCCGGAGAAGATCATTGTCAGCGGAATTCCAATAGATCCGGTATTTGGGCGACACAAAGACAAGCAGGAGATGCGGGCCAAGCACGGCCTCGCGCCGGATCGCACGACGATACTGCTTTCAGCGGGCGGCTTTGGCGTGGGCTCAGTCGATGCGCTGATCGCCGCGCTGATGCATTTACAACATCGCGCCCAGATCGTCGCCATCTGCGGCCGCAACGAAGAACTGCGGCAACGCTTGTCGCGCCAAGCCGCGCGCCTAAAGCCGGACGCGCCGGTGCTCGTTAAGCCTTTCGGTTACACGAAAGAGATGGACGAGTTGATGACGGCGTCGGATATCGTCCTCGGCAAGCCGGGTGGCTTGACTACGTGCGAAGCGCTCGCGAAAGGTTTGGCTTTTGTGATCGTCAATCCGATTCCGGGCCAGGAAGAACGGAATTCGGATCACCTGCTCGAAGCGGGTGTCGGCATCCGCAGCAACAACCTGCCGACGCTCGCCTATAAACTCGACCGCTTGCTCGCCGATCCTGCTCGGGTCGCCACG
>Ga0247688_1000314_pt1 | contig 16801 bp, 13 predicted proteins | sample CNK29_metaG_FD_182718 | JGI IMG/M metagenome (GOLD analysis project Ga0247688, IMG submission 182718) | Soil microbial communities from Purdue University Martell Research Forest, Indiana, United States - CNK29 | ecosystem: Environmental > Terrestrial > Soil > Temperate forest > Bulk soil... | reverse complement strand
CCCGGTTACGACTGGTTCTATCCCTACTATCGCGATCGCGCGCTCTGCTTGCAGCTTGGCATGACGGCGACCGAGATGTTGCTTGCGGCCGTCGCCGCGGAAGCTGATCCCAATTCCCACGGGCGCCAGATGCCTTCGCACTGGGGCCACAAGAAACTGAACATCGTTTCGCAGTCGTCGCCGACCGGAACCCAACTGTTGCAAGCAGTCGGCTGTGCCGAAGCGAGTTATCGTTTTCAACTGATTGATGAATTGAAAACGCGCGTCGCTGAATTTCACGCGGATGAGATCACTTACGTTTCGCTCGGTGATGGAACGACGAGTGAAGGCGAATTCTGGGAAGCACTCAACACCGCTTCAAATCTGAAATTGCCCATCTTGTTTCTGATCCAGGATAACGGTTACGCGATCAGTGTGCCGGTTGAAGTGCAGACCGCGGGCGGTGACGTTTCGCGTTTGGTCGAAGGATTTCCGTCGCTCTACGTGCAGCGTTGCGACGGAACCGACGTGATCGAGTCGCTGGAGACGATGCGGCGCGCGGTTGATTATTGCCGCCAGCGCCAGGGCCCGGCGTTGGTCCACGCGAAAGTCATTCGGCCTTACTCACATTCACTCTCGGACGATGAAAAGCTCTATCGCTGCGAAGATGAGCGGATGAGCGACGCTGAGCGCGATCCAATCAAACGTTTTGCAGCGCTGCTGCTCGACTCCGGCGTGATCGATGAGCAAGGCTTGAAACAGATCAAGAACGAAGCCGATCGCGAATTGAACGAGGCTGCCGACGTCGCCATTGCCAGCCCGCAACCTGCGCCAGACACGGCAATGAAATACATCTTCTCGCCTGACGTCGATCCGACTGCGAAAGCTTTCGACACCGAAGATCAACTCGAACTCTCCGGCAATCCCGGCACGATGGTCGATCTGCTCAATCGCTGCCTGCACACTGAAATGGCGCGCGATCCACGCGTCGTGGTGTTTGGGGAAGACGTCGCTGATTGTTCGCGCGATCAGTATCTCGACGTCGTGAAAGGCAAAGGCGGCGTTTTCAAAGTCACTGCGAATCTGCAGAGAAACTTCGGCAGCGATCGCGTTTTTAACTCGCCGCTCGCCGAAGCCAACATCGTCGGCCGCGCGATCGGCATGGCGACGCGCGGCTTGAAACCCGTAGTTGAGATTCAGTTCTTCGACTACATCTGGCCCGCGATGCACCAGATTCGAAACGAACTCGCGTTGATGCGTTGGCGTTCGGGGAATGATTGGAAAGCGCCGGTCGTGATGCGTGTTCCGATCGGCGGTTACTTGAAAGGCGGCGCCGTTTACCACTCGCAATCAGGAGTGTCGACGTTTACACAGATTCCGGGCCTGCGCGTCATCTATCCAGCGAATGCCCTCGACGCAAACGGCCTGTTGCGCACAGCAATTCGCTGCGACGATCCGGTGCTGTTTCTCGAACACAAGCATCTCTATCGCCAGGCATACAACAAGTCGGCTTATCCCGGCGACGATTTCATGATCCCGTTTGCGAAGGCGAAGAAAGTTCGCGCAGGAAAGGATCTCACGATCGTTACTTACGGTGCGTTAGTGCAACGTTCGCTGGTCGCGGCGAAGCATGCCGAACAGGAAGGGATCAGCGTTGAGATCATCGACCTGCGCAGCCTGGTGCCGTACGACTGGGAAACAATCGCCGAATCGGTCAAGCGAACCAACCGCGTGATCGTGGCGCACGAAGATTCGCAGTCATTCGGCTTCGGCGCCGAGATCGCCGCGCGCATCGCTGATGAGCTTTTCGAGTATCTCGACGCTCCGGTGAAGCGCGTCTGCGCGTTGGACACCTTTGTGGCTTACGCGCCGCAACTCGAAGAGGCGATCCTGCCGCAAGCATCTGACGTTGCGCGAGCGATCAACGAGTTGAAAGCTTACTGAAACTTCAGCGACACATTCGTGTCGCAATAGGCTCGACTGCATCCTTACCATAGCAGTACAGCCGTGTATTGTTCTGTTTCGGACAGACCTCACGGCTAACACCTCTTTTCACCAAAACTCACAACTTCTCAGTTGGGCATAATGGTTGCGAAAACTGATCAGCGAACGCCTGTGGCGTCTCCCCGACCTTGGTTCCCCCGCCATTTAATCGCGATTAATTTGACACAAGGGAGGTACTACTGATGAGCAAGCACGTATCGAGTGTTCTGGCTGCTGTGATACTGACACTCGCATTGTCAGCACTCGCTTTCGCACAGACAACCACTACTACCGTTACGAAGACAGTTCAGAATCCTGACGGAACGTACACCGTAATTCAATACCCAGCGAAGAAAGAAATTAAGCTCGACCTGACGCCGGTTGCCATTCAAGGCGCGACGGGCGTCGCCACTATTCTGCGCGACGACGATGGAACGAGAATCAAACTCAATCTAACCAACGTACCCGCGGATGTGACGGCGATGACGCTGTATGCGGTTGATGACACGGGCGCGGTGACGGCGCTTGGACCAGTTGCGCTCAGCAACGGAGTCGGTACTTTTACGACTACCACGCCGTTGAATAAGTTTATGTTGATTGCTTCGCCGGAAGGTGCGTTGGCGGCTTACAACCCGGAGACGAAAGTCTATTTCCGCAGCGCGGTGCCGGAAGGCCTGGCTGTGGTTCCGGTGACGTCAAGCCCGTCAGGTGAAACCGTCGCGGCGGTGACCGCTCCTGCTGGAGCGCAAGTCGCGGACGGAACTTACACGGCGCCAATGCTGAACATCCCGGCTTTCAAGAAAGGCGACGATACTAAAATCAAAGTCGACTTTACCGGTGCTCTGACTGGCGCGCGCGCAAACGTATTCATCACGCCGCACAAGAATGCGGCCACTGAAGTGAGAATGCGTTTCCACGATCTGAAGGACGCACCCGCGGGACAGAAGTTCATCGTGTGGGCCGTCGGATCTGACGGTTCTTATCAGAAGCTCGGTGAAGTACTGAACACGGGCGGACACAACGAAGCGGAATTCAAAGCCGAAACAGTGTTGCCGGACTTCGGTCTGTTGCTAACACAGGAAGGCACAATCGGCGTATCACCGGTCGGACCGGCCGTGGCGACGATTCGCATCATTCCGTAGTTAAACTGCCAATAGGTGTTTGGGCCGTGCCGCAAGGTGCGGCCTTTTCTTTTGCGGAAGATGTGTCTTAGCTTACAAAAAACTGGCACGGACAAGGTATGTTGCGTTAATATGTGCCGACCGAAGCCGCACCGGATTGGCTTCACGGGTTCCCCGACAAGCTCGAGTCGAGCTTAACAATCTTTTAATTGATGAGATTCCCCTGGCCGTGATTCCCCATCACGCGCCGAAGTCTCCGTTTTTTGCCCGAGCTTTTGACGACATGAATAAGAGAATAATCCCCCGTTTGGTTCCCCTGGCTCTAGTTCTATTTCTAGCTTCCATCGCCCACGCGTCCGGCCAGGAAGGTCTGCCGGCGTTAGTAAAGCGAGTAAAACCAACCGTCGTCGCGATCGCGACTTACGACTCGAGCGGCGAAGCACTCATGACCGGCAGTGGTTTCTTTCTCACGCCGGGCCAGGTCGTGACCAACCTGCACGTCATTCGCGGTGCCACGCGCGCTGAGATCAAAACACTCGACGGCAAAGGCAAGGTTTATCCAGTGACCGGCGCACTCGCGATCGACGAGGAAGGTGATCTCGCGTTGCTCGGGATCGACATGCCGCTAGATCGCGCGCGCAGCAGCGAACTCGCGCCCGATCTGCCGGACGAAGGTGAACCGATTTTCGTTATCGGCAATCCACTCAAGCTCGAAGGCTCGGTCAGCGATGGGATCGTTTCGGCAGTGCGTGAAGTGCCAAACAGTTATCGCATCATTCAGATCACCGCGCCGATCTCGCACGGCAACAGCGGCAGCCCGGTTTTCAATTTGCGCGGGCAGGTTTTGGGAGTCGTGACGGTCAAGGTCACGAACGGCCAGAACATCAATCTCGCGATCGCCGCGGCGCGCGTGGGTCAGTTGCGTGCCGGCAAGATCGTGCCGCTCGGCGACATCTCACCGAAGGGCAAAGGCGACGTGGCGGAGTCGTTATATCGGAACGGCCTGGATTCGATGTGGCTCGGCAATTACGACAGTGCGGTCGGATATTTTGAGAACGCGGTCAACAAGAATCCGAAGCGCGCGGATGCGTGGGTGCAGGTTGGTTACTGCAGAGTGAAGCAGGGCAAGAACGGCGACGCGATTCGGGCTTACTTGCAGGCCTTGCAGCTCAGGCCGGAAGATGCGGAGATCTACAACAAGCTCGGAGATGCGTATTACTACGCGGGTCGTTTGCGTGAGGCGATTGAGACGTACACGACGGCGAAGCAGTTGCAGCCGACCAACGCGGAGACGTTTTACAATTTGGCGATTGCGTATTTTGAGAGTGGGAATCAGGCGATGGCCGCCACCGAAGCGCGCACCCTGCAGCGGCTCGATCCAAAGCTCTACGAACAATATTTGCGCGAGACGATGTAAGCCACGGACCTAACGGATTAACCCGCCTGGCCGGTGAATACATTCGGATCCACGGCGCGCGGATTTCCCAAAACTACAAACCGAATATTGCGCATGTACTTCTGCGAAACGCGCTGAATATCCGCCGGCGTCACCGCACTCAACTTCTCCAGAAAATCAACCGAGTTGCGCCAGCCGCCGCCGATCAATTCATACTGCGCCAACTCTCCCGCCTGCGCCGCATTCGTCTCCTGGCCCAGGTAATACGTCGTCAAATACTGGGCGATCACGCCGCGAATATCATCCGCACTCACGGGCTCGGTCTGTAACCGCGCAATCTCATTCAACATCACCTTTATCGACTGATTCGCATCAACCGCGGTCACGTAAAGCCCACCAACGTTAGCCGCCTGCGTCCGCAAAAACGCGTCCGGCGCGTACGACAGGTTTCGCTTCACGCGAACTTCTTCAAACACACGATCGCGCAACATCGAACTCGCAATGCGCATCGCGTAAATATCCGGCGACGTCAACGGCGGCGCGGTAAACAAACCCTGAATGTAATTCGTCGGCAGTTCACGCGGCGTCACTTCAACCGTCGATTTATCAAACGACAACTGCGGCACGTCTTCCGATTTGTAATTCCCGCGCGGCAGCTTTCCAAAGCTCGGCGCAATCGACTCCCGCACTTCCGCCGGATTCAGATCGCCAACGATCACGAGCAACAACCGCGACGTCTCCATCAGCTTTCCGTGATAACGACGCAGATCGTCCGGCGTGAGCTTCGCCACAGTTTCGGGCGTGCCATCCGTCCGGTTCAAATAAGGATGACCGGCGTAAGCAACACGCTCCTGCAACCGCTGCAAATAAACATCCGGGCTGTCCGTGTCGTCGCTCAGCGAAACAATCATTCTCTTCTGCACCAACGACACGTCTTCGTTCGTAAACGACGGCCGCAGCGCGACGTCAGTAAAGATCTGCCACGAACGATCGAAGTGCATGCGCGTGCAGCCCAGCGACAACACCGAGTAATCGTTGTTGGAACTGCTTCCGATCACCGTACCCATGCGCGCCAACTCGCGCCGCATCGTCGTCCGCGGAAAGTTTTGCGACGCTTCGGTCGCAACGCTGAGCATCAGCGATTCAATCCCGGCGTTTTGCGCGTTGATGTTCGCGGAGCCGCCGCGAATGAACAATCCCGCCGCCACCGTCAAGCTTCCTTCGCGGCGCTTCAGCAAAACCTTCAGTCCATTAACATCAAACTCACTGACCAGCGACGCCTGTTTCGCAACGACGCTTTGCACAGTTTCCTGCGCCTGTCCTTTGCCTTGCTGCGTCGCATGCGATGCTTCAGTGCCACCGAAAACGACAACGGCCAACAACAGCCACGTGCTTACAAGTTTCTTTATCACTTTGTTCATTGACCTATTAGCTCTTCCGGTTGAATTTTGATGTTGCTTTGCGCGTCATTCGACATCAAGGCGAGCCCGATGTGCGGCTTGCCCTGAATGTAGGTGGTGATGTAACGGCTGATGTCCGCGCGCGATGTGGTGCGCAAGCGCGGCAGGTAACCGCGGAAATACTCGAGCCCCGTCGACGCCCACCAGAAACTCAGCGTGTGCGTGTAGTCGCTCAGTTTTTCACGTGAATAGAGATCGTCGGCTTCGAGCAGCGCCTTCGCGCTTTCCAACTCTTCGTCGGTGTAGTAGTCCTTATCGTTGAAGTGGGAAACTTCTTCGTACAACGCCTTGATGGCCGCGCGCGCTTTATCGGGAGTTGTTTGCGCAATCAACGCGATCGGCCCAACGTTCCGTTGCGTGTAGTAACTCAGATCGACGCCGGTAACCAATCCGGTGTCGACGAGCTTTCGCTGAAAGCGCGAATTCGGCTGCCGCAATATGAAAGAAAAAACGTCGGCCGCGTAGGTCGCCGGATTGTCTTTGCCGATCGACGGCCCTTGCCAGCCGATGTTGATGATCACGTTCTGCACCGGCTGCAGGATCACGGCGCCTTCGCTCTTCGGCAGCGGCGGATGCTCGACGAGGGGAAATTCCACAAACGGATCTTTCTCGCGCTTCGCCCAGTCGCCGTAAAACTCCTGCGCCATCTTCATCACTTCGGTCGGATTCACGTCGCCGGTCAAAACCAGCGCGGAGTTGTTCGGCACGTAATAACGCTGCTGAATCAACCGCATCATCTGCGTGGTCGAACCGCCGACCGTTTGCCGGTTGCCCAACGGATTCTTCCGGCTCGGATATTTGAAGAACATCCGGTTGTTCATTTCCTGGCTGAGATAGAAAAACGGGTTCGACTCGTTGCGGTCGATCTCGCCGATAACAACCTCTTTCTCATTCGCAAACTCACGCTCGTCAAACGACGGATAACGCGTCGCGTCTTTCATGAACTGCATCGCGGTGCGGATGTTTGGGCTGGTCGTCGTGAAGTAGTAATCGACAACTTCTTCGCGCGTCGTGCCGTTGTAGGCAATTCCCATCTGGCCAATCTGGCGCAGATAGTCTTCGGCATTGGCGATCGCCCGGTTGCGCTTGAAGAACATGTGCTCGTACAAATGCGACAGCCCGTTCAACTCAGGCGGCTCGGTGTAGGAACCGTTCTTGACCGCCAACTCGATCGTGACGAGCGGAATTGAATGATCTTCGAGAATGATCACTTCCAAACCGTTCGCCAAAACCTGGCTGAAGATCTTCGCGTCTGGCAGTCGCGCGGGTGCGACGGCGGCAGGCGTGCTTGTTCCGGGTTGAGCCGTTCGACGCTGCGCGATCGGCAGTTCGAAAGATCGAACCGGACTGGCCAGAAGAGTTGAAGGCGTTAACAGGCAAAAAAGAAGCAGCGACAGCAGGAAGCTTCGTTTCACGTATGACTCCATTGCAACAAAGTAACCGATAGGATGCCTTGGGAGCTACCCATGGTTCCGCACCTTACCCAGATTTTGCGATTTAGTTTCTCAGCGACCCTTGGCGATGATGGCGCGTGCTTTTTGGCGGAGGGCGGTTCGATAAGCCGCGGCGTCAGTTCCCGCGGCGTTCGATAACCAGTGAATTCGCGGCGTACCGCTGGAGGTCTTGTCGCCGGTCATCTGCATCGAGTACGTGCGCCGATCGTTCGGCACAAACAAAATCAGTCGTCGCAAGTTGCGACTCTCGCTCGGATCTTTTCCGCTGAACAGCAACTCCTGATATCCGTCGTCGTCGGCGTCGACCAGTTCGGCGCTCCAGTTCGCATGACTGAACCCGTCGTTGTCGAGCCGGCCCTGGGCACTGACGCGATACCTGCCGTCGCGTTTTTCGATCAGCAGAAAACTGCTCGTGCCCGCTTTTCTTTGGTTGTTAACGGCAACGATTGCCGGCCCGGCATCGGTCTCGACGATCTCGAGCGGACCCAGCGTACCGTGTACATAGCGCGCCGCGATTCTGCGCGCTTGATCGAGTGACAACCAATCCACGTCGACCGGCTGCGGCTGCGTATCTGACGCATCTGCGACTGGAGCAGGTTCGTTCGCGGGCGCACTGTGCCACATGGCCGGCCTCATCTCGGCTTGCGCCGCCGCGACAGGCAACGCCGATTTCGGCACACGAACTTCAGGCGCGCTTTCCCCAGTGTAACCCCAGGCCAGAAGCGCGCCGAACGTCGTCACCAGAACGAGTGGCGCGCCGACCCGAAACAGAATACTTCGTCCCGCATCAGCCGCCGCGACCATTGCCGACATCGGCTCGATGTCGGGCAACGTGCGATCGGGCGCCGCAACGCTGCGTTCCAAAAGTGTTTTGACAATAGCTGCGGTGCGCGGACGATCATCTGGTCGCTTCGCCAGCAACGTGTGAACGGCCAGAGCAAGCGGTCGCCCAATGTCCGGCCGCAATCGCGGCAACGGCGGCGCGGCAGCGGTTGCTTGCTTGATCAGCAAGGCCGGCTGATGTGGATCGACAAACGGCGGCCGGCCCGCGAGCATTTCATACAACAACACACCGAGGCTGTAGAGATCGCTGCGTGCACCGACGCGTTGGCCCAAACATTGTTCGGGAGACATGTAGCGCGGCGTGCCGATCAACTGGCCCGAACCGGTGGTCGCATGCGTGGCAGTCGATTCGGCTGACGAAGCGAGCACTTTCGCGACGCCGAAGTCGAGCACGCAAACGCCTCGCTTGCCGAGCAGAATGTTTGACGGTTTGAGGTCACGATGAATGATGCCCAGGCGATGTGCTTCTTCGAGCACGTCGCAGATCTGCGTCGCGATCGCAACGGAGCGCTCTGCGGAAAATCTTCCTTCGCGTGCGAGTGCCTGCGACAGAGTTTCGCCTTCGACAAACTCCATCACGATGAAGTGTCGCCCATCGGGCAGATTGCCCGCGTCGAAGATCATCGCGGCGTGCTGGTGACGCAACTTGGCCATCGTGCGTGCTTCGCGCAGAAATCTGTCTGCGACGTCAGCATCTCCGACGAACTCGCGCTTGATGATCTTGACTGCTACCGGTCGTTCGAGACCGAGATGCGTGGCGAGGTAAACCGTTCCCATGCCACCGGTCCCGATCTCGCGTTCGATTCTGAACCTGCCGGCGATAAATTGGGGGACATCCATATCTGACCTCTTTCGGGTTAAAGGCCGTTGGAGCAACGCGTAACAAATTTTTGCGTGGGCTGGGGGAAGAGTCGCGCGCTAGTTTAGCACAATCTGTTATTTATCAAGCCCCGGATGTTGCGAGGAGACGTTCGGAATCCAGAACACCTGCCCGTTCACCTCGACGCTGCGCAGTCCGTGTTTCGGCAGATCTTTTTCCTTCAACCCGAGAAACGTGAAGTGCGGGAGGTCGCTCAGCACCGTTTGAAACCAGCCGTGCTTCGCCATGATCTCGCGCACGCGCGGGTTTTCAAACTCATTGACGTCAAACGCGAGCATCGCGATGTGTTGTGAAGTGCCTGGGGCGGCGATGGAGTAGAGAATCGATTTTGACAGGTCTTTGCTGAAGTAAATGCCGTTCTTTTCGAGTTCGAGGACCTCGGCGATCTGTTGCGGCAACGGCAAGCCGCGCAAGCGATTTACTTGATCGGCAGTCAGCCGGCCTTGCGATAACCAGTAGTCGAGCGCGGGTTGAAAGCGGGAATTCCAGAGCCGCAAACTGTCTTCGTAATTTCGTCGCCCCGCTTCCGCGCCATCCCGCGGCGTGATGTCGAGGCCTTCCTTCTGCGCTTCCTCGCGAGCCTTGCGCAGATGTTTTACTGCTTCCGGCTGGAGCTCGACTTCGTCGAACCCGATCACTTCAGCTTCGACACCAGCATCGTCCTGAAATCTTGTTACCTGTTCTTCGTTACTAAAAACACAGACCGGTGGCGGCTTAACTTTCTTATCAGCCACGTAAACCGCGCCATACTCTTCAAGAATGCGCCGGGCGACCGGGTCAGACGCAGGGCAAATCGCGTCGAGAGTTGTTTTTCGTTTCTTGAGTGCCTTGTTGAGTGCTTCGTAAAAAGGAACGGGCTCGGTGGATTCTTTAAGCTCCCTGATTGTATTGACAGGCATCTGCTGTGTTGACATGTGCTCCAGCGCCGGGATTGCCGCGCCCGCAACGCTCCGGCAAATCAGAATAAAAATGAGACTTATAACTTTGGTGCCGCTAACCTGAAAGCGAGTTCTCAAACGACTGCCCCCGCAATGCGAGGAGATGATAGTTTCCGGTAATTCAGGTGGTCAACAGTGATGCTATAAATCTGTGATAACCTCCGCTCAGAAAAACTTATGAAAAAGGCGGGCCTGTTTCTCGAAACCGTCGCGACGTATCGCAAGCACGGCTGGGAACTGCGCGGCGCGTTGCTCCAGCCCGAAACGCGCGCTGAGCTTGATGATCAGGAATCGCAACTGCTCAACGGGATCGCCGTGCGAGACGAGGAGTTTGACGCGCTCTGGTTTTCACGGCCCTCGCACGCCAACCGTGAAGCGTGGGAGTTGCGCTTGTTGGCACAAACTCCGTACGCCCTTTTTGAGACCTTTGAACAGGATGAAACTGAGGAAGATCGAGACGACGTGAAGCGTGAAATGGAAGCGCGGATGCGCGAGTACGCTTCACGCGCATAATCTTTACTGCTTGCCCATCTTCACGGGGATTTCCATTTTCTGATCGCCACGCATTACCACGAGCTTCACCGTGCTGTAAGGCAAGGCACGTCGCACGCGCATCAGGAATTCATCGGTGGTGCGAACCGGCACTCCATCAAACTCGATCACGACGTCGCCATTCTTGATGCCGGCCATGTCCGCGGGACGACTCTGCAGGATCGTGCCGAGTTTCACGCCGTAAATCTTTGTTCCCGGCACCGGGACTCGTTTGGCGTCGCCGTCTTCGTAACCAAACTGTGCGCGACCCTCGGGCCGTCGCTCAAACTCTCTCGAAAGCCGCTTAAATTCTTCCTGCGAAACCGTCGTGAGCTTCGTGGTTTTCTTTTCACCGTCGCGCAGGTATTCGATGTCGACGGTTTTGCCGATCGGCGTGCGCTTCATCAGGTCGTCCATCTCATCTTCGTCACGCACGTCCTGGCCGTCGAACTTCGTGATGATGTCGCCGCCAACGAGGCCGGCTTTGTCGGCGGGTCCGTTGGGTGCATCGACAGAATCGAAAGTGACGCCGACGCCGCCATCGGCCGTGTTCCAGCCGTCAACGCCGACATACGACTTCACCACGATCGGATTCGAGATCACGCCCAGAGCGCCGCGTCGAATCGGGCTGATGATCGCCGTAAATGCAGCCGCGCCGACGAAGAACACGAGCAAACCGACGAAGATCCAGCTCATGCCGCTCATGCGCCGTCGTTTCTTCGCACTTATTGCCGACGAGTTCATCGCCGCCATGCTGCCGCCAACAAACGGTTGACCGGCGTTGCCAAAACTCGTTCCCAGCCGAAATCCGCAGTTGCGGCAGAACCGTAGTTCCGACGGCATGGTTGAATGACAGTTAGAACAAACTATCACCGTCGGAGCTGATGAGGCGTGCGGCATTTCAGCATTTTCTGACATAGGAGACTCACCTTTTTAAGGACTGCCGGAGAATATACGACATTTTCTATACGGCGAATAATCGATCTCGGTTGCAGCCGGAAAGGCGCGCATAATGGCACAGCGGGTGCTCGCATTTGGCGCGAGTACCTAAATTATGCTTCGATGTATTCCTCAAGGAGGACAAACCAGCGTGGAAATAACCAAAGCACTCGCCGCCCTGCAGCCGCTTTACGGCAAAGACAACGTCGAGATCATTACGATAGATGGACAGCGAGTAAGAGGCACAGTCCGCAGCATGAAAAGCACGCAGGCGTTGACCACCCCCAGCGTGAAAATGCTTTGCGCGGACGGCCGCATCATTAAAATCCCCTTCCCGACAATCGCTGAAATCAAGGATCACAACGTCACCACCAGCGAATAATCAGCGGTTTCGCGTTTCAGGGCTCTTGGCGTATAGTACGCCGTTCTATGCCCTCTCCTTTCGTAATTGACGACTTCGGCGGCCGCATCGCCACGGTCTGGTCGGAACTCCGCCCAGCCACCCGCGGCCTGGTCGAACGCGCCTTGCAAGGCGCCGCCGGAGGTCCTCAAGCGACGCGCAATTTTCAGTACGACGCGCGCGCAGACCTGGAACTTAGTCGCTTTCTTGCCGCACTCGACGATCGCGCCACGGACAAATCAAACGTCCTCGACGCGGAAACTGTCGCCAAACTCAAATCCGTGGCTGACACGTGCGCTGCCGTTTTGCAGGAGCAAACCGAATCCGCGGAAGTCTTCGCGCAACTTGTCCGCCGCGCTGAAATGCAGAAAGACTACCAACGCATCGATGCGCTCGCCGACGCCCTCACGGCTCGTTTCCCGCCGAGTGAGATTTGCGAGTTGGCGCGTTCCGAAGATGTGATCGTGCGTGAGTTGGCGAATGAAGCGCTCGCGCGCTGCCCGGTTTCAGTGTTGTCAGGACTGCTGAACGATCCCATCGACGCGGAAACTGCTCGTTCCGCGTTGCGACGGCAAGTGGTGGAATATGGATCGGAAGAAGCGCGCCGGTTAGTGATCGCGCTCGATCAGGAAGAACTGTGATCGCCGGCCAGGTGATGCAGCTTTTGCACGACTTGATCGATTAACCAGTTTGGCGTTGAAGCACCCGCGGTAACTCCCACCTTCATTACACCCTGCAAATCATCCGGATTAATTTCAGCGGGCGTTTCGATTAGGAAACTGCGCGTGCACTGCTCCTGGCAAACGGCGAGCAGCTTCACGCTATTCGAAGAGTGCCGGCCGCCAATGACGTAAAACGCGTCGACTTGCCCGGCCAACGCCCGGGCCGCGTCCTGGCGATCGCGAGTCGCCGAGCAGATCGTGTTCACAACTTGCGGCTCCGTATCGGTTTTCGCGCGCACAGCCTCGGCAACTTCCAAAAACGTCTGCAACTTGATCGTGGTTTGCGAAACAACCAGTGGTGCGCGCAACGCCGGCAGCGTCGCCACTTCAGCAGCGTCGCGCACGACGTAGGTATTGTTCGGCGCGTAACCAACCACGCCAATCATTTCGGGGTGATCTGGATTTCCGGCCACAACTACGTCGCGTCCTTCTCGTGCGGCGCGTTCGGCGAGATGCTGCACGCGGGTCACAAACGGGCAGGTCGCATCGATCACTTTCGCGGCGCGGTGCTCGAGTTCGCGTTGAACTTGCGGCGTCACGCCGTGGGCGCGGATGACGGCGATCGTGTCGTCGTCAGCTTCGTCGGGCGAGTCGATGGTCGAAACACCGCGCGCGCCGAGGCGCTCCATTTCCTGCGCGTTATGAATCAGTGGGCCAAGCGAGCGAATCGGCCGTGCACCTTCTTCAACCACTTCTTCGACCATCTCAACGGCGCGCTCGACGCCGAAACAGAATCCGTATTCGTCTGCGAGTAAGACTTCCATAAGCTTTGCGGACTAAACACCCGGCTGCGAAGTCGCGTCAGCCGAAGTTTCGTTACACCTTTCGCGCCATTCGTCTCTCAGTTTGTCGCCGCCGGCGACGCGTTCGTCAATCCAGCCCGTCTCCCAATCGAGGACGCTGCGAATCGAATTGAGTATTGCCTTCTCTAGATCGCCGACCGCGTGCGCCAGGTCGCGCGGCATAACAGCGTAGGTAAAATCTCCAATCTGGCGAAAACCGTCGCAAACTGCATTCGCTACATCGTGCGCGCATTTTCGGGCTTCTTGCATAAAAACCGCCTCCGGAAGGGATTCTAGCACTTGTGCTTTACGGTCGCACGGTGGAGGAAGTTCGGGCCGCAGATTACACAGATTAGGTCGGAATGCCTTTGCGTGCGACGGTCTCCATCTCGGCGCAGAAGCGGTCCAACTCGCCCAGCGTGGTGTAGACGTTCGGCGTGATGCGAATGCCTTTGAACTCCTCGTGCATGATGGGCGTGGTGAAAATGCGGTGCTTGTTGAAAAGGTAACTGCCGATCGCGTACGGATCGATGCCGGTTATCTCGATGTTCGCAATCGCGCATGACTGTTTCGGATCGAACGACGTGTTGAAGCGAACCTTCGGTACGTCCTTCAGGCGATTCATCCAGTAGCGCGAGAGATACCTGAGCCGCGCTTCTTTTCGTTTTCCGCCGATGCTGTTGTGAAACAACATCGCTTCGCCGATCGCTAGTCGCGGCGCGGCGGAATGCGTGCCGACTTCTTCAAACTTGCGAATGTCGTTCGCTTGTTTCGACTCGGCCGCCATCAACGGCCAGAGTTTTTCGACACGATCGCGCTTGACGTAAAGCAGTCCCGTGCCTTTCGGAGCGTAAAGCCATTTGTGCAGGCTGGTGCCGAAGTAGTCGCAGCCGAGATCCTTCTGCTGGAAATCAAACTGTGCGTAGGAATGCGCGCCGTCAACAATCGTTTCGATTCCCTTCGCGCGCGCCATGTCACACACGGCTTTGACGGGCGTGATCTGGCCCGTGATGTTCACTTGATGAGAGATGAGCAGCAGCTTGGTGCGGTTAGTGATGCCGCTTTCAAACGCGGCGGTGATCTCGTTGAGATCTTTTGGCGGGATCGGAATCTTCACCAGCTTCAACACGAGTCCTTCGCGCTTTTCTCTTTGGCGCAGTGTCGTCAACATGCGCGGATAGTCCTGAGTCGTGGTGAGGATTTCGTCGCCGGGTTTGAAGTCCATGCCCATGAGCAGGATTTCGAGCGACTCGGACGCATTGCGCGTGATCGCGATCTCCTCGCGGTCGCAACCAAACATCTCCGCCAAGCCGGTGCGAATAGTTTCCGACTGCGGCTCGAGCAGTTGCCACATCGTGTAAGCAGTCGCGTCTTCCTGTTGCCACTGGTAGCGCACGAGCGCTTCGGTCACGATGCGTGGGCTCGGCGAGACGCCGCCGTTGTTGAGATTGACGATGCCGCGCGTGACAGTGAATGAATTCTGAATGATGGACCAGTAGTCTTCATCCATCGCCGCCTGCTCCGGCGTGAGATGCGCAACGCTGCGCGTCGCCGCCTCGACTTCTTTAAGCAGCGCGCCGATCGCCGGCACCGAAAGCGCCGCGAGGCCAAGGCCTTTGCCGGCTAACGAGAGAAAGTTTCTTCGCGTCGTTGATGAGTGATTGCTCATGGCGTTTTCCTTTCGCCCGGTTCTATCCTTCAAAGACGATCTCGCCATTGATCACCGTCATCACGCAGCGCGTCTTCAGGATTTCCAATTCAGGAATCTTCATGATGTCGGCCGAGAGGATCGTCAAGTCCGCCAGCTTCCCGACTTCGATCGACCCGCGCAGCTTCTCTTCAAATGCCGCGTACGCCGGCCACAAAGTAAACATCTTCAACGCCTGCTCACGCGTGACGGCTTCTTCCGGATGCCAGCCTTCAGCCGAGAAACCTTTCGGATCCTTGCGCGCCACGGCCGCATAAAACTCGATCATCGGCTCGCCACGTTCGACCGGCGCATCCGAGCCACCCGGCACAACCACACCTGACTTGATGAAACTCTGCCACGCGTACGCGCCGTTCAAACGTTCCATGCCCAACCGGCTCGGCGCGAAGAACAGATCGCCAATCGCGTGCGACGGCTGCATCGACGGAATGATTCCCAGTCGCGCGAAGCGCGGAATGTCTTCCGGGTTCACAATCTGCGCGTGCTCGACACGCCAACGCGGCTCGGCGATTTTTCTTTCGGCCGGCGGCACGGCTCGCAACGCCGTTTCGTACTCGTCAAGAATGAAACGATTCGCCCGATCGCCGATTGCATGCGTCTCAACCTGAATTCCCTTGCGCAACGCATCGATCAACATCGGCCGCAACTCTTCCGCTTTCACCGTCAAGAAGCCTGAAGTGTCGGGCGCGTCTGAATACGGCTCGAGCAATGCAGCACCACGTGAACCAAGCGCGCCGTCCGATACGACTTTGATCGTTCGCAGCGTGAAGCGGTTAGCAAACGCGCCGATCGTCGGCCCTTCAGCGAGCAAACGGTTTGCGCTCGGACCGGGACCATAAACGGCTTTGTAGATGCGCAGCTTGATCGTGCCCGCCACGTAAAGTTTTTTGAAGATGGCCACGTCGGCGTAACTTCCGCCCGCGTCCTGAATCTGCGTCCAACCGAGACTGATGTCGCGTTTTACGCCCAACTCGACCGCGCGCTCAGCATCGGCCGCTGACGTTGGCGGCACTTTGTTGCGCACCAATCCTTGCGCCGCGTCGAGCAACATCCCGTTTGGTTCGCCGCTCTCCTTATCCTTCGAGATCTCGCCGCCAAACGGATTCGGCGTGTTCTTATCGACCTTCGCGAGTTTCAGTGCCGCGCTGTTGGCGACCGCGCCGTGGCCGTCAGCGCGCCCGAGAATCACCGGATTGTCCGGCGCGACTTTGTCGAGATCCCAACGCGTGGGAAACACCGGCGGCAGCCAGTGCGTTTCAATCCAGCCGCGACCCGTAACCCACTCGCCCGGCTTCGCCTGGTCCACCCGCGCTTTCACCTTCGCAAGAAAATCATCGAGACTCTTCGTGCCTTCGAGATTCAACGTCATCTCGCGCTGCCCGACGCCGGAGAGATGCTGATGCGCGTCCGCGAAACCGGGCAGCACCGTGCTGCCGTGCAGATCGACCACGCGCGTCTTCGGGCCGACGTACTTTTGCGCGTCGGCGTTCGTTCCCACGAAGACGATGCGATCGGCTTTCACGGCGACGGCTTCGGCTTGCGGTGCTTTGTCGTTCGCGGTGTAGACGTTGCCGTTTTTGAAGACGATGTCAGCCGGAGCAACTCGCGGTTGCAGCGGGCCGGGAATCAAAAGAAGGATCGCGATTACGATGAAGAGGAGTTTCA
>Ga0247688_1000313_pt1 | contig 16843 bp, 16 predicted proteins | sample CNK29_metaG_FD_182718 | JGI IMG/M metagenome (GOLD analysis project Ga0247688, IMG submission 182718) | Soil microbial communities from Purdue University Martell Research Forest, Indiana, United States - CNK29 | ecosystem: Environmental > Terrestrial > Soil > Temperate forest > Bulk soil... | reverse complement strand
ACGTGTCGCGAAGTTTCTCGAGCTGCAAAAGGATTGGGACGCGCAGGGGCTTTCGGAACGCGTGAGTGAAGTAAACCTGCAGGACCTGCGCGACGTGCGCGTGCAACTCGCGAACGACGATTCGCAGATCGAGATTCGCCTGGGACCGCAGGACCAGGGCGCGCGCTTGAAGAAGGCGTTGGTGGTGCTCGATGCGCAACGCCAAACCGCGCGTGGTCCATTGATCAGTTACATCGATTTGAGCCAGGGTAAGAGAGCAATCGTTGGCTTGACGACCGGCAGTCGCACTGTCGCTGAAGGAGCAGAAGCTCCAGTAGAGAGATAATGATCTTCTCTGTGTCTCTTTGTCTCTGTGGTAAGTGAGAAACCACAGAGACACAGAGACACGAGACCAGGAGCAAACCCCGATGGCCAAGCGCACGCAACACATAATCGGTCTCGACATTGGGACCAGCAAAGTTACGTGTATTGCCGGCGAACCTGGCGAGGGTGGGGTACTCGAAATCGTGGGTATCGGTGAAGCGGATGCGCGCGGCTTGCGCAAAGGCGTCATCGTCAACCCGGACGCTGCGGTTGACGCGATCAAGAAAGCGGTCGAAGAAGCAGAACGCATGAGCGGTTTGGAAGCGGAGGAAGTAACGATCAATCTCGCGGGCTCGCACATTCTCGGTTTCAACGGGCAGGCGATTGTCGCCGTCTCCGGTCGCGATCGCGAGATCGTCGCCGACGACGTGCGCCGCGCGATCGATTCCGCGTGTGCGATTCAACTGCCGGCGGGCCGTGAGATCGTCGATCGCTTGCCGCAGGAGTTCATCGTCGACGATCAAGACGGCATCAACGATCCCGTCGGGATGATCGGCGCGCGCCTTGCCGTGAAGGTACACATCGTTACCAGTCCGGTAACCGCGCGGCAAAACGCCATCAACGCGGTGAACCGCGCGGGCCTCGTCGTTGCGGACATGGTGCTGGAACAGCTCGCGGCCGCGGAAGCCACGCTGACTGAAGACGACAAGGAATTTGGCGCAGCGCTGGTGGACGTCGGCGCGGAAACCACGGGCCTGATCATCTACCAGCGCGGCGCGGTGCAACACACGGCTGTGTTTCCCCTCGGCGGCTCACATTTCACTAACGACATCGCTTTCGGCCTGCGCACTCCGATTCCCGAAGCCGAGAAGATCAAGCGCACGGTTGGTTGCGCTTGCAGCACTTCACTCAGCGAGATGGAACGCGGTGAACTCGTCGACGTGCCGTCAGTCGGTGGCCGTCCGCCGCGCCAGCTCTCGCGCCAGATCCTCTGCGACATTCTGCAGCCGCGCGCTGAAGAAGTGTTGATGCACGTCGCCGATGAGATCAAAGACGCTGGCTGGGAACGACAACTCTCGAGTGGCGTTGTGCTTACTGGCGGCGGCGCGTTGTTGAATGGCATGACTGAGATTGCCGAGCAGGTGTTTGATGCACCGGTGCGGCTTGGATATCCCGAACGAGATCGCTTTGGCGGGTTGATTGAAGACGTGCAAAGTCCCGCCTGGGCCGCGGCTGCCGGTCTTGCGTTACTCGCCTATCGCACTCAAGCAGCGGAGATTCGCACCGGTGTCAGCCGGCGTGGATCGACAGGCAAGCTGACGCATTTCGTGTCACGTTTCAAAAATCGTTTCGGTAGTATTTTCTGACAAGTTGTTGTATGCTTGCGCCCCGGTTGCACAAGATATTGTCCGCAAGATATCGATGCCGATGGCGCCAGCAGCCCAACATAGAAGAAAGCGGCCTTGGAAGCCATCCCGTTTTGGTAGAGAGGACATAACTATGACACCGGACACTCGTCAACCCGGCAGCGGCATTAATATTTTCATAGACGACGATCCGCCACTCACAGGTGCGCGGATCAAAGTAATCGGCATCGGTGGTGGCGGCAGCAACGCCGTCAATCGCATGATTGAAGCGGGCATCGAGGGCATCGAGTTCCTCGTCGCCAATACTGACCTCCAGGCACTCAAGCGTTCACGCGCGCCAATCAAAATTCAACTCGGAAGCCGGTTAACGAAGGGGCTCGGCGCTGGCGCTGATCCCAACGTTGGCCGCGAAGCCGCGCTCGAAGACACGGACAAGATCATCGAAGTGCTCGAAGGTGCGGACATGGTGTTCGTGACGACGGGTCTTGGGGGCGGAACCGGAACCGGCGCCGCGCCGATCGTTGCGTCACTCGCGACCGAACTCGACGCGTTGACGGTTGCGGTGGTGACGAAGCCGTTTCAGTTCGAAGGACGCCGCCGCATGCAGCAGGCCGAGCAAGGCTTGCGCGAATTGCGCGAGTGCGTCGACACCGTCATCACGATCCCGAACGAGAGATTACTGCACACGGTCGATCGCGGGGTTTCGTTATCCGATTCGTTCCGAGTCGCTGACGACGTGTTGCGCCAGGCCGTGCAGGGCATCAGCGATCTGATCACAGTGCCCGGGTTGATCAACCTCGACTTCGCCGATGTGAAGTCGATCATGCAGGGCATGGGCATGGCGTTGATGGGCGCCGGCCGTGCGAGTGGTGAGAACCGCGCGATCGAAGCAACGCAACAAGCGATCTCGTCGCCGTTGCTTGAAGAAGCAACGATTCAGGGCGCGAAAGGTGTTTTGATCAATATCACCGGCGGGCCCGATCTGACGTTGTTTGAGGTCAACGCTGCTTCGTCGATCATTCGCGAGTCTGCGGACGACGATGCCAACATCATCTTCGGTGCGGTGATTGACGAGAACCTCACGGACGAGATGAAGATCACCGTGATCGCTACCGGTTTCGACAAAGAATCAGCATCACTTGCGACCGCCGCGACGACAACAGTGATGCCTGCGCAACAGCCTCGTTACGTTCCTCGTCCCAGCGACGATCTCCCGCGCCCGATGATGGCAAACTCGCGCGTCGATGATCTCGACGTGCCGACGTTCATCCGCAAGAAAGCCGACTAATTGCATGCGCGTAATCCGTGTTCCGCGCGAGTGGGACACGGATCGCGCAGATGCATCATTCCTTGCAGTAAAAATAGCAAAATAAAGAAGTTTTCCCCTTTGCTTTTTCTGCACTTGTTGTGTAGCATGTCGGCCAATCCTTGCAGGAAATTCCATTACGAGTAATGTACGTTCCTCTCCTCGGATGGGCCGCCGCCTGCGAGATTGCTAAATAAGATCCCTGTGTCTATTACATCGATGGCTTGTGACGGGTGAATTGGCCCGTCCTAGATTTTTGGAGGTAATAAAGTGAATCGTAAACTCATCAGAACCACACTCGCGGAAGTCAAAGGCAAAGCCCGCGAAGTTCCGCAGCCCAGAGAGCGTTCGAATGGGAGCTCCCGCGCCGCAAACAATGATAGTGGTCCGGCTCGTCCTGTACCGCAACAGCACGTGCCAGTCCAGGTGAAGAAGAGAATTCCTCCTCCCACCGAAACCAATGCTGAAATCTTCTACTACAAAAAGCAGATCGATGCTCACACTCTCATGGTCATCGTTCTGCTCGATGGTGAAGAGATCGAAGGTACAATCGAGTGGTACGATCGTGGTGCGCTGAAGGTCAATCGCAAGGGGGCGCCAAATCTGTTGGTGCTGAAGCGGAACATCAAGTACATCTACAAGGCCGACGAGCGCGTTGAGAGTGCCAGCGCGTAGGAAGTTCTTCAGCCTCGCCCACTGAAAATCTTCGTCCTGGACAACAGCGCCCGTCGCCTCCAGCAATGCGACATTCAGACCAAAGCTCATCCAACCCGGGACCTCGACCCAGGCGAGTTTTGCCGCGCATCGGCATTACCATGGGAGACCCCGCCGGGATTGGTCCCGAGGTCGTTCTCAAAGCTGTCGCGGAAGAAGAAGTCAGGCGCGCCTGCATTCCAGTGATCATCGGCGACGCGCAGTTACTTGCTCACACTGCGCGTACACTCGATCTTCAATCCGGTTACGACATCGTTCGCGCTGACGAACCATTTCCCGAACATTCCGAACCCGTCATTTATCATCTCGACAATATCGCCGGCTTGATTGAACCGGGAATCGAATCGGGCGCCGCGGGTAAAGCTGCTGGTGGTTACATCGAAGCAGCGGTCGAACTGTGTGCTGCCGGCAGCATCGATGCGGTCGCGACCGCGCCGATCAACAAGCGTGCGTTGTTTCTTGGTGGCTACAGTTTTCCCGGGCACACGGAATTCTTCGCGCATCTCACCGGCGCGGAAGAGTACGCGATGGCGTTTGTCGCCGGTAATCTGCGGATCGTTTTGTTGTCCACTCACGTGCCGCTCGCGGAAGCGATCAGGTTGGTCGAGCGCGATCGGATCGTTAAGCGGGTTAACCTAACGAATCGCGAGTTGCAACGTTGGGGGATCGAGAAGCCGCGCATCGCGGTCGCGGCTTTGAATCCTCACGGTGCGGAAGGCGGGCTCTTCGGCGTCGAAGAAGCTTCTGAGATCATGCCGGCGATCGATGCGTGCCGGCGCGACGAGATCAACGTGCTGGGTCCTTTCTCGGCCGACACGGTTTTCCTCCGGGCCTCGCGCGGCGAATTTGACGGAGTGATTGCCTGTTATCACGACCAGGCGATGATTCCAGTGAAATGTTTGTCGTTTGGCGAGGCAGTTAATGTTACCTTAGGACTGCCGTTCATCCGCACCTCAGTGGACCACGGCACTGCTTTTGACATTGCCGGCAAAGGGCTCGCGGAGCATTCAAGCATGGTGGCTGCCATTAAGCTCGCCGCCGAGCTTTCGACGCGAGCGGGAGAGAGTTGCCGGCCAATGGAAGTCTGAAAATAGTGGGAGCGAAAGCCTTACATGGACAACGAGAACGCAGTAAATCCTGAATCCGGAACGCGCGGACGCATGCTCGTCGCTGACGACGATCCCGCGATTCTCCGGCTCATCGCCACGATTCTCGAAAAAGAAAACTTCACCGTAGTGCCCGCGCGCGACGGGCGCGACGCTTACAAGATCCTGCAGTCAGATGCTGACTTCACTGCCGCAATTCTCGACGTGGTGATGCCACACATTACCGGTCCCGAGCTGGTTCGTTACATGAAGTCAGAAGAGCGGCTGAAAAAGATTCCGGTGATGATGATGACTGCCGAACAGGATCCCAAGTTGTCGTCGGACAGTTTTGCGGCGGGCGCGGTCGTGTTTCTGCCGAAGCCGTTTACCACCGCGCAACTGCAGATCATGTTGCAGATGTTGATTGGCAAAGAACCGGCTGACTGATGAGAATCGGTTTTATATGTCTGTTATCGGTAGCCCTTTGGGCGCTCTCGCCGGCGAACGTTCGCGCTGATTTATCTCAAAAAGACGCACGCAAAGTGATCCAGACGATGTTCGGCAGTTCGCTGCCGAGCAAGGCGGTTCGAGTGGAGCAGGTGCGCACGAACGCTGACGGTGCGGCTGAAGTTTCCGCTGAGATCCAGGCGGTGTTTCGCGCGAAGCAAGCAGACGGCGATTGGCGCTTGATCGAAATCCGCACCGGGCAGGACAATTGGGAACGTCTCGATCTGGTTGCGCAGGCGATGCACGCGAAGTTGCCGGTTGGCAGTTGTGATACACCGCGGCAGGTGGCGCGCAACGCCGCAGCGTTGGAGTTGACGGTGAAACGCGCGCGTTGCTTGGTGGCGGAGTTGTTAGGTGTGACGTTGCCGTCGGATCAAGTGCGCGTGAAGGACCTGTCGTTGCTGAACCTGGGGATTGGTTCTGAGCCGTCGGCGTTGATCGTGTCGTTGGTGCAGGCAGATTTTCGGCTGGCGCGCGACGCGAAGGGCTGGCGGGTGTCGGAGTTCAAGAGCGGCAATCGCGAGTGGGTGAATGTTGCTGCGCTTGCGGGTGCGCTGAACGACGTGAAGCGCGTGAGTGCGACCAGTGAGCTCACCGCCATCGCGAATGCGCTGGTCGACTTCCGTCGCAAGCGCGGCTCGTACGTTGTTTCCGATAAAGAGTCAGTGTTGATCGATCATCTGAGCCCGCAGTTCTTGACGCGTGTGATTCGGCTCGATCCCTGGCACCGTCCGTATCAATACGACGGCGAGCAGGACCATTTCTCACTTCGTTCCGTCGGCCCCGACGGTAAAGCGAATACGCCGGATGACGTTGTTGTGTCGGGTCCGAATAACTAAACTCTTGACTGCCACTTACCGTGGGTGTTAGGTTTCATACTGGGCCTATTCAAGGGCCTCAAACTTCGAACGACATGCCCGCGCCATCCGTGCACAATGCACAAGGCCCCGCCGATGGTGCAATTCAGCTAAAGGGATAGGCTTTGCTAGCTGGTCGCAAACTCCTACTTGCCGACGATTCGGCTACCATTCAGAAAGTTGTCGACCTAACGTTTGCCGACGAAGGTGTGCAAGTCGTGAGCGTCGATAACGGCCGTGAGGCTATCGACCGCCTGCTGGAAATTCGACCCGACGTAGTGCTGGCAGACGCTTTCATGGCCTCTCCCAACGGCTATGAAGTTTGCGAATACGTCAAAACGAATGAGCAGTTGAAACACATCCCCGTAATGTTGCTCGTGGGCTCGTTTGAGCCGTTCGACGAAGCGGAGGCGCGCAGAGTTGGCGCGGACGATATATTGACCAAACCATTTCAATCCATTCGACGACTTATCGACCGGGTGGGAGCGCTCGTGAGCAGCCCGCCGGCCGAGAAAGAGAGCCCGACGCTCGAACTTCCCCACACGGAAGCACCGGCTGAAGACGAGTTCATGGATACCTACGAACTCGAAGTCTCGACCGCTGATACGTTGCAGCTCTCGGAAGACGCGATCGAAAAGCTACACTCGCAGGTTGAACCAAAGGTTGAAGAGCCGGTTAGCGCAATGGAATCGTCACCACGTGAGGAGAACATGGAAACAGGAGTTACGAACTCGGGACACGATTCTCAAGCTGACCAATCTGACGTGTTGCTGGACCTGGGTGAGATTGAAGCGGTTGGCGAAGCGGACGATGATTTTGTGTTGGAGTTGGATGATGAAGTGAGCGCGCCGGCTGCGGCAGCCGCGGTTGCGCCGCCGGTTTACGAACGCGCGCCGGCCTACGACGCAGCACCTGCTTATGAAGCGGCTGCTCCGGTGAAAGCGTTTGTCGAACCTGAAGTGGTCGAGGCTCCTGCTTATCAACCTGAACCTGAGATTCACGACTCGTTCGCCGACACACAAGAGATCGCTTACGCCGTTGCCGAACCCGAACCGGTCGTCCAATCCGTTTCATCCGTGTCGCCTCCTGCAGGAGTTGAGGGTCTGTCTCCCGAAATGATCGACGCGATCGCCCGTCGCGCAGTTGAGCTGCTGTCGGACAAAGTGATTCGCGAGATTGCGTGGGAAGTCGTGCCGGATCTGGCGGAGTTGTTAATCAAGAAACAGTTGGAAGAGACTAAATAGTTTTAGGACCGCGCGCAGGCGTTGGTTCTTGGAGACGAAGCAGGTGGCTTTAACGAGTCACCTGCTTTCGTTTTGCCGGAAACCTTAAACCTCAGTCTCCGGCAAGTGCGGCGTCGTTCTTCGCGTGTGCCAAAAGCGAATGATTTCGATCAACTGATTGCGGTGGCCCACTCGATAAACGATCCGGTAAGTTCGAACGATGATCTCGCGGAAGGATTCAGCCACACCTTGTCGTATGGCCGCAATGAATTCCAGTTCGTAAGCAATATCCTGAAGTGAGGCGTCGGCTGGAATTCGTTGAGGTCCGTTTTGGGCGATTCCCTTATTAGGCATGTCCGCAGTTTGCATCGAGCTGGCTCTTTTTTTCAAGTCGAAAGAGCGGTTCCGAGCGAGACTCTGAGTAGCGGTTTTTGAACTTTGCTGCGTGTCTGGCGTAGACTCTACGCTTTCATTCGACAAGATAAGCAGCACAAACTTACGCATGGATATCCCCAAACAGTACGACCCGAAACAAGCCGAACAACACCACTACGAACGCTGGGAAAAGAGTGGCGCGTTTGCGCCGGAAATCAACAAAGACCCGCACGCGCCCGTCTTCTCGATCGTCATCCCGCCGCCAAACGTCACCGGCTCGCTGCACATGGGCCACGCGCTGCAACACACGCTGATGGACGTGATGACGCGACACAAGCGGATGAGTGGCTGCCGCACGTTATGGCTGCCCGGGGTGGACCATGCGGGCATCTCGACGCAGTTGATGGTCTCGCGCGCGCTCAAGAAGGAAGGGAAGACGCGCCACGATCTCGGGCGCGAAAAGTTTGTCGAACGCGTCTGGCAGTGGAAACACGAATCCGGCAGCCAGATCACCGTGCAGATGCGACGCGAAGGCGCGTCAGTCGACTGGTCGCGCGAGAAGTTCACGATGGACGACGACTTGTCGCGCGCGGTGCGCGAAGAGTTCGTGCGTCTTTACGAGGAAGGCTGGATCTATCGCGGCAATCGCATCGTGAACTGGTGCCCGACCGATCAAACAGTGCTCTCCGATCTCGAAGTTGAAAAACTCCCGCAAGCCGGCAAGCTTTATTACCTGCAGTATCCGATCAAGAACAGCGATCGACGTGTCACCGTCGCCACCACGCGCCCCGAAACAATGCTCGGGGATACAGCCGTCGCGGTTAATCCGAACGACGAGCGTTACGGCGATCTAAAAGGACAGACGATCCTGTTGCCGCTCACGGACCGCGAGATTCCGGTCGTGTTTGATGAGTACGTCGATCCGGAGTTCGGCACCGGCGTCGTGAAGATCACGCCGGCTCACGATCCGAACGATTACGAGATCGGCTTGCGTCACGATTTGCCGCAGGTCGTCGTGATCGATCCACACGCGAAAATGACGGCGGAAGCCGGCGCGGCGTTTGCCGGTTTGGATCGTTACCAGGCGCGCGAAAAGGTCGTCGAAGAATTTGACCGTCTCGGCCTGCTCGAAAAGGTGGTTGACTACGACTTCTCGATCTCGAAATGCGAACGCTGCAAGACGGTGATCGAACCGCTCATCTCGACGCAGTGGTTCATGAAGATGGATCAACTGCGCGATCTCGCACTCGGCTTGATGACGGACGAGCACAAGCCGCGCTTCGTGCCCGAGAGCTACGAAAAGGTTTATACGAACTGGCTCGAGAACCTGCGCGACTGGACCATCTCGCGCCAGCTCTGGTGGGGCCATCAGATTCCCGCGTGGTACACGAAAGACGGCGAAGTCATCGTTGCCAGATCCGAAGCTGACGCACGCGAGAAAGCCGGCACCAGCGAACTCACGCAGGACCCGGATGTGCTCGACACGTGGTTCTCATCGGCGCTGTGGCCGTTCTCGACGTTGGGTTGGCCCAACGAAACCAGCGATCTGAAAACGTTCTACCCGACGTCGGTGCTCGTCACGGCGCGCGACATCATCTTCCTGTGGGTCTCGCGCATGGTAATGACGGGGATGAAGTTCATGGGCCAGGAGCCGTTTGCGGACGTCTTTATCACCGGAACAGTGCTGGACCCTCAAGGCCAGCGCATGTCGAAGACGAAGCTTAACGGCGTCGATCCGCTCGAAGTGTTCGACAAGTTTGGCGTCGATGCGACGCGTCTTACGCTGGCGCAAGTCGGCAGCACTGACACACGCTGGAACGAGAAACAGGTCGAGTCGTATCGCAACTTCGCGAACAAGATCTGGAACGCGGCGCGGTTCTGTTTGATGAATGCCGGGCCACAGGTAAACACGAATGAAACCGATCTCGAACTGCGTGACAGGTGGATCTTGTCTCGGGTGAATCGAACGGCGCTGGAAGTGAATGCCGCGCTCGCCGCGTACGAGTTTCACGCGGCTGTCCAAACGCTCTATCACTTCTTCTGGGATGATTTTTGTGACTGGTACATCGAGCTGGTGAAAGCCGATGTAACCGCGGAGGAGGACACGCCCCGCCGCGCGGAAGCACGTTCGCGTTTGTTGAGCGTGCTGGAGCAGGCGTTGCGTTTGCTGCATCCGTTCATGCCTTACATCACTGAAGAATTGTGGCAACGCTTGCCGGGCGCGAAGCAGCTTCATCCGGCGTACGAAGGAGCAGAGCCGTCGATCATGCTCGCGGCGTATCCGGCCGGCCGCAAGGAATTGATCGACGAAGCGGCGGAGTCGCAGATGCAGGCGATTATCGACCTTGTCTCGCGCGTGCGAAACATTCGTTCGGAGATGAACATCAAGCCCGGCGAGCGCATCCCGATCATGATCGCGGCGCCAGATGAAAAACTGCGCGACGTGTTTGCGTCGGCGCGAGATCAGATTTCGCGGCTCGTGCGTGCCTCTGACGTTTCGATTAACGAAAGACTCGATGCGCCCAAAGCGTCGGCGCGCGCGGTGTTACTCGGCGGCGCGGAACTCGCGGTGCCCCTCGAAGGCCTGATCGATTTCGAACAGGAACGACAGCGTCTCAATCGCGAGCAACAAAAGCTCCAGGCCGAAGCCGCGAAACTCGAAGCGCAACTCAGTAATCCAAACTTCGTCGAGCGCGCGCCCGCCGAACGCGTCAACGAAGTGCGCGCGCGCATTGCCGACATCGCTCAGCTTTCCTCACAACTTCAGCAGACAGTCGAGAACTTGCAATGAACTGGATCGACGAAGGCGCGCTCTATTCACAAATCGGACTCTTTCTGCGTGAAGATCTCGGACGCGGCGACATCACGACGCAATCGCTTGTCGCACGCAACACGCGGGCGCGCGCACGCTTTGTCGCCGGCGAAAAGATGATCGTCGCCGGGCTCGAAGCGGCCGAGGAAGTTTTTCTCACGCTCGACTCGCAACAGCAGCTCGAAGCATTTGTCTCAGACGGCGAACAGGTCGAGGCCGGAAAAGTGATCGCGCGCATGGTCGGCTTCGCTGACGTGCTGATCTCCGCCGAGCGCGTTGCGCTGAATCTGTTGCAGCGGCTTTCAGGCATCGCAACGTTGACTAATCAATTCGTCACGGCGGTCGAGGGCACGGGCGCGCAGATCGTCGATTCACGTGCGACCACGCCGGGCTTGCGCTTGCTCGAACGTTACGCAGTCGAACTCGGCGGCGGTTACAACGGCCGCTTCGGTCTCGACGACGGCGTCATGGTTACGGCAAATCACATTTCGATTCTCGGCAGCGTTGGCGCGGCGGTGAAGAGTGCGAAAGAGAAACTCGGTTATTTGCACAAGGTCACAGCCGACGTGGCGAATGAGAACGAGATGAAGGACGCGATCGCGGCCGGCGCTGACGTCGTCATGCTCAACGGCATGAGCGCTGATGAGGTGAAACGTTTGGTGGCAGTGGCGCAAGGCGCAGCGGTGATCGAATGTTCCGGAGCCATCACGCCGCAGAACGTGCGCGAGTATGCGGAAGCGGGCGCACGATTGATTCGCGTGGAAGCGTTAACCAATGCCGCGTCAGCGATGAAGATCACGTTCAACGTCCAGTCCTTTTGAGCCACAAAGAAGCACAAAAGCACCATGAGCATTCGGCAAAAGTTGGCTCGGCGTGCACTCGAGCGCCAGTTAGAATACCAGGAAAAAAAGGCGCAGCACCTGCGTGGCCATGAAGATGAAGTGATTGCCGCGATGCAACGTTCGTCACGGCGCGTGCGCCAACTGCTCGAGAAGTTTGGATCGATCGGCAACGACGCGCGCGTGATTGAAGTCGGCAGTGGCGCGCACGGTTTGATCTTCTACTTTGGCGCTCGCAACGGTATCGGTATCGATCCGTTGGCGGTCAGCTATTGCAGTCTCTTTCCCCGTTGGCAAAACCGCGCGACGACGATCGCGGCCGTCGGCGAACAGCTTCCGTTTCGCGAGGCGAGTTTCGACGTGGTGCTGTGCGACAACGTTGTTGACCATGCGGAGTCGCCGCAACGGATCGCTGCGGAGTTGGTGCGGATTCTAAAGCCCGGCGGATTGTTATATTTCACCGTCAATATTCATCACTCGGTGTACGCGGTTGCGGCCGGCGTGCATTCAAGCTGGCGCGCGTTGGGGGTGCCTTATGAGGTCGGTCCGTTTGCCGATCACACGACGCATCTCACCCTCGAAACAGCCAGCCGGCTGTTCGCGCACCTGCCGCTGCAAACGCTGAGTGAAGAGAGCAATATCGACGAGGCACGCGCTCGCGCGCGCAAGCAATCGGCGAGGCACGTGGGTGATCGCTTGAAGCGCGTCTTTTTCAAGAACGCGCTTTACGAGCTGGTGGCGCGGCGCGCCTGAGAGCTTTTGGAACGGAATCACCAAGCCAACGTGGAAGCCAAGCATCTGGCTGAAGCTTGCTGGCATCTGGATAGCGGGTTATCTTTACAGCCAATAAAAAGGAGCGTGGTGATGCCTGTGCGCTTTGGAAGTTATAGCAAGATCCTGATCGCCGTTTGCCTGGTTCTCACCCTTGGCCTGGTTGCCGAGGCACAGACAAAGAAGAAGAAGAAACGGCACACCACGAAGCCCGCGGCGGCCAAGCCTGTCATCACGAATCCTGCAATCACGCCGCCAACGACGACGGGAGAGACGGCGGCGACAAACGGCGACGTGAAGATCATCAGCACCGCCGATTCCAACAACGCCACCACAACGGGCAATGAATCCGGTGATCAACTCCAGGGTTGGAAACCGAAGGTCACTACACCGCCAACTCCTGGCGCCGACTCGCCGCAAGAACCGCAGGAAAAGCAGGAGATGCAGCGGACGATCACGAACCTCTCCAATCAAGTCGATCGGCTCAACGACAAGTTGACGCAGATGCAGGAGGACGATCGTTATCAACTCGACATGGAGCGACTGACGCGTGCCGAGCAGCGCGCGGAACAGTTGCGCATGCAGTTGATCGACGTGCAGAGCAAGAGTGCGGACATCGAAGCGAAGCTCGAGGACATTGAATACGCGCTGAAGCCGGAGAATATCGATCGCGCTACGCAGGGCTACGGTTCAACGCATCCCGAAGAAGCGCGCGAGGCGCGCAGACGACAACTCGAGAGTGAGAAAGGGCGGTTGCAGGCGCAGTTGAAGATCCTGCAGACGAGCCAGACGCGGTTGGAAGTGTCCGTTGCGAATGCTGATAACGAAGTGGATTTGCTGCGGTCGAAGTTGCAACAACGGCGTGACCAGATGGAGCTGAATCCGCCGAAGCCAAGCGATACGCGGACGCGCAAGCCTGAGTAAAACCAACCACAGATTACGCAGGCTAGTTCTAGGGAGCGGAGCGACGTCTTACTGGAGTTGGGCGAAGCTTGCTATTATCCAGGCGCCTCCCCGGCTCACCAGGGTCATTGTGTAATGCTCACCACGAATAACCGCGGTCTCACCGTAAACTGAGATTACGTCCTTTGATTTGTCACGTTTGGAAAACTCGGCGGGCGTCACAGACGACAAAGCGAAAGTACGATCGACCATAGAGGCGAGGCGCTTCTGGCTGTTATTGGCCAGTGCTTGATCGAATGCGGCGAGCGTGTCCGCGACGTCCTTCTTGTTCTCTTCGTCGGTGCGCGGCATGCGCGTCGATTGCCAGTTAACCACTTGCCATTTGCCGTTACGCTTCAAGAGCGTGCCGCTGTTGAGCAGGTTCTGGACTTGTTTCGTTCCCTCAACTTCCGTCGTTGCGACCAGGCGAAACGCGACGATCGCCGTATTGCCATACTGCTGAATCCGAATGTCTTCTGCGGTGTAGACGGTTTTAGGATCGTCGGGCTTCGGCGCGGGCGCTTCACGCAAGTCGCGCATGATGTCGGCTTTCGTAACGCGACGACCAGCGGAACGCGTGTAGATCAGATCGTCGGCCCAGAAGCGTTCGTGTACTGCGGGATCGTTGCGCGATGCGCCGGCGAGAAAGTCGTTCAGCAACTTCGTGAGTTCGGCTGCATCCGGCGCGGTCTGGGCCATCACCGGCGCGGCCATCAATAGAAGCGCGAGCAAGAGTTTAATCATCGCTTTCCTTCCGTTAATTCTGTGTCGAAAAACTGATACGATGCGGGCATGCCGAACGCAATAGAAGACTTCCGCGAACTACATAAATCAGGTTGCTTCGTCTTGCCAAACCCGTGGGACGCAGGCAGCGCAGTTTATCTTCATCACCTCGGCTTCAAAGCACTCGCGACGACGTCGTCGGGTTTCGCGTTTAGTCGTGGCTTGCCCGATGACATTCGCGCCAATCCGCGCGACGCAGTGCTCGCGCACTGCCGCGAAATCGCCGCGGCTACGCCGCTACCCGTGAATGCCGACTTCCAGAACGGTCACGCCGACGAGCCCGAGCGCGTTGCCGAAAACGTCACGCTGTGTGTGGCAACGGGAGTGGCGGGGTTGTCGATTGAAGACTCGACCGGCAATGAGAGTCAACCACTTTACGATTTCGCACTCGCAATCGAAAGGATCAAAGCGGCGCGCCGCGCGATCGATCAAACTGGCGTGCCGGTCGTGCTCACCGCACGTTGCGAGGCATGGCTCGTGGGCGACAGCGATCCGCTGGCCACTTCGCTGAAACGCTTGGCGGCGTACGCTGACGCCGGCGCCGAGTGTCTTTACGCGCCCGGCGTGACAGATCCGGATGAGATCTCCGCGATCGTGAAAGCAGTGGCGCCCAGGCCGGTGAACGTGCTTGTTTCGCACTACGATCCGAATCTCACGTTAGCGAAGCTGACGGATCTTGGCGTGCGGCGCATCTCGGTCGGCTCGGGACTCGCGCGCGTCGCGTGGGCTGCTTTCATTCGCGCCGCACGCGAGATTGCCGACAAAGGTACGTTCTCAGCGTTCGCTGACACAGCATCCGGACAAGAATTGAACAACCTGTTTCGCGCGCGTCAGTGAACCACGGATAAAACGGATCACTGCACCAGCCGCACGAGCGCGGCGGCGAAGCTGGTCCAGGCGTGGGTTCCAGCGAGAATAATTCGTAACGGCTGAAACACGATCACGAACACCGTTCCCCACAACAACGCGGGATGCACGCGCTTGTGCCTGATCGTGTCGAAGGCCAGGAAACCCAGCAGAATAAGATCCGCGAGACCAAAGAACACGAGTGGGCCGCCGTTAGCAATTAAGCCCACCGGAATGCGCGCGATCGCGGGCACGGTGATGTTAATCGCCGCCACAAGCATCAGCCGTTTATGAATATCGAGACGCTTGCGGTAGTACAACGCGGTTCCGACCAGGATCGCAAACGCGACCATGTCGCCGAGGGGAATGATAAGAAACGCCAGCGGCGGGGGATTAAGATTCGCTAAATTTGGATCGTTGACGGCGCGAGCCGCGGCGTAAAGGCCGGTCAAAATCCCGACGACGAACACGAGCCCGGCGAGGATCGCGCCGAATACGCCGAGACGCTGATGCAGTTTTGTTTTTCGTTTGGCGACCAGCGTCACCTGCACGATAAACAGCACGACCCACGCCGTCATGATGAGGCCATGGACGTGGACGATCATGCTGGGGAGTGCGGGAGTCGCGAAGAAGCCTTTGAGATAGTACGTGCGGGCAAATCCAGCCAGCACGACCAACGGAACGATCACAGCAGCGAGTAAGTAGAGCGGACGATCACTGATGCGGCGATGGAAATTGGGGGAAGTTGCCATAATGACGTAAACTATCTCACCGAAAGGCAAAACACAAAACAAAACTCGATGCCGACGATTCCGCAACGCGATCTGTATCGCATGATCAATGAAGCCGGTGAACGTGGCGAACGCGTGGTCGTCGCGACGGTCGCCCACACTCGTGGTTCGACGCCGCAACAACGCGGTGCGAAGATGCTCTTCTTTCAAAGCGGAGAGGTCGCGGGAACGGTCGGCGGCGGTTGCATCGAGGCTGAAGTTTGGGCCGAGGCGCAACAGGCGCTGCGTTCCGGCGAGTCCACGTTGCACCATTTCTCGCTCACTGCTGATGAAGCGAGCGAAGAGGGAATGGTTTGCGGCGGCACGATGGATATCTTTGTCGAGGCACTTGATCCGGGAGCTTGAGATGGCCGACGACTTCTTATCCAACTACAAAGCCAAGCATCAACATCCGTTGAACCGCCTGCTGCATACCGTCGGCATTCCCACGATCATAATTTCGTTGCCGCTCTTCTTCTTCAACTGGCGCTGGGCGCTCGCGTTGTTCCTGTTCGGTTGGATTTGCCAGTTTGCCGGTCATGTGATCGAAGGTAATCAACCCGCCTTTTTTAAGAATCCGGTCTACCTCTTCGTTGGGCCAATGTGGTGGCTGCGGAAAGTGAGCAGCCGCCTTCGGTGACGATTTCCAGAAAGATAGCTGAGTTACTCGAACGCGGTGACGTTGGCGTTGTCGTTACGGTCGTTCGCGGGCCGAACGTCGGCGCGAAGCTGGTGGTCCAGGCAGGCGAGCAGGCCGCAGGAACGCTCGGCGCGGCTGAGCTTGATGCCCTCGTTGCGCCTGAGGCGTGGAAGTTTTTCCAGTCGCGCGACGAGACGCGGTTGGTCTCACTCAAGGATTTCGCCAGGGATTTTCCTTCCCTTGGTGAGCTCTCTCTTTTATTTGAACGCTTGCGGCCCGCGCCACGGCTGGTTGTTTGCGGCGCCGGCCACGTTGGCGCGTCGTTGGCAAAACTGGGCTCGTTTCTTGGTTACGAAACGACGCTGATCGACGATCGCGCGGAGTTTTTGCAGCGCGAGCGCTTCGCCGCCGAACAGATCGAACTCGTCGTGGCGAATGATTGGGCAACGACGGTTCATGACGTGATCGGCAACGGGCGCGGTGTGTCCGTCGCCGTAGTGACGCGTGGCCACAGCGAAGACGAGCAGTGCATGCGCGCGGTGGTCCAAACGAAACCTGATTACATGGGATTGATCGGCAGCAAGCGGCGCACGTCGATCGTCATCGAGCGACTTCGTGAAGCGGGCGTTGCAGACGAAGAGTTGCGCCGGATCAGGGCGCCGATCGGCTTGGACATCGGTGCTGTGAGTCCGGAAGAAGTCGC
>Ga0247688_1000311_pt1 | contig 17037 bp, 10 predicted proteins | sample CNK29_metaG_FD_182718 | JGI IMG/M metagenome (GOLD analysis project Ga0247688, IMG submission 182718) | Soil microbial communities from Purdue University Martell Research Forest, Indiana, United States - CNK29 | ecosystem: Environmental > Terrestrial > Soil > Temperate forest > Bulk soil... | reverse complement strand
TCGGCGGTGTTGACGTAGGGATAAAACATCTCTTCCCAAATCAGGTTATCGATCCCGGGCTGAATGTGGTTGGCGACGACGCCGACGATGGTTGAATACGGCGGATTCCGATCACCCACCTTGATCCGTTTGCCGATTGCATCCTCGCCGGGAAAAAAGCGATGTGCAAATGCCTCGTTGACGATGATGACTGGGCGGCCCTGCCAGACTTCATCTTCGCTGAATGTGCGGCCGCGTCGAAACGCGATGCCCATCGCCTTGAAATAATTGGCTGACACGCTGCCGCCGCGTAAAACTGGCTGTTCGCCTTTCGGCGGATCGGGCCGGCCTTCGATCCAAACGCTGTCGGTCGCGCCGGCGCCGGTCATAGGTAGCGAGAAGCAGATGCCCGCCGCTTCGACGCCTGGCGTTTGTTGCAGGTTGGCCAGCGTCTGTTGGAAGTAGTTCACGCGCGTTGCGGGTTCTTTATAACCGTCTGCCGGCAAATGCAAACTCATAGTCAGCAACCGATCGGGATTGAAACCGAGTTCCAGGTTGCGCAAGTTGGCGAAGCTCTTCAGCAGCAAGCCTGAGTCCGTCAACAAGAGCAACGCCAGCGCAACTTCGACGACCACCAGCGTGCCGCGCAGACGTTGCTGGCGCCGGCTGCCGCTGACTGCCCGCGTGCCCTCCTTCAGGCTTTGATCCAAATCGAGCTTTGTCGCGCTCAAAGCCGGAAGCAAGCCAAACAGCAATACTGTCATTACACTTAATGCCACGGTGAAAACCAGCACGACGGAGTCGAGCTTGATCTCGCCCATGCGTTGCACTGTCTCGGGGCTGAGCTTGAGAACCGTCGCCACGAGCCTTTGCGCGAGCAGCCATCCGCCGAGCACGCCGCCAATTGAAAGCAACAGACTCTCGCTTAGTAACTGCCGCACCAACGCGAAGCGGCTCGCGCCAAGCGCAGCGCGCACCGCCAATTCTCTTTCACGCCCCGCGGCGTGTGTGAGCCACAAATTCGCGACGTTGGCGCATGCGATCAGCAGCATCAGCATGACCGCGCCGAACAAAAGCCAAAGGGCTCTTTGCGCGGGTGGATCAACCACGTAATTTTTCAATGAAGTCGTGTAAATGCCGTGCTCACGGTAATGAGTCGCGGGATAAGCCTGCTTGAGGCCTTCCATCAAGTTTGCGAATTCAGTTTGGGCCTGGTCGATCGTTACGCCCGGTTTCAAACGCGCGGAAGCTTGCACCCAACGTCCCGCGTTGTTCAGTTGTGCTGCCTCGTTGGTCCGTAACGGTGTCCAAAGGCTGCGCCAACCTATCTGTCCGCCGACACTGATTGGGCCCATGACGCCGACAATCGGCACAATCTGCCCGTCAATCCTGAGTGACTTGCCGACAACATCGCGGTCGCCGCCATAAAGCTGTTGCCACAGTTCGTAGCTGAGTATCGCGGTGAGTGGCGCTCCCGGTTTGTCCTCTTCCGGTGTGAATTCGCGGCCCAGTATCGGATGCACACCTAACACGCTGAAATAGTTGTGCGATACACGAGCACCTGCCACGCTCAGGGTGCCTTCGGCCTGTTCGATGGTTGGGTTTGAGTTGACGTAAGCGGCAACGGATTCGATCGCCTGAGCTTTGTCGCGGATTTCGGCAAACGTGCGCCACGCCATCGGGTTATTGTGGCCTTCGCCGATTTTGCTTTCGCGTATGCCGATCAAACGGTCCGCTTCGCTGAACGGCAGCGGACGCAAAAGCACGCCTCGGATCAGGCTAAACATCGCCGTATTCGCGCCGATGCCGAGCACTAACGTGATAACGGCAATCGCAGTGAAAGCGGGCCGCTTCAGAAGGACTCGAGCGCTGTGGCGCAGGTCTCGCGAAAACGGTTCGATGAGTCTGAGCCTGCGCATTTTTGCGGTTTTTTCCGGACGGGGATCAGAAATCTTTGAAATAGGTTACTTCATAAGCAACTGAATCTGCGAATTTGCGAATCGGTTTTGTGTTATCGAAGTATGAGCCCACGTCGGGAATCAATTCGTCGGCATCAGCTTCATTGCCTGAATCTTCTCCCGTCCAGGGGCTGACCAAAGCCATGCGAATCTGATTCGAGTTGACTATAGTAGTGAACTTCTTCAATTCGTTCCTGGTTACTTCATACATGAAACGAAACGCTTTGCCGGCCTCTTTCGTCTTCCAAAACTCAGTTGTGGTCAGCATCAGTTCGGGCGCCGGGCAAATAGAAAAGACGTGAACCACATTATGCGTACGGGCACGCGCGCGATCCGCGATCTTTTTCTCGGATAGTGCTTTCAAATCTGTAGCCGCACTTCCACGTTCCGCTCGCGAAGAGTCTTTTTGCCCGTTCAACTGACTCAACCGCAGCCTCAGACTGGCGAGTTCGTTGTAGAGATAGATCATCTTGAAAGAATTTCGTTCCAACACTCCCTGCCGTATCTCGGTAACACGCGCGAGCCGGCGAATTAGCGATCGCTGATCGACTTTGCGTTCAAAGCTCGCATTCAGCGGCAGAATAAAAAGCAGATCACACTCCTCGACTTCCGTGCCGAAGCGGATCGGCAAGTTGTCGATGACGCCGCCGTCTTCAAAGAAATCATCATTGATCGCCGTGTAAGGAAAGAGCGGCGGTATGTCCATTGAACAGAAAACATCTCGCCGAATGTTTTCGAGTGTCAGCTTTTCGTTTTTCTGCTTAACGCCACGGAATGAACCGTCCGCCACAACAGGCCGTGACCGGCGTGTCGGAAGATTAGCAGTTACATTTGTCCAGTCTTGGCGATTGGTACTGAAGGCCAGCGTGGCTTTGCCGATATTGCAATGAGTGAAATAGAACCGGAGCGAGTCGTCATTGTCCGGGCAATTTGCGTGATCGAGAAGACGTTTACCAGCCTTCGTTCCGTCAAAGAGGGCGTCGAAGTCTTCGCGCCATGGTTCATTGGAAAGTAAATAGTTCTGTTGTGTCGGCAGGTACATGACCGGGAGAATGATCTTCTCCATATTGACCTGTTGCCACCACTTTTCGAGCGGACTATGGTCGCCATTCTGCGACTTCATTAGATCGGACAACCAAAACAGTGCGTTCCAGGAGCCAATCGAGGTAGCGGCGATCATTTGCACTTTGCGATGTGCGTCGTGATGTTCCAGAAACTCATAGATGGCCTGCATGGCGCCAGCCTGGTAAGCACCTTTAGCTCCGCCGCCGGATAAAATGATCCCGATCCGCTTGAATTCTGCGAGCGGGTTGCCCTGGTGGTTTTCCGATCCATTGGAGCGCGGGCTAACGGGCGTCGGCGCCTGCAGGTGTTTGACTCTTCGTCTCCGGTAGAACTCATAAAACTTGCCGGCCACCCAGTAACTCAACCACAGGCCGAACAAGGCGAGAAGGATCGTCATCACAGCCGAGGCAATCAGGCTCACGACGATGACTACCAGGGTAAAGAACGTGTTCCAGCTCAGGCCGCTTTGTGAAATGTTCGGCAGGTAGTGCCAAATGAAGGTCGACGTATCCGTGTGACTGACGTGTTCTCCGCGAGTAACGTGATCCTGAATCCAGAAGATCCCCAGGTTGCTGAGATTGACGGCTGACGGGAAGAGCAGGAAGAAATACAAGAAAGCCATGACCAGCAGCGGAAGCGTAAATGGTTTCGGCAGTCGCACGAACAGCCATGTAAAGGGAGTAACAAACCGCTGGGTAATTTGGCTCATTATTGTTCTCCTGCTATCGCTTCGCCACCTTCAAAACGAGTTAGTGATTTTCGTAGGCTGCTCGAACCTTTTCCCGAATGGCCTGCGCACGAGCGCTTGCTTCTTTTGCCTCAGACACGCGACCGGTGCGTTGCATTAGCCTGGCCCACGTGTCCAGCAAATCGGCGACGTAAGGATGATTGGGTTCTATCCGTTCACGAATCGCCAATGCTTGCTTGAGCAGCGATTCAGCTTCCGCATAGCGACCCTCTTCGAGGTAGAGCTGGCCCAGGCCGGCCTGGGCAGCCGCTACTTCCGGATGAGATGGTCCCAGCTTTACCTGCAGGTTGGTTAGGGCTTGCTTGTACAACGACTCTGCCTCGTCACGTTTTCCTTGCTGGGCGCGGATTCCCGCCAAGGTATAAAAGCTGCGAGAAACAAACCAATGATCCGGTTGAAAACCCGTCTTCAAGATGGCCAGAGATTCCTCTTCCAGCCGCTCTGCCAGATGAAGGTTCTGCCCTTCTGCAGCATAGAACTCGGCCTGGTAATTTTTCATTATTGCGACCCGACGGCCCTCATTTCCTCTCGCGGTTGTCATTTCAAGCACGGCCGATTGAAATGCGCGTTCGGCATCTTCAGTCCTTCCCAGCTCACGATAGATCCGGGCCAGAGTCACGTAGCTAGTGGAGAGACCGTCATGGATGGAAATAAAACTCCTGGGTGAGGTCTTACCCGACTTGCTTGCTTTCTCTTTGAGCTGAATTGACCGTTTTTCAAATTCTTCAGCTTCTTTGTATTTGGCCAACTGAAAATAGACCAGGCCCAGGTTGTGGCAGTTGCTCGCTATCTGAACGAACTGAGGCTCCGGCTGACTCTCGTTGATCTTCAGTGCCTCCTTAAAAATCGATTCGGCCTCTTTGTAATTCCCCTGGAAATAATCGATAACGCCTGACTGGTTCAGGCTTAAAGCCAGGTCCCGCTTGTCACCTTCAGACTCAGCGATCAGTTGCGAAACCCTGGTCGCCTTCCGGGCCATCTCGATGCCTTCAGCATATCTGCCTAATTCCTGATAGAAGCCGGCCAGATTTCGATAGTTATTAGCAAGCTCTCCCAGGAATGTGACTCCAGGTGAATTCGCCGTTTTCCCGTCCTCGAATATCTTTTCTCGCAGGTCAAGGCCGCGCCGGTAATAAATCTCGGCTTGAACATCTTTGTCTGGCTTGTCCTGGTCATCGTAGACAATGGCGAGATTATTATTGGCTCGCGCCAGCTCATTGCCTGTCGCTGAAATTTTCTCTCGCAGAGCCAGTGCTTGCCGGAAATAGTCTTCCGCTTTGGCGTAGTTGGCATCTCTGCCGGACGCCTCAACCGGCAGTGCCTGATCGGCATAGGCCCTGCCTAGATAGGTAAGCGCGTTGGCTTCTCCATTAGCGTCGCCCAACTCCCGATATTGTTCGCGAGCTTCGTCATAAACCTTGATGGCTTTGTCAGGACTGCCACCTTGGGATAGTCCAAACCCGTAACTAATCGAGTTGTCTGCGTCTTTTAATTGCAGGTCGTGAATATTCTTCGCGTTCAGTTGCCGCAACGCCTCTTCCGTCAACTCCTTTTGGTCCTTCGCCTCTTTGCTAGCCGCAATGGCGATCATGGTGGCCTGTTGAGCTTTGTCACGCGAACGTTCGGCTTCGGCTTTTTGGTCCTCCGCATCCTTCCGGCTTCTTTCGGCCTCGGCGACAGCGGCTACGGCGAGTTTCCGTTGTTCCTCTGCCTTTGCTCGTTCCTGTTCTGCCTCCTCCCGTCGAGTCTCTGCAATTTTTCCCTGATGTCTCGCCGCCTGGGTCGCGATGCCGGCCCAGACGGTTAGCAAAAACATCACGGCTACCAACACCACAGCGCCAGCCACTGCTAAGCGCATCGTCCGCATCTTGCGCTTCTGTTCCGGCGCCAGGCTCGCCTGATATAGACGTTCCAAATGAGGGCTGGGAGTTATGTGCGTCTTGCTTCGCTCGTCGAGCAGTCGCTTAGCGTCGATCAGCTCATCCTGATTCAAAAGCCCACCAGTGCCCTGCGCATACTCGATCGCCCGATCTTCGAGGCGTTCGTGCGTTTGCGCCGCTGCTGATTGCTCGTCCAGCCAATTCTGGTTTGCAGCCAGAATCGGCTCGATAAAACGATCATGACTCAACTCATACCAACGCGCTCCCGCACGCCACTCACCCTTGATCAGTTGCACTCGTTCAAGCGGCCTCACTACCGTGTCGTTTGGCATGCCGCCGGTCTGTTTTTCGCGCCTGTCAATCGTCGCTCGTTTCTTCTCCGGTGTGATGAGGACCTTTTCGAACCAACGGCGCACATCGCCTTCCGTAATCCGTTGGTTGCCGTTTGCGAGCCCATCCTGGCCCACGATGCTGCGAATCGATTTCTCGTAAAAGCTCATGAGCGCCTGATCGACGTCACCACATTCCTTCAGATGGTCCAACGTGATGGTGGTGTCCTCGGGCTTAAGCGATTGCCATAAGTTCTGGCAAACAACCTGGAGCTGCACTGCTTCTACAAATTGCTCGATGCCGGGGCGGCCATTTGAACTCTTCATGAGGTTCTGCACGAGCGTGAGAGCCACGCCATCGCCGAATTTGCGGTTAGTGAAGGCCAAAGGCTTGACTACGGCATCAAGCGCGCCGTCCTGGTCCAGGCGCTCGAGCCGTTCTCGTACGCGCAAGTTTCCCGGCAGCAGAGACATGTATGGATCAAGCTCTGCGATGTAGTCTTCACGCATGAGGAAGACGATCCGCAAAAGGTAGTCTGCATCGAGAGCGCCGCGAACTTGCTTGAAGAACGCTTCCCTTTCCTGCCAGCGATGGGGATAGGAAGTGAACAACTCCTCAAACTGATCAAAGACAGCAATGCGTGGCAACTCCCACGGATCTTCGTCTTCCGATTCCTGCGTAACCTGGCCATTATTCCCGTTGACAGGAAGGTCCTTTACTCTTTGTGCATGCGGCCGCTGTTTCAGAAACTCCGCCAACGAGAGGTTCGCGAGGTTGCCGCGCTCGCTCTGGCCATTCGCCCAGCTTTGCAGTGTATTGAAGACGTAGATGTTGGAAGTCTCGCCGGCTTGAATGCCTTGCACGCGAGCCAGCGGTAAAACCTCGTACCCCTTACTCTTCAACGAAGGAATGATCTTGGCATTCAGCAGTGAAGTCTTGCCGGCGCCGGACTGCGCATAAATCAAGACCACCTGATGGGCGACGATCAGCGAGAAAAAATCGTTAGCCTCTGCATCACGGCCGAAGAAAAGCTCTTTGTCTTTTTCTTCGAAAGACTTGGGACCCACGTAGGGTTGGAATTCGGAGGTCATTTTTATATCCCCATCTTCTCTCGCAGATCTGCCGTAAACTCCTGGCAAGTGCCCCAGTACACGTGGATCTTGAGTTTTTGAAAGTAGCTATCGAGGTACTTCAGAGCGTTTTCCAGTTGTGCTTCGGGTAAACCGTCAGGCGTAAGCTGCACGGAGACGTGAGCCTTGCCGAAGTTTCCTCGCATGTAGGAAACCAGGCTGCGGAATACCACTCGGAAATTGGCGTCGGTGAGCGAGTAACCGAGGAAGAGCAACGAATTTTCTGTGAAGGCCCTCCTTATGCGTTTGGGCAAGAGATCTTTGTCCTCACCCATCTTGATGAGAAAGTCCAGATAATCATCTTCCGTCAGGACCATTGAATGAGGGACGGCGGTATTGCCGTGCATGTGGAAGACAAAAGGCCTGTTGCTGGAAGGTTGAAAGTCAGGCTCAGTGTCGAAGATTGTCTTCAGGTTTTCTTTGAGGACTGGGTTTGATTGAGCAACTCCCTGGAGCTGCCTTTCGATGTCTTCGTCCCACCAACGACACAGGTGCCGTACCGGCTGCTTGCCGCGGCTTTCCAAAGCTTCAACCATGAAACTGTCGTAATTTGTGGTGATGTAAATCGGCAGCGGCAGTTCTGCCAGGACGCTGTGTATTTCATCTCGGCGTTTGAAATCGGGTCCGGCAATCCGCTCGAATTCCTCTTGGAGCAATAATTTTGGAAACTCAACGTCTTGTTGATCGACGGCCAGGAACTGCGCGACCTGGATCAGGTTGGAATTATTCGGCAGCGGGAAGTCATACGAATCTGCCCATCTGACGGCGATCTTGCTCGCGAGAGGGAGCGTTCCGGCACATGCTCCCGCGCCTAAGAAAGGCGTGCATTCACCTTTTCTGATGCGGCTAATGAGCAGGTCCCAATCGCCTTTCTTTAACTCCCGAAGTCGTAATCTGTTTTGGGCTACCTTCGTTTCTACATCCATCGTGCGATCCTTTGCGGAACAGCGACCGGGCAAGCTGTCGCTGAGGTGAATTGGCCGAGAAGTAACAACGTGTTGTCGGCGCAGATCCCAACCGGGCAGGTCTTACTCCCTAATGGAGAATGAAAAAAACCGGAAGAATGTTTCTGAATGTGAGATTTGAACCGATTCTTTGCCGCCTGAAGTCGCAGCGTAAGCTGGTACATAAGCACGAAGGCGCTCAACGTAATGGATCATGAAACGCCTTGACTTTGCAGCTTTCGATGAAACAAGATCCCGCTCGCACCTGGAGATCAGTTTCGCTGTAGAGACTCACCTATTTCACCGACAAGTCTCTGGATGGCAGGTTTCTTTGAAAGCACCTGGTCGTCGAGTTGTTCTCGGAACGGTCGCTCCCACGCATGTGCTGGGTTATCAGTTGCTGACGTCAGTCTGTCGAGCAGCCGGGAAGAAATGTATGCAGCCCACTGGGTCAAATACCGTAAAGGCGGAAACCTACAATCCTCCAAAAAACCCTGCGGAATGCGGGCCAACGGAAGAAGCTCTGCGAAAGAGTGAAGAACGGTGGCGATCCGTCTTTGAGAATTCTGCTATCGGCGTCGCCCTCACCGATCTGAATGGCCGCTTCCTGGCCACAAATCCCACTTTCCAAAAAATGCTGGCCTACACGGAGTCAGAACTCCAAACGCTTTCATTTCTCGAGATTACTCATGAGGAATATCACGAAGCAAACCGGGCTCTGGCTACTGAACTGCTGGAAGGGAAACGAGATCAGTTTCAAATCGAGAAGCAGTATCGACGCAAGGACGGCAGTCTCATCTGGGTGAGCAACAACGTCTCCCTGGTTCCAGGAACGGAGAGCACGCCGCGATTAATGTTGGCGCTTTCCGAAGACATCACCGAACGGAAACAGGCAAAAGAAGCGCTGCAAAAAAGCGAGGAGGCACTGCGGAAGAGCGAGCAAAGGAAACACAGCCTGCTCGAGGTTAACAATGCCATCATAAATAAACTCACCCAGGAAACGCTTTTTAGTTCAGCATATGAAGCTATTCGTCGCGTCGTCTCCTTCGACCGGGCGGCCTTCCTTCTTCACCAGCCGGAAAACAAAACCCTGAAGCTCGTTTCCATGGATAGCGACACTGAGTCTGAGTTCTTCTGTCTGGGAAAGGAATATGATCTGGAAGAAACTCGCATTTCGGCGTGGGTTCTGGACCGGCAACAAGCAGTTGTTCGTGGCGATCTCGAAAAGGAACAGCAGTCGGCGGGCGACCAGCGCCTGGTCGCTGAAGGTATTCAGTCGTACTGCGTCTTACCACTCGTAGCGATGGGCGCTAGCATCGGCACATTTACCGTATGGAGCGAAACGAAGAACCGCTACTCCGAGGCAGATGCCGAGTTGCTACAGGAAGTCGCGAATCAGGTCGCATTAGCAATCGCGAACATGAAATCGTATGAAGAGATCGCGTCCTTGAAAGCAAGGTTCGAGAAAGAGAATGTCTATCTTCAGGAGGAGATTCGCACCGAACATAACTTCGACGAGATTGTGGGTAGCAGTACAGCGCTGCTAGACCTTCTGCGACGCGTAGACCAGGTCGCCCCCACTGATTCGAGCGTGCTCATCTACGGTGAAACGGGAACTGGTAAAGAGCTGATCGCGCGCGCAATTCACAACCGGAGCATGCGTAAAAGTCGTCCCCTGGTAAAGGTCAACTGTAGTGCGATCTCCGCCGGATTGGTGGAGAGCGAACTATTCGGGCATGTGAAGGGGGCTTTCACCGGCGCCTTTGAGCGACGTATTGGCCGTTTCGAATTGGCCGACGGCGGCACAATCTTTCTTGACGAAGTGGGTGAGTTGCCTTTGGAGACTCAGGTCAAGTTACTGCGCGTTTTACAGGAACGAGAGTTCGAGCCCGTAGGCAGCAACCGTTCCGTGCACGTAAACGTACGGATCATCGCGGCCACAAATCGAAGTCTTCGAGAATCAATAAACGCTGGAACTTTCCGCTCGGACCTTTACTATCGATTGAATGTCTTCCCGCTGGAAGTGCCGCCGTTGCGTAAGCGTCGTGCCGATATTCCGCTGCTCGCGATGTTCTTCCTTGCTCGATACGCGCGGAATCTCGGCAAAAGAATGAAGGGGATTTCCGCGCCCGCGATGGAAAGATTCAGCAACTACTACTGGCCAGGCAATGTAAGAGAGTTGCAAAACGTCATCGAGCGCGCTGTGATTGTTTCACCTGGACCATCGCTCGAGCTAGATACGGATTTAAGCAGTGTTTCAACCGCCGAGTTTCTTCGTGACACAACGCGGAAGGCGGCGGCAGTGGCCCAACCCACTGATCCGGCTCCTGCCCTGAAGACTCTTGACGAAGTTGAGCGCGATCACATCTCCGCCGTGCTCCTGCAAACTCACGGAGTGATAGAGGGTGCAAACGGCGCTGCTAAGACTCTGGGTATGCATCCCAATACGCTGCGACACCGAATGGAAAAACTGGGAATAAAACGCTCGCCCACCGCATATCGTAGTTCCCCCGCTAAAGGCTAACCTCGTTAACCACTAAATACGGTGGTCCACGTGCATTGCTCCTGCGCGTCACTTATTCATCTGTCCGCAAAGTTCTCGCAATCTCCAACTATTCGCGTAAAACTGCGCCGCACAACTACACCGCAGATCCAATGGCATGCAATCTGCCCTACCGCGACAGTCGCAGAAACGAATCAATGTTTGAAGAGGAGCAAATCATGAAGTTACTTCGCCTTATATGCTGCGCATTCAGCGCACTGATGCTCTTCCCAGTCCTGCCAGTGACCGGCGTGCAGGCACAGGGACGGCACTCTATCATCGCCGCGTCAGGCGATGCCGCCCCTGAAGGAGGAAATTACGTCGGGTTCCTCAACACCCTGGCGGTGAATGCGCGTGGCCAGGTGACTTTTGATGCGCGCCTTGGTGGACCAAGTACAACGGGCGTTTTTGTTAACGACGGCAATGCCACGTCTGCTATTGCACTCGGGGGCAACTCTGATCCAACTGCCGGGAATTTCAACTTCGTCTCTGCTCCCTTTCTTACCACTTGCGGTGACGTGATCTTTGACGCTGGTACCGGCATCTTCCGTGCTAACGGTAGAGACACTGTTGCACTCGTGCAGAACGGAGAGGCCGCGCCGGGTGGTGGCAGTCTAATTCGCACGTCACATGCGACGAATTCTCAAGGAGTGATCGCCTTTGGTGCTTTCGTGACGGACAGTGTCAATACCGAAGGTATCTTCCGTACTGACGGTACCCACACAGTCGCGATCGCAGTGGATGGTACCCCCGCTCCTACGGGCGGAACTTTCCTCTTTTTCTCCGCTCCAGTGATCGACGAATTCGGCCAGGTCACCTTCTTTGCCGGTACGATAGGCGGAAGCTCCGATTTTGGTATCTACCGCGGTGATGGAGAGAGCATCACCACCATCTTTGCTGCTAATCAGACCGCACCCGGCGGAGGTACCTTCGTCGATTTCGGTGAGCCCGTTATCAATGGACATGGGCAGGTACTTGATCTCGCTTCCCTCGAAAACGCAGCCGGTCCTTTTGGTCTCATTCGCAGCGACGGGACGGATGCCGTAGCTATCGCTCTTTCCGGACAGGCGGCCCCCAAGGGCGGAATCTACGCCACTAACATCAATATTCAGTTCTTTGGGTCCGCTTTGAATGACCGCGGTCAGGCAGCCTTCGCGGCTTTCCTGACAGGCGGCGCCAGCCGCAGTGGCATCTTTCGCGGTGATGGCGCCACGACGACGCCAATCGCTCTCGAGGGCACAGCGGCGGCCGGCACGACTGGAACATTCGCTTCATTCGGAGACATCAAAATCGGGAATGATGGGCGAGTGGCCTTCATCGCGACACTGACGCCCGGAGTCGGTGGAGTGGATCTCTCCAACAACATTGGCATCTGGGTCGGCACTTCGGAAACAGATCTCCACTTGCTGGCTCGAAACGGTGAGCTTATTGCAGGTAAGGCTCTGTCAAGACCCCTGCGCCTGGCCCCGCTTCAGATCAACAGCGAAAGGCCGATCGTCTGGCTCGGTCGCTTTGCCGACAATTCAACAGCAATTGTCTCCTCTGAGGTTGAAGGAGAGTCTGATCACTAACCGCATAACTGCTTTGTAACTGGCTTACCACGTAAGTCTCATTCAATTTTCAATCAATGATGGAAAGGACGATGTAGTCATGAAGAAGTATGTGCTTGTAACGTTATCCGCAGTCCTTGGTGTGTTATGGATCGTGCTGCCGCTGAGATTGGATCAAAATGCGCACGCTCAGGAAAACACGACGAAGGATTTTGTGGCACCACTTGTGTTCCAGGCTGCTGGGCCAAACAGCGCCTCAATTCAAAGCACGGTCGATGCGTACCGCGCCGCACTGGGAAACCCCGATAATAAAAATTCGGGGCCACTCGGGACCGGTCACCGCGAGATCAACTGGGATGGAGGCGGTGGTGTTGACACTACTACAGCTCCCGTAACTCCATTCAACACGTTTCTGAACACGCGGGGCAGCCAGTTCACCACACCGGGAATTGGGCTTTCTCAGGCTCCGCCGTCAGGTGGGCCGCAGGGCGGCCTCGCTGCACTCTTCAACAACCCGAGCTATGGTTCGATTTTCAAGACCTTCAGCCCTCTCCGTTTATTCACACCGGTAGGGAGCAACATCACCGACGCATTCTTCTTTTTACCCGGCTCAAACGGAAATACTCCAGCAACAGTTAATGGCTTCGGAGCGGTTTTCACCGACGTCGATCAGCCGGACGGAAGTGGCCCCGGCGAGAAAAACGGCAACCGCGAGGCCAGCACGCTGATGGAGTTTTTCGGCGTCAACGGCGAGCTGTTATTCAGCAGTTATGTTCCCGCCGCACCAGGCGATGGGAATCTGTCTTTCTTCGGAGTCAAATTTAATGACGCTCGGATCGCTAGAGTGCGGATCACCACAGGCAACACCGCCCTGGGTCCAGACGACGACGGTAAAAATGACGTCGTCGTGATGGACGACTTTATTTATGGCGAGCCCAAAGCGCTTCAGTAAAACATCGGGATCGAAAAGAGACACGTGAATGTTGATGATCACAAAAGTTGTTCAGTCAGATCGGGAATACATCCTGCAATTGGATGGTTCGATCAGTGGTCAATGGATTGAGTTATTACGTGAGTCTGCCGCGTCGGTACTGGCAGAAGGATTGGGGCTCACACTTGATCTGAAAAACATTTGCTTCATCGACTGTGAAGGACTTGCGCTTATCAAGAGCTTGATGGGCCAGGGAGTTCGACAGGTAAACGCTCCGCTCTTTGTGGCTGAACAACTCAGGAAGTGTGAAGCTACAGAAGGTGATTGAGCTCCATCGAGCCTTGCTCGAGCCATACGGGCTGCCGCAGTTAAGCCGCAGATCCACAACCCGCGCCCAGGGCGCGAAAGGAAATATCATGAAATATATTGCACTCCAAAATCAGGTCGCGCGTCGCATAGCGCTCATCGCCTGCAACGCGGCTCTCGCCGTGGGATTGATGGTCGCGCTGCCGCAGATGGCCCAAGCCCAAAGCGTTACGCCACCGACCGTGCCGGACAACAAGCTACAGGTGGAACCGGGGAACGAGGCGTTCCTGCTGGGTCACGCTACCGGCACCCAGAATTACGTTTGCAAGCCCTCAGGCACTGGCGTCAAGTTTGTACTCTTCACGCCCGAGGCCACTCTATTCAAGGACAATGATGATAGGCAGATCATCACCCACTTTTTCAGTCCTAACCCGTTTGAGCCTAATACTGATGCAACGGTGGTGGCCAATGGCCTGATTCGCGCCAGTTGGCAAGCTCGGGACAGCAGCACAGTCTGGGCCAAGCTGCACCAACCCGATGGAGCGCTCACCGTCGACCCGAGCGCGATTCAGTGGCTGCTGCTCGATGTGGTTGGAACCCAGGATGGACCCACTGGTGGCAAAACGTTGTCCGACACCACCTTCATTCAGAGGGTGAATACAACTGGAGGTTTGGCACCAGCAAACGGTTGTACGTCGTTAACGGACGTCGGCAATACGGCTTTTGTGCCTTACACCGCGGACTACTACTTCTACAGGAAACAGCACGCCAACAACTAGGATTTTCGTGCGGGGGTTGGAGAACCGGACGGCACACGCATCCGGTTCTCTTCACCTTGCTAACATGACGCCGGAGATACAGCCGGGACTAAAAAAGTGAATCGATGACTCGTGACTGACTGCTGCAGTGATTGATGTCTTCCGTGAAGAAGAATACGTGTGACTTGAACCAATTCTTTGCCGCCGCTGGAAGCAATTATTTGCCGAAAGTTCAATCAAAACCCGGCGATTTCGCATCTACAGCTGTCTACAATTCGTGTTTTGGAACCATTAAATTGCCGGAACTGCTTTCATCGCGGATCCGCTTCCGAAGCTTTGCGTGGACTACGTTGCTCAACCATGATTCTGAGTTACTATTTCGCCGACTCGTAAGCATCTTGCTATGGCTATTCCTGAGACAACCTCTGCCGAAGGTTTGGAACGATTTGTGGGCGGGAAGTGTCTGTTCCACGGTCGTGGCGAAGCGTGGCGAAAGGTCAGCGCCTGGATTCTCGAACTGCCACGCTCAATTGATAGCTTGCATCTTCCTTCGGTCAGCGAACCGTTTCTCGCATGGACCCTTTCCGGCGAAATCGATTTTGAGGAACGGGAATACAGGCGGCCGTGGATCAAGAATCGAATTAGCAAGGGCTCCTTCTTTCTTACTTCCGGCGGCGCTCCTTACGAGACACGGTGGAATGCAGCCACATCCGAAATCTTTTCAGCGATGCTGGTATTCATCGGCCTTCCTCTGCTCCAACGTGCTCTGAAAGAAGTTTTCGGAAGCGATTCCGATGACGTTCAACTTCGCGACGTGTCAGGCTTCAACGACGGCGTATTGGATTCGTTGATGGAACGATTACGAGATGAACTGATGCGCGATGAGGCGAGTCCGCTTTTTGTCGAGGGTATCGCCCAATCGATTGCGATCCATTTGGCGCGCAACTACGCTGCCGTCGAAGCGTCGCCCAAGGGTGGTCCTTCACTTCCCGGTTATAAGCTGCGGCAGATAACTGGCTGGATGGCCGCAAACGTGGCTACGGACCTGAATCTTGATCAGTTCGCAGCTCAAAGCGGCCTGAGCAAGTTTCATTTTCACCGTCTTTTCAAACGCGCGTTGGGCGTCTCGCCTGCGCATTATCAACTGAGCCTGCGCATGAATGAGGCACGCCGCTTATTACGTGAGACGAATAGAAGTGTCGTTGACGTTGCGCTCGATGTCGGTTACACAAACCCCAGCCACTTCGCTAAAATCTTCAAAAGAGAAACAGGTCTCGCCCCCACTGATTATCGCCGGCAGCGGTAGCTGCTGTAGTCTTCCAACCCCCTAAACAACTCGCGGTTCCTCCGATTTTTCAGGGTTTTTTGGCCCTCAGTCGTTGATATCACGGTTTAGAGCAAGAAAGCGTTAGGTCGCGCAAGGATGCGTGCGACGGGCACTCCCGCCGGCGCTAATATCCCTTCCGAATAGCCGAAGGAGTGAATATGCCAAGGCAGATGCAAAAACGCAGATTAGGAAAGAGCGACTTAGAAGTTTCAGCCCTGGGATTCGGATGTATGGGTCTCAGCTACGGTTATGGACCAGCCACCGACAAGGCGGAAGCAATCAAACTCATTCGCGCCGCCTTTGAACGCGGTATCACCCTCTTCGATACTGCCGAAGCTTACGGTCCATTCACGAATGAAGAAGTGGTCGGTGAGGCTGTCGCTCCGTTTCGCGACCAGGTCGTCATTGCGACCAAGTTCGGTTTTCGATTCGGTGACGGCGGCAAACAGACTGGCACTGACAGCCGGCCCGAGCACATCAAGACGGTGGCAGACGCCTCACTCAAGAGACTCCGAACCGATCGTATCGATCTCTTCTATCAACATCGTGTAGATCCTGACGTGCCAATCGAAGAGGTAGCCGGCGCGGTAAACGACTTGATTCAGCAAGGTAAAGTCAAACACTTCGGGCTTTCGGAAGCCGGGATGCAAACCCTGCGTCGCGCGCACGCGGTTCAACCCGTGACCGCTCTCCAAAACGAATATTCGCTTTGGTGGCGAAAACCTGAAGCGGAAGCACTGCCGACCTGTGAGGAACTCGGCGTTGGGTTTGTGCCCTTCAGTCCGCTCGGCAAAGGATTTCTCACCGGAAAGATAACGGAAGAGACGAAGTTTGATGCGAAGGATTTCCGCAACATCGTTCCGCGGTTTACCGAAGAGAATAGAAAAGCTAATCAGGCATTCGTTGATTTCCTCAAACAGTTCGCAGAGCGCAAGCACGCTACCCCCGCGCAGATCGCGCTGGCGTGGCTGCTGGCTCAGAAGCCGTGGATTGTTCCCATTCCCGGCACGACTAAGCTGCATCGACTGGAGGAGAACATCGGCGCTGCCGCCATCGAACTTACGCCCGAAGACTTGCGCCAGATCGACGACGCGGCTGCGAAGATACCGGTGCAAGGCGAACGTTATCCTGAAGAGCTGGAAAAGAGAACTGGTCTCTGAGGCACGCGAATGACAAACGTGAACAAGTCCAGGGACCCGGAGCGACCGTTAATGATTTCGGAGGCAGCGCACAGGAATCATCAAGAGTTGTTTCCAAACTACAAATCGACGCTGACAGTCACTGACCAGGAATTGATTGAAGTCTTTGACAATTTCGCATTCGATGAAGTCATCGCCTTTAGCAAGCTCGATAACAAGACTCGGGTCATATTGATCCTCGCGTCGACGGTCGGCAGCAATGCGGTCGCCGAATTCAAGCTGATGTTGGGCGCCGCGCTTGATGTCGGCGTAACACCGGTTGAGTTGAAGGAAGTCGTCTACCAGTCTGTGCCGTATGTCGGGATGTCGCGAGCGTTCGACTTTATCAATGCGACGAACGATGTGCTGAAGAGCCGTGGCATTCAACTGCCGCTTCCAGGGCAGTCGACC
>Ga0247688_1000306_pt1 | contig 17406 bp, 11 predicted proteins | sample CNK29_metaG_FD_182718 | JGI IMG/M metagenome (GOLD analysis project Ga0247688, IMG submission 182718) | Soil microbial communities from Purdue University Martell Research Forest, Indiana, United States - CNK29 | ecosystem: Environmental > Terrestrial > Soil > Temperate forest > Bulk soil... | reverse complement strand
GAATTCGGCGTTGTCTTCGAAGAGAGAGTTACTCCAAGCCGGACCGCGGCCCGCTTCATTCTTGGTGTAGGGAGTCGTAGGCAGATTGCCGCCGTAGATGCTTGAGCAACCAGTGGCATTTGCGATCATGGCGCGATCGCCAAAGAGTTGAGTCAAGAGTTTAATATACGGAGTTTCCCCACAACCTGCGCAGGCGCCCGAGAACTCAAACAACGGTTGTAACAACTGCACGTTCTTGACCGAGTTAAATCCAATCAAACCGTTCTTGTGCAAGTCCGGAAGTTTCAAGAAGTAATCCCAATTGACTCGTTCGCTCTCGCGCAATGGCAACTGCGGCTGCATATTGAGAGCTTTACGTGACACGTTGCTCTTGTCTTTAGCCGGGCATACTTCAACGCAAAGCTGACAGCCCGTGCAATCCTCAACAGCCACCTGAATCGTGTATAACTTCTCCGGAAACTCCCGCCATTTCGCCGGCATCGACTTGAATCCCGGCGGCGCCTCAACGAGATCACCTGGCGAACAGACCTTGGCGCGGATCGTCGAATGAGGACAAACCATCACGCACTTGCCACACTCGATACATAAATCCGGTTCCCACACGGGTACGTCTTGCGCGATGTTTCGTTTTTCCCAACGCGAGGTGCCAACCGGATAAGTCCCGTCTTCAGGAAAAGCACTCACCGGAAGCAGATCACCGCGACCCGCGATCATTTCGGCAGTCACCTTGCGCACAAACTCGGGTGCGTCGACAGGTACTTTGTCCGTAATTTCAATGGCGCCGCTCGAGGTCTCTGGAACAGCAATCTCGTGCAGGTGGGCCAGCGCCGCATCGACGGCGGCGAAGTTTTGCCGCACGACCGGCTCACCTCTTTTGCCATAGGTCTTTCGGATGAACTCCTTGATCTTGGCGATCGCTTCATCGCGTGGCAATACACCGCTCAGGGCAAAGAAGCAGGTCTGCATGATCGTATTGATGCGATTGCCAAGCTGACTCTTCCGCGCGACACCGCTCGCATCAATGGCATAGACCTTCAGCCGCTTGTTGATAATCGTTCTCTGAACGGCCGCCGGCAGATGGTTCCAGACCTCTTCATAGGGACTGTTGATTAACAGGGTGGCGGATTCGACGGCTGCCTGAAGGACATCGTACTGACTGAAGAAAGAAAACTGGTGCACCGCGATGAAGTTTGAGCGCTGAATAAGGTAGGTGCTATTAATTGGTCGCGGGCCAAAGCGGAGGTGCGACACAGTCATGGCACCCGCTTTCTTGGAATCGTAAACAAAATAACCCTGCGCGTAGTTTGGAGTTTCTTCACCGATGATTTTAATGGAGTTCTTATTAGCACTGACGGTTCCATCCGCACCCAATCCCCAAAACATCGCGCGAATCTGATCGTCGGGCTCAGTGCTAAACGATGGGTCAAACGGAATGCTCGTGAACGTGACGTCGTCTTCAATGCCGATTGAGAAATGGTTCTTGGGCTCAGGTTTCTTCAGCTCGTCGAAAACGCCTTTGACCATTGCCGGGGTGAACTCTTTGGACGACAGCCCATAATGTCCGCCGACAACGCACACATTCCGTTTCGCTTCAGCGCATGCCGTCACTACGTCCTGGTATAACGGTTCACCTGTGCTCCCGGGTTCTTTGGTCCGGTCCAGAACTGCCATCGACTTGATCGAAGCAGGCAAAGAGTTGATGAAGTGTGAAACTGAGAATGGCCGGTAAAGCCTGACTTTCAAGAGACCGACCTTTTCCCCAGCGTTGCAGAGTGAGGCAACCGTCTCTTCCGCGGTTTCGCATCCGGAACCCATCATTACCAGCACCCGCTCGGCGTTCGGATCACCGACGAATTCAAACAATTTGTAAGAGCGCCCGGTGAGTGCGGCGAATCTTTCCATTGATTGCTCAACAATGGCGGGAGTTTTCATATAGAAGGAATTGGCCCGCTCGCGCGACTGAAAGAAGACATCCGGATTTTGCGCGGTTCCTCGAATTACGGGACGATCGGGAGTCAGCGCCCTGGCACGATGCTGCCGCACGAGCTCCTGGTCCATCATGCCGGTAATCTCTTCCTCTGAGAGCTTCGTGATCTTCATCACTTCGTGTGAAGTGCGAAAACCATCGAACACGTGAAGAAAGGGAACACGCGCTGCCAGCGTGCTCGCCTGCGAAATCAAGGCGAAATCCATTACTTCCTGAACGGAATTAGCAAACAACATCGCCCAGCCCGTCGATCTGGCGGCCATGACGTCACTGTGATCGCCGAAGATGGAGAGGCCGTGAGTGGCGATAGTCCGCGCGGCGATGTGGAAAACGGTGCTGGTTAGTTCGCCGGCGATCTTGAACATGTTGGGGATCATCAACAACAATCCCTGACTGGCCGTAAACGTGGTCGTCAATGATCCGGTCTGCAAACTTCCATGGACCACGCCCGCCGCGCCGCCCTCCGATTGCATCTCGCGCACAAGAGGTTTCATGCCCCAGATGTTTTTCTCAGCAGCAGCCGCCCAGGCGTCGGCTGACTCTCCCATCGGAGAGGAGGGCGTAATCGGATAAATGGCGATCACTTCGTTTGTCTTGTAAGCAACGCAGGCTGCTGCTTCGTTGCCGTCGATGGTTACGGTTTGTCTCATACGCTGGGAATTCCTTCGCAGTGATAAAACTCAGAACGATGCTGAGCAAATCGGGATCCAGACCTTCCAAACAGCAATTCCCTAAAAAACAAACGAGACCAACGTGCGAACATCGATCTCGTTTGTGGTCAGGGCATCTTGAGGAACTTATTTCACCTTTACCTCGATCTGCTTTGGAATTGCGGCTGTGTTTTTCGGCAGGGTCACAGTCAGCAGGCCGTCTTTGAATTCAGCAAAAATCTTGTTGCCGTCAACAAAAGTCGGCAGGGTGAAGGTGCGAAGGAATTCACCGTAGTGACGTTCGACGCGATGAAAATTCTCGCGCTCCAGTTTTTCGTCAAACTTGCGCTCTCCTCGCAACGTCAACAGGTTGTTTTCAACCGTTACGAACACGTCTTCCTTCTTCATCTCCGGCAGTTCCATCTTGAGAACAAGTTCCTTGTCTGTCTCATAGATGTCGCACAAGGGCATCCATGCGGAAAAGGGCATGGTTTCTTCCGTCGGAATGAAGGGTCGGAACGCGGTGAACGGGTCCTCGAAAACCCTCATGGGGTTAGTTTGAAAGAGCCGGAACGGATCCAATGGCATAAAACTTCTGGTCCTGTTTGGGCTCAAAAAATTTCCGGGTGTCATAATCAATCTCCTGTCAATTTGCCTGCGCGGCAAATGTTTTCTTATGGTGCTCGACGTGGCGCAGACGAGCCGCCTGCGCCTCCGGAGTTGTAGTTCAGCCAGGGTCGATAAACGACCATGTCAGGATGGTCCAGGCGAAATTGTTGCGTCAGGTAACAGTCCCAACAGACCGGAGAATGTGTTGCAAGCACAGTCCTGAGTTGGTCCATGGTCACTTCATTCCAAGTCATCAGCATTCCGCCGGGGCTTAGCAGGGCCGGCCGGTGGTCCATCCAATGAACTTCTTGAAAAGCTTTGCTGCAATAGACGCAGTTCTTGTCGCGATACCATCGCATTAGCACGCCGCTAACTAGACAGCTATCGGGCGCTACGTCGAGATCCGTCAAACAGTCTTGGCCGCACTGTCCCTGAATGGGCCAGCGCGAACAGTCTCGTAGTCGAATATCGGGAAGGCCTGCAGTGGAGGTTAACAATGCATGTAGCGAGTCAATCTCAACGACTGCGGGCTTTTTAGTTTCCGGACAAGTAACGAGACGACTTCCTCGATACCTGGAGGAGGACCGAACCAGCCAGCGGATGCCGAACCAGAGAGCCGCAGCTAATAGTGCAATGGCTATCAATAAGCCTACCGCGGTGTTCATGTTTAATCCCTTTCTTCGGCGTTACGCTTTCGCGTGTTCGGCTCGCTCCTCCTCGATCTCCTTGATTCTGGCGCGAAGCCAGTTGATTACTTCTCGTTCGAGTTTTGCCTGATTCTCCTGCAGCTCCAAATCGTCGATGGTTTCTCCATCACTATTCAAAGGTATGAAGTGGCAGGGCACCGGTTCAGCCCGGTGATCCTGGCTTACAAACTCGAGCAGGTGACATTCATTACATGGGTGAGCGCGATATGGGTAACCATAGTTAATACAGGTCAGAGAATCCTGAAAGGCAGATTTGCTTTGCCATGGCGTTCGAACTGATCGTCCGTAGCCCCCTTGCTGGATGAAGGCCAGTTCATCTTTGAGGAGTTCTAGAATATCGCGCTCATCTGTTGCCATGGCAGTAAACCTCCTCTTCCTGAATAAATCTGGTTGAGCCTTGCGTGTTGTTGGCGTTTGGCGTTCCCACTCTCGAACGGCGCAAGAAACATGCCAGCGAGACAGCGAGTGTTTCGCGAAATTTATTGGTCTTGCTGAATGTGATTGTGAGTAAGCTTGCGCACTCTATGAGAAAAAGTCCCCAGCTCACCATCCCAAGATTTAATAGGTCTATATCAGAACCACAGGCTGCTTGGTTTTCTTCATCTGGCGCATGACTTTGTTGCTATCGCGCTTGAAGGTTGACAGGCTCATTAGTCATAGGGCTCGCCACCTGGCTCAAGACTGTAACTTTTAACAGTGTGACGAAACCGGGTCCGTTCTTAGAATGACTGGTCATAGCGGTTCAGTTATCGAACGGCAGTTCAGACTGTCACCTATGAAGGAGCACACCGTGAACCTCAAGAGAATTGTGACCCTGGTCGTGGTCATGTTTTATGCAACGATCGTCGTGGTGGGCCAGGAGGAGAAAAAACAAGACCCCGAACACTTCGCCGCCTCAGCGTACTCGATGAACCGTGGTGCAAGGATGGTGAACGTCGACATCCGGGTGAAGCGGTATACCGACAACGAAAGAACGCAACAGTTCGCCAGCGCCCTGGTTGAGGGCGGACAGCAGGCTTTGACGAAAGCACTGGAGAAGGCTGACGACATCGGCTCGATCCAGCTAACTGGTCGAGTTGGGTTCTATGACTTCAAGCTTATTCGCTCGAGACCCACACATACCGGTCGCCGGATCATCGCAGTTTGTGATAGACCACTGCAGTTTGGCGAGATCTATGGTGGAACCAGGTCCAGCGATTACACGATCGGGATAATGGTTCTGGATCTTGCTAAAGATAGCAAAGGCAAAGAAAAGGGAACCGGAATCCTTTATTACGCGGCCAAGGTAAAGATTAAAGACAAGAAAATTCAGATCGAGCACTACCAAATCCATCCAGTGAAATTGGTCAACGTGAGGAAATACTGAGGCCTCGCCTAACTACGATGAACGCAAATGGCGAGAAGTGAAAGCCGCGCCGGGCGGGCCGATCCACTTCTCGCCTGCTTATATGCTTACCTGGGTTGCAGCACCGACAGAATGTTTCCCGCCGGATCTTTGAACCAGGCGATCTGTGGTCCAGGTTGTCCGCGGAAAATGCCTCGCTTATCGGTCTTCATGTCGGGCATGTCGTAGTGCTCGAGCCGCACACCTAAAGTCTCCAACTCATCCACGGCCCTTTCGATGTCCTTCACGGGAAAATTAAGAACAGTGAACGATGCCGGTGTATGGTTGGGTTTTGCATAAATGAACACGTTGCCGCCGCGCGTATTGAGTTCCAGGCCCTCGGCGCTTTCCGTTACCTTGATTCCGAGAGTTTGTCCGTAGAACTCTTTCGCTCGCCGAATGTCGTTTACAGAAAAGCTCGAGAAAGCTTCCGCTTCCTTGAATAGAGTTGAAGCTTGCTTTCCACGTGCTGCAGATGCGGCATTTACTGTCATCATTACTTCCTTTCTATTTTGATTTCCGGATCTATTACACCGCGTGGGTTTTGCTTTGAGGTCGCAGTTAGTTGACTTAGTTATTGCAATTACGTGGCGCACCGTTGATCACGAAACCTGGCCTTAGTCCGCCCTTCAACCGCTAAAATCCTACCCCAACCCCCCTACTCAATAACCCTCACCACATTTAGGAAATCGTTAGGAACAAATAGGAAGACGTTAAAGACGTTACTGCTTGACTTTCGCTATATTCCCCACCGTCGAAAAACACAAACGAACTTTCAAGGCAGCAATTAAATGATCACCACTGAAAACACAAACAGAGCTTTTATCAGGCGCCGGGACTTCCTGGTGGTCATCCTGATCGGCTGTTTGTGCTTTTCGCCTGGTGAAGGCCTGCGACTGACTCCGTTTACTGTTTGGGAGCTGCAGCTGCCAGCGGTGAACGAGATCCAGGTTCATGAGGGCGGCTGGAACAGATACACAACGACACATAGCCCGATCATCGTGCCGCCACGGCCGATGAAGCGCAGCAAGCAGGTCGTTGATTCTGAAAGCCAACCTCCTCAAAGCAATCGCAAGTTAACCCACGAGCCTCGTCTGCCAGTCACGGCCGAAGCAATAAACATAATCTTCCTTATTCTTACTTCCCGTATTCCGAGTCGCGCACCACCGTTCAAGTCCTAAGTTCCTAAACCACAGACAGTTAACTGCAGATGTCGACACCCCAGCCCTAAGTGTCAGTGGTTTCGTTCGCCCATCGTTCGCAAATTTTCAATCGGGAATTAGCGAGCCCTGAAACCCGTCGGTCCCTAGCAATACCCAGCCTTTTGAGAAACCGCAGGTTCAATCGGGCTTAGCTGCAAGTTCCCCGGTCTTTCTCTACCTGTCGTCGGCCATGCCGCGCCTGAGTGAAAACGGACTATGACTTTTTCTGCCACAAAACATCAGTCTCGCCGCCGTTTTCCCGGGCTCGATTCGTCAACCCACATTCAAAACTTGCCCCCTGCTTGCAAAGGAGACCCCTACCCAATGCGTACAATCAGACAGATCGCCCGAAATATTTTGTCTGTAGCCTTAGTGCTTGCAGTTTCCCTAACCACCCTCTGCTACACCCAACAAGTTGCGGCCAATTCCCAAATCAACCAAACCCAAAGTTTCGCTAAATCCGAAGAAGCCCCCAAACTCTCTCCCCGTCTCCGCCCCGGAAAGCGTGGTCCAGACGAACGCGTCTCAGTGATCCTGGAGTTGAATAGCGCGCCCAGCAAAAATCTCCGGGCTTTCCTGAGACAAGACCGCGTTCACCTGCGCAGGGAATTGAAGAAATCCTATGTCTTCTCGATCGACCTGCCTTTCAATATGGTTGCTGATCTGTCGTCGTTCCCGGAGGTCTTCCATATCTCCACCAACGACCCGGTCAATCCGGTCGGGCACGTCACCGCCACTACCGGAACGGACGCAGGACGCGCCGCGGCGTCAGGAAGCACAACCGTTGACGGCACCGGAATCGGAATCGCCATTCTCGATTCGGGTATCGACACGAATCACGTGCAGTTTTCGTCAGTCGGGAGCCCCTCGCGCGTCGTCGCTAGCGTGGATTTCACCGGTGAGAATCGCACGGACGATCCTTACGGACACGGGACGTTTGTCGCGGCCGCAGCCGCCGGCAACGATCGCGTGGGCGTGAGTTATCTCGGGATCGCGCCAGGCGCGAAACTGCTGAATGTTCGCGTGCTTAACAGTCTGGGAGCGGGAACCACGGAGAGCGTGCTCGCGGGCCTCGATTGGGTAGCCGGCAACGCGCTTCAGTACAACATCCGGATCGTCAACCTGAGCCTGGGTGGCGACGCGGTTGAATCCTACAAATATGACGCGCTTTGCCGCGCCGTCCGCCGTTTGACGAATTCCGGAATTATTGTTTTCGCAGCGGCCGGAAACGACGGCAAAGACACGCTCGGCAATAAGATCTTCGGCGGCATTCACAATCCGGGTAATGAGCCCTCCGCCTTTACCATCGGCGCTGCCAATACCTTCCAGACTAACGATCGGTCTGACGACACGGTAGCCACTTACAGCTCACGTGGTCCGACGAGAAGCTATACCGAAGACGCTAACGGCGTTCGCCACCACGACAACATCCTCAAGCCGGATCTGGTTGCGCCGGGTAACAAGCTTTGCTACGCGGCAGCGCTCAATAATTATCTCGTCACGATGAATCCCACGCTGTCGATTCTTAATTCTCTCGACCCGTCAAAGCGAATCATGCAGATGAGCGGGACTTCGGTCGCGACCCCGATTGCTGCCGGCACCGCTGCTCTGATGCTGCAGGTGAATCCGAAGCTCACGCCAAACATGATCAAGGCGTTGATGCAGTATTCAGCCCAAAAATTGAATGGTTTTGGGACCGTGGAACAAGGCGCAGGCCTACTCAACGTCGAAGGCGCAATGAAGCTGGCGGGCCTGGTGCGCACGGATTTGGGTTCGCAGGCGCAGGTCGGGACGGCGCTCTTGACTGGTGCGGCTCCGGCTCAAACTTCGTCTTTCGCCGGTAATACCTTCACCTGGACCGGTCGAATAATCCGCAAGTTCAACACGATGTCCGGCACCAGCCTCATCACGCGCTTGCAGGGACCTTATTTCACCGGTGAAGTACTGGGCGATGGTTTCCTGACTTCCGACGGCTTGATCATTACGAGAGGCACGCTGCTCTCGAGCGCTGGGCAGTTGGGGAATGGAGGGGTGCTCTGGTCGAGTGGAGCCTTCACTGTGAATGGCCTAGTCGTCTCGCCGGATCCGCTCATGACGGATGCCGTCAACATTTCTACTACGGCAATCACGATCGACGGAAACCTGCTGGCTGATCCCCTGATGAGGGGAGAGGGATATGCCGCACTCGCGGGAAGCACGAATGGAATAATTCATTCAACCGGGATCGTCCTTTCAACCGGCGCCACGCTTAACGACGGCGCGGTGATTTCGGGCGGCTCGCTGACCGGCGATGGTATTTTGCTGGGGATTGGCAACCTCTACTCAATAAACCTGACCATCGCGGGCTCGGTAGAGTTCTCGTCGGGCCACATCTACAGCAATGGCATTATCTACGGTGATGGCCTTATTCTCGGTGATGGAATCATCTACGGCGACGGCCTCGTCTTTGGTGATGGAATCATCTACGGAGACGGAATTATCTACGGAGACGGGATTATTTACGGCGACTAATCCGGTTCTCTTTTTGAGCAAAATCCACAGATTACGCGCGCGCGCCTAATCTGTGGATTTTTTTATTTGGGGTCGACGTAGTGCAGCCAGTGGTCGTACCGGGCGCTGTTGCCGGAAGTAGCTGCGAAGAAGGTTTCCTGGATTTTCGCTGCGATCGGCCCACGGCCGCCGTTGCCGATTTTGACGCCATCAACCTCGCGAACGGGCGTAACTTCGGCCGCAGTCCCGACCAGAAAAGCTTCATCAGCGGAAAGCAAATCCTCGAGGTGCAGTTCGGCAACTTCAACCGAATACCCCAGATCGCGAGCGATCGTGATGATTGAATCCCGCGTGACGCCAAGCAGAATCGAATGTCTTAAATCGTTTGTGCGAATCAGCCCGTCGTGGATGAGGAAGATATTCTCAGCCGAGCCTTCGGCCAAATTTCCGTGATTATCGAGCAGAATGGCCTCGTCGTAACCCCGCAGGACGGCGTCATGGACGGCCAGAATGGAGTTGATGTATTGCCCGGATGCTTTGGCCGTAGACGGCATCATTTTCGACTGAAACTTAATCCAGGGCGAGACAGTGACGCGGATGCCGGCCTCTTTCCCGCCAGCACTGAGATAGGAAGCCCACGGCCACGCGAGAATCGTCACTTCAAGCGGACATCTCGATGGGTCGACGTTCAAGCTGCCGCTGCAGTAGAAACAGAGCGGCCGAATGTAGCAGGCGGTAAATCCGTTGTCGCGGATGAGCTGGCAGATGGCTTCCGTCAGCTCTTCAGTCGAGTACGGAATGTCCATCGCATGAGCGGCAGCCGAGGTTTGCAGGCGCGCCAGGTGCGAGTCAAGGCGAAAGACAGCCGGGCCGCGCTCGGTCTCGTAAGCCCGAATTCCCTCGAAGACACCGCTGCCATAGTGAAGCGCATGGGCTGAGACGTGGACGTTGGCATTCTCCCACGGGATCATTTTTCCGTTCATCCACACCCATTTTGATTGGTCAAATGACATGGCACAGCATCATACGGCAAACCCCGCCCAGATCAAGCTTCAGGCTGCTTTTGTTGGTTAGTAATTAATTAAGACTAATTAGGAACAAGTTAAAGATTCCTCGGGCAATTCGAGCTACGCTGCGCGTGAAAGTTAGCTCATTCAAAACTGTTCCAGGAGAACAAGGGCGCCGGACGAATCTTAATCAGTGGATTGAGTTCGTAAGGCGACGGTGTTCGCTAGACACTTTGAAGAGCCAACCACACGAGTTTCCCCTTTTGCTGAGCGGAATTAATGCGAATCCAAAGAGGGACCAGCGATGAACTTCTCAAATCTAAGCACTGAGCCACATTGGTACGCGGTTCACACTCATCCGAAAGAGGAAGCGCGTGCTAACAGTAATTTGCAGGCCTGGGGATTGAAGACCCTGAGCCCTCTAATCAGAGAGCGCCGGCCGCGCCAGTTTTCTGACAAACCAACCATCCTCGTAAAGCCATTATTCCCCCAATACATCTTCGCGAATTTCGTCGCCAGCACTCATCTCTCCCGGGTGTGGTTCACCAGGGGCGTGCACGACGTCGTCCACTTCGGCGATTCCATTGCCGTGATTGACGACCAGGCGATCGATTTCATCGCGTTACAGCTCGGTGCGGACAACATTGTCTGCTTAGGCGAGTTGAAATACGGCGATAAGGTTCGCATTAACGAAGGGCCCTTCAAGAGCCTGACTGGAGTATTCGAAAAGAACGTGAAGGGCACCGACCGAGTGATATTGCTACTCGAAGCGATCAGTTACCAGGGACATATCCAGATCGATAGAGAGCTTATCGGTAAAGTAGCTTGAGTTTGAAAACAGTTTGATTGCCCCTTTGCTTGACGAGCGTCTCGAATACGATTCGCTCTCCCGAATCGCAAAGGGTCCATACGGTGGAGTGATCGGCTCGGAGTTCATTTCCGATCTCTCAACCTGTCAGCGTTTGAGTCGTTAACCGACTTGTGGAAAGCAAACTACAAACGGTTCAACGTGCGGTAGCTTTGTCCAGTTCTCATTGGTACCACGAGCTTTCCTCTTTCAGTCAACCAAAACCAATAACTGAATAATTCGCGTTTGACTCTGGCTTCCTGGCCAAGGTCAAACAATCTATTAACAACCAAGGAGATAACCATGGAAGAAGTTACTAGGCTACGCAAAGCATGGTTTGAAGACGGCGGTGGTTTCTTTGGCCGCTACTACATCGAAGGAGACAACTCGATCGAAGGGTATCTCCGCAGTCCGCTGACACTCGAAGAACGCACTCAGCAAGAGATTGACGGCGTTGTCAAGCTGCTCGATATCCAACCGGGTGACAAAGTTCTCGATTGCCCGTGTGGCTACGGTCGCCATACGAGAGAGCTTGCCACCAGAGGGTTTGAGGTCGTCGGCTGCGACATCAATCACGAGATGTTGGAACCCGCGGTCAATTCAACTCGCGACCTGAGCAACGTGAGCTTCGTCAGAGAAAACATGGTGAAGCTGCAATTCAACGAAGAGTTCGACGCCGTGGTCAATCTCTTCTTCTCATTCGGATTCTTCGACAGCGATGAGGAGAACCATCAGGTGCTGGAGAATTTCTACAACGCCCTCAAGCCCGGCGGCAAATTCATGATGCACACTGATATTAACGTTCCGCGGATCGTCAACGGCACATACAAACTGCGAGAAACCCGTCAGCTCAGAAGCGGGCGTCAACTCGAGATCGCCGAGACCTGCGACATGCAGAACAAACGTCTCGAAGGTAGCTGGTGCCTCGTTAGCGAGGACGGCTCCAGGCAAGAGTTAACACCGTACACGGCGGCCATCTACACACTCGAGGATTTTGCTGAGATGTGTGAGGCGGTCGGGTTTCGAAACGTTCGTGGCTACGGCGACTGGAAGGGAACCCCTCTGACTGCCGACGCCGAGGACATGATCATCATTGCTGAGAAACCTTACCTGGCTGTGAGCGCCTGACTAGCGTTCAGAAATTTGGCCTCCCTGTCTCAGTTCTCAATCCGAGCCATCCCATAACGACTTGGTCAGCCCAGCCGCGACAAGATGGCTCCTTCTCAAATTTTAGAAAAATCCCTCAAGCCAATCCGCTGGCAGTACTGCTTGGGAGACACCCATGCTTGATATCTCTACACGCATTGCGAACCTGCCGCCAGGCAAACGGAAGTTGCTGGAACTAGCGCTCGGGAATCGTGGTGAGTCCCAGTCCGCCAAGGCTATCTCCAAGCGCAGCCCAGGCGACGAGATTCCGCTGTCGTTCGCGCAACAACGATTGTGGTTCCTGGACCAGCTCGAGCCGAATCACGCGGCTTATCACCTCGCTGGAGCCATTCGCATTGAAGGCCCGCTTCACGTTGACGTTCTCGAAAAGGCCTTCAATCAGGTTGTGAAGCGGCATGAGATCCTGCGGACTACGTTCACCAGCGGGACTGAAGATCCGGTTCAGATCATCGCACCGGAATTGACGGTTAACTTGCCGCTGATCGATCTGCGACACCTTCCTGAAAGCGATCGTGAAGTTGAGGTCGCACGTCTCGCGACCGAGTGCGCGCAGACTGGGTTTGCGTTGAGCGCGGGACCATTGCTGCGCGCGCGGTTGTTGCAGGTGAGTGAGACTGAACACCTGTTGCTGCTGACCTTGCACCACATCATCGCGGATGGTTGGTCGGTCGGAATTCTGATCCGTGAGTTGAGCAGTTATTACCAGCGGGAAGTTGGCGGCGGCGGCGAAGAGTTGGAAGAGCTGCCGGTGCAGTATGGCGACTACGCCGTGTGGCAACGCGAGTGGTTGCAGGGCGAAGTGCTGGCCGGGCAAGTGGACTACTGGCGGGAGCAGTTGGCGGGCGCGCCCGCAGTGTTGAGTTTACCCACGGACCACGTGCGGCCGGCGGTGCAGAGTTTCCGCGGGGGGCGCGAACGGTTGGAGTTGGCGGCGGATTTGTTGCGGGGGTTGCAGCACTTGAGTCAGGAGCAGGGCGCGACCTTGTTCATGACGCTTTTGGGAGCGTTTCAAGTGCTGCTGTGGCGGTTGAGCGGGCAGCGGGACGTGGTGGTGGGAACGCCGATCGCGAACCGGCAGCGACGGGAGCTGGAAGGCTTGATCGGGTTCTTCGCGAACACGCTGGTGCTGCGGACGCAGGTGGCCGGCGGCGAGAGTTTCCGTGAGTTGTTGGTGCGAGTGAAAGAGACGTGTCTCGGAGCTTACGGGCATCAGGATGTGCCGTTCGAGAAACTGGTGGAAGAGTTGCAGCCGGAACGCAGCCTGAGTCACTCACCGATCTTTCAAGTGATGTTCATTCTGCAGAACGCGCCGCAAGAAGAGTTGGGCGCAGCAGATTTGAATTTCAAGGTGCAGGGGTTGGGCACACAAGCGGCAAAGTTCGATCTGACGTTGACGCTGAGTGAAGCTGCGAGCGGTTTGCAGGGTTGGCTGGAATACAACTCGGATCTGTTTGCAGCGAGCACGATCGCACGCATTGGGGAACACTTCAAGTGTTTGCTGGAAAGCATTGTCGCCGATGCCGACCAGGCGGTAGCGGCGTTGGATGTGTTGCCGCCAGTCGAACGCGAGCAACTACTGCGTGAGTGGAACGACACGAGCCGCGATTATGCACGCGAGCAGTGTGTGCAGCAGATGATCGAGGCGCAGGTCGAGCGGCGAACAACAGCGGCGGCGGTGCGATATGAAGGCGAAACCGTCAGCTACGCGGAATTGAATCGACGCGCGAACCGCCTGGCCCACTACTTAAGAAAGCTAGGTGTGGGACCGGAAGTCGTAGTTGGCATCTGTGTCGAGCGCAGTATCGAGATGGTGGTGGGGCTGTTGGGAATTCTGAAGGCTGGCGGTGCTTACTTGCCGCTCGATCCGGCCTACCCGCAAGAGCGCCTGGAATTCATGTTGGCGCAGAGCGAGGCGCCGGTGTTGGTGACGATGCCTGGACTCGGTGAGCGCTTCACCAACTTCACCGGACAGCAAGTGCTGATCAATGACGCGATGTTGGCCCACGAGTCGGAACTTAATCCCGAGCACAACACAGCTCCGGACAATCTTTGTTACGTGATCTACACCTCCGGCTCCACCGGTCAACCCAAGGGCGTCATGATCGCCCATCGGAACCTCACGAATTTCTGCGCTGCGATAGACGACTCATTGGGTACAGAACCGGGCGTGTGGCTGGCCTTGACCAGCATGTCATTTGACATCTCGGTATTGGAATTATTGTGGACGCTGAGCCGTGGGTACGAAGTGGTGATCGCTGGCGAGCAGCGTGCCTTGACCGCGCCTTCGGAAGTGCAGCAGTCAGTGGTCGATCGAGAGATCGAGTTCAGTCTCTTCTACTTTGCCAGCGATGGCGACGTTTCGCCTGAAGACAGGTACGAACTCCTGATCGAAGGCGCGAAATTCGCCGATCGAAACGGCTTTGCCGCGATTTGGACTCCTGAACGCCACTTCCATGAATTCGGCGGTTCGTATCCGAACCCGTCCGTGACGAGTGCAGCCCTCGCGACGATCACCGAGCGCGTGCACCTCAGGGCCGGTAGCGTTGTCTCTCCATTACATAACCCGATTCGCGTTGCCGAGGAGTGGTCCATGGTCGACAACTTCTCGAAAGGCAGAATCGGAATTTCTTTTGCTTCGGGTTGGCATGCCGACGACTTTGTGTTCGCACCTGACAGTTACAAGACACGCCGCGAGATCATGTACCGCGATATTGAGATCGTGCGGCGACTCTGGCAGGGCGGCACTCATCGTGTGAAAGGAGGCGCGGGTAATGAGATTGAAGTCAAGCTCCGCCCGCGTCCCCTTCAGGCTGTATTGCCGGTCTGGGTCACTGCCGCCGGTTCGCCTGACACGTTTCGCTCGGCTGGTGAAATCGGCGCCGGCCTGCTGACGCACCTGCTCGGACAGAGTGTTGAAGACGTCGGGCGCAACATCGCTGTCTATCGCCAGGCGTGGCAGGAGGCCGGACATGCCGGCACCGGCCACGTCACGCTTATGTTGCATGCGTTTGTCGGAGAAGACCTCGAAGCGGTCCGCGAGAAAGTTCGTGGGCCACTAACGAATTATCTCAAGAGTTCGCTGAGCTTGATTAAGAACCTGGCCCAGAGCTTCGGTCGCAATCTGGATAACGAAGTTTTGAGTGAGGACGATTGGAACGACCTGTTAGCCAAAGCTTTTGATCGCTATTTTGAGACGAGCGGCTTGTTGGGCACGCCTGCAAAATGCCTGGAAGTGATCAAGCGCTTGAAGGGGATCGAAGTCGATGAGGTAGCGTGTTTGATCGACTTCGGAGTGGACACACAATCTGTCATGAGCAGCCTCCGTCATCTAGACGAGGTCAGGAAACTAAGTAACCGGAAGCAAGAACAAACCTCGATCGACTATTCAGTACCGGCTCTGATCGAACGGCACAAAGTTTCGCATTTGCAATGCACACCGTCCCTTGCCAGTCTCCTCATCGCTGAACCACTGGCGTTTTCCGCGCTGTCCGGCTTGGACACACTGCTGCTGGGAGGCGAGCAGTTGCCTCATAATTTGGCCCTTTCCCTTTTCAATTGCTCGCCCACTACCTCGATTTTCAACATGTATGGACCAACGGAAACGACGATCTGGTCCACCACCCACAAACTCTCTGCGACGGAAAACTCTGTGCCGATCGGCCGGCCTCTCGCGAACACGCAAATCTATATTTTCAACGAACAGCTTGCGCCGGCGCCCATCGGTGTTGCCGGTGAACTTTACATCGGTGGCGACGGTGTGGTCCGGGGCTACATGGAGCGTCCCGACCAGACGGCTGAACGCTTCATTCCGGATCAATTTAGCGATCGACCCGGAGCGCGGGTTTATCGAACTGGCGACCTCGCACGTTATCTCCCTGACGGCAACATCGAATATTTAGGACGCGTGGACCAGCAGATCAAGCTTCGGGGTTTTCGTGTGGAACTCGGCGAGATCGAAGCGGTGCTGCGCAATCACCCCCGTGTGAGTGACGCTGTTGTAGGCGTCCACCACACGCCCGTTTCCGCTGACGCCGCGGTTGATAGCCGGCTGGTGGCCTACGTTGTAGTCACGCCGGGAAGTTCTGTTACCACGGCGCAACTGCGAGAGCACCTGCGAGAGCGGTTGCCGGAATACATGGTGCCGGGAGTGATCGAGGAGTTGGACGCGTTGCCGTTGACTGCGAATGGCAAGGTGGACCGCGCGCGATTGCCCGAGCCTTCGGGACTGCGGGGCGCAGGCGGGACGGAGTATGAAGCGGCGCGTTCGCCGCTGGAGGCCGGACTGGCAGAGATCTGGGAGCAGTTGTTGCGCGTGGAGCGCGTTGGCATTCACGACAACTTCTTTGCCCTCGGTGGCCATTCGCTGCTGGCGACGCGCTTGATGTCGCGCGTGCGTGAGACGTTTGGGAAGCAGTTGCCGTTGCGGCGTTTGTTTGAGCACCCGACGGTGGCCGAGCTTGCGGCGGAGTTGGAGCGCGTGGGCCGAGAAGGCGGCGAAGCTGGCGTACCGGCGCTGGTGAAGGTGGCCCGTGGTGAGGGGTTGCCGTTGTCGTTTGCGCAACAACGATTGTGGTTCCTGGATCAACTGGAACCGGGCAGCACTGCCTACAACGTGCCGGGTGCAATCCGCATCAGCGGCGCGTTGAATGTGGCGGCGTTGGAGCGGAGTTTGGCGGCTGTCGTCAATCGCCACGAGAGTCTGCGGAGCCGCTTTGAAGAGCGCGAGGGACAAGCACGGCAAGTGATCGCAGCGGAAGTAAAGATTGAATTGCGCGCATTGGATCTGACCGCCTTGGCAGAGGCAGAGCGGGCCGCGCGCGTGCAGGAATTGGTGGCGCAGGAAGCGCAGACTGGGTTTGTGTTGAGCGCGGGACCGTTGCTGCGCGCGCGGTTGTTGCAGGTGAGTGAGACTGAACACCTGCTGCTGCTGACCTTGCACCACATCATCGCGGATGGTTGGTCCGTAGGAATTCTGATCCGTGAGTTGAGCAGTTATTACCAGCGGGAAGTTGGCGGCGGCGGCGAAGAGTTGGAAGAGCTGCCGGTGCAATATGGCGACTACGCCGTGTGGCAACGCGAGTGGTTGCAGGGCGAGGTGCTGGCCGGGCAAGTGGACTACTGGCGGGAGCAGTTGGCGGGCGCGCCGGCAGTGTTGAGTTTACCCACGGACCACGTGCGGCCTGCGGTGCAGAGTTTCCGCGGGGGGCGCGAACGGTTGGAGTTGCCGGCGGATTTGTTGCGGGGGTTGCAGCACTTGAGTCAGGAGCAGGGCGCGACTCTGTTCATGACGCTTTTGGGAGCGTTTCAAGTGCTGCTGTGGCGGTTGAGCGGGCAACGGGACGTGGTGGTAGGAACG
>Ga0247688_1000305_pt1 | contig 17424 bp, 12 predicted proteins | sample CNK29_metaG_FD_182718 | JGI IMG/M metagenome (GOLD analysis project Ga0247688, IMG submission 182718) | Soil microbial communities from Purdue University Martell Research Forest, Indiana, United States - CNK29 | ecosystem: Environmental > Terrestrial > Soil > Temperate forest > Bulk soil... | reverse complement strand
GAGCGATCGAAGTAGCTCACGAAGCGGATGCCCTTAACAAAGCTGGACTAGCGGCTCTTACGATGATTGAGGAAGTAGATGGCCTGTCACCGGATACTTTGCAGGCGGCATATCAGCAAGCGCGTGAGTGGTTGGCAGATTCGCAGAGTCGGGAAGTTCTGGCACGGTTAAGTGCGGCGAGCGGAAAACTTGCAGACAGTCTGTGTAAAGAGATGTCCAGAGACGACGCCGTTGACGTGCTCCTAACCAAGCCACTCGATTTAGACCAAAGGCTATTGAAGTGTGAACACGAAACGATCAAACAGGCATTAGCACAGACGAACGGCTCAGTGGTTCACGCTGCTCCTCTGATAGGTAGAACTTATCAAGGTTTGTCCCACATGATCGAAAACAGACATCCTGATTTGCTCAACGAGCGCACGCCGATCCACCGCAGAAAACGCCGGAAAGCGAGTCGATCAAAATGATCATCAGCTATCTGGTAAAAGCAGCGAATTCAGCGTTCGACAGTTCTTACGCCAAAGGAGGTCTATTTCTTGAAGTTAGCCTCACCAAAGCTAGACACATCGCATCTGTCTCGTGATGAGGAAGCTCTTTCCAGATGTGAGATCGCACTAGAACAAAGAGATAATGAAAACCCGCAAGGCGCTCTTGAGATCATGCGCCCGTTGTGGCGTGGAGTCGGGACACGTCCCGATACACAAGGGCTGCAAGCTGAAACGGCTGCTAATGTTGTTCTTTGCGCTGGCATTCTCACCGGCTGGATCGGCGCTCGCAATCAAATCAAAGACGCACAAGAGAGTGCGCGAAATTTGATCACTGAGAGCATCACGTATTACGAGTCGAACAACCTCGCAAGGGAAGCTGCCGAAGCATGGTCGGAGATTGCGTATTGCTACTGGCGAGAAGGCCGAGTAAACGAAGCACGGATTATGCTTCAAGAGGCATTGGAACGATTGCCGCCTAAAGGACTCAAGAGAGCGCGGGCACTTCTCAAACTGGCAGATGTCGAACACTCGGCAGCAAGATACTATGACGCACTGAAACTTCTCACTGACAATAGTGCGGTGTTTGCGAGCATCAGGTATCTCCCTGTCAAAGGTTCATATCACAATGAGCTTGCCATAACGTTCAGGACCATCGGGACTGCCGAAAACCGACGTGATTATTTTCAACGGGCGCTTACTCAATACAAAGCCGCAGAGCATCACTTCAAATTGGCAAAGAATTACATCTATTGTGCGAGCGTCAAAAACAATGAAGCTGTTGTGCTTTCAAAGTTAGGTAGATTCAAAGAAGCCCACAAACATCTTGACCAGGCGCGACTCATAACTGTTCGCCTCAAGGATCGAACTCGAACGGCACAGATTGATAGCACTCGTGCGGAGCTACTGATCGCAGAAGGAAACTTTCAAGCCGCCGAAGCTGCGGCCCGCAGAGCGGCAACAGCATTAGAAAAAGTCGGGCACGGATGTTGGCTTGCAGATGTGCTTATCCTCAAGGCTATTGCTCAAGCCCGGTTAGGGAAACCGGCGCGCGCGCAAATCACCTTGCAGCGAGCGATCGAAGTAGCTCACGAAGCAGATGCCCTAAACAAAGCTGGATTAGCAGCTCTCACGATGATCGAGGAAGTAGATGGCCTGTCACCGGATACTTTGCAGGCGGCATATCAGCAAGCGCGTGAGTGGTTGGCAGATTCGCAGAGTCGGGAAGTTCTATCACGATTAAGTACGGCGGGAGGAAAACTCGCAGACACCCTGTGTAAAGAGATGTCCAGAGACGACGCCGTTGACGTGCTCTTACCGAAGCCGCTTGATTTAGACCAAAGGCTATTGGAATGTGAACACGAGACAATCAAACAAGCTCTAGCACAAACAGACGGCTCAGTAGTTCACGCTGCTCCTCTGATAGGTAGAACTTATCAGGGTTTGTCCCACATGATCGAAACAAAACACCCTGATCTGCTCAACAGGCGGACGCCAATTCGACGAAGACAACGCCGGAAGAAAGCGAGTCGGGCAAAATGATCACTACGGTGCTATTCGTTAGGTAGGTTGGATCAATCAACGCCACGGATCCTCGGCGCTCAATGTCACTCCGATCACAGTGCCGCAATCTACACGCTCGCCGCCTTGAGGGGTCTGAGTGATGATAATCCCCGGTTCAAACTGCGGATCATGCCGCTTGGCAAGAACACGGATCTTGAGATTCGCGTCGCGCAATTTGATCTGCGCTGTTTCGTAGTTTACACCTACGACCACGGGAACCGATGTTTGTGGTGGTCGTGAAGCTCGTTCGCGCATCACAGAAAGCCCAAGCACGGAAAGAGCGATTGCAGGAAGAACCACAGAGCACACGATGATAAGGCCGATATACGCCGTAAGCGTAATTATCAGCAAGCGCCTTTTGCCTCGCATGTAATAACCCAACAGAACGCCAAGAATAAATCTCATGGTGAGTCTCCTCTTTGTACACGAATAGAATCAAGAACACTTACCGCTCTCATTTCAGAAAACTAATTGTTCGAGGATTGGTCCTACAGAGTAAGGCAACACGAAAGGCTGCGGGCTTGTCGGTAGTGAACTGTAGAGTTACAGTCCCTTAGAGTCTACTAGAGGATTGAAGCTTTAGACCTTGCGAACTCTCACGTAAAGCCGTTAGTCTAAGATGTTGGTCAATTTGTTCTTAGTTCTTCTTGCAAAATGCGTTAGATTATTGTACCCATTAAGAAATCTTAATCCCAACACTTCTGGGAGCCGTGGAACAATGCTTTCCAACGGGACGAAGGCTAGTGCCAGGGCTAAGTATTTTGCCGGGCTGCGGATACAAAAGGCGCCGATTGGTTGGCGTGAGCCCTGCACAAATTCTGAGTGTACGCTGCATCAACTTTCCCCCTACATCGGAAAGATCAAGAGCAGTATTGCCGGCGAATTGGTTTCCCGCTATTCAGAGCCAAAACAACTCGTTGTAGATCCATTCGCGGGAGCGGGCACAATTCCTTTGGAGGCTTCCATCCAAGGTCGGCGGGTCTTTGCTTCCGATATTAGTCCTTATTCACGTGTCCTTTCCGAAGCTAAACTCAAAGCGCCGGTTTCCCTTCACGAAGCTCTAAAGATTGCTGACGATGCCATAGAGGAAAGCAGACAAATTAAACAACACGACTTGCGATCTGTTCCAAAATGGGTAAGAGAATTCTTCCACCCAAACACTCTTAAAGAGACGTTGGGATTTGCTGACGTTGCACGTAGACCCGGGAACGAGTTTCTGATGGCGTGTCTTCTTGGTATTCTCCATCACCAGCGGCCTGGCTTCCTTTCTTATCCGAGTAGCCATCTTGTTCCCTATTTGAGAGACAGGAAATATCCCCGGGCAGAATTCCCTGAGATGTATGAGTACCGAGAACTGAGGCCACGGCTTCATGCAAAAATCCGACGAAGTTACAAAAGATTTATTCAACCTCATTTTTCTGATGTAGACTTTCGGCAGTCATCGGTCGAGCGAATTGTATTTCCAAAACGTTTTGATTCGCTGATTACAAGCCCTCCGTACATGAATGCCTTGGATTACGGGCGGGACAATCGACTTCGCCTGTGGTTTATCGAACCAACCTCCACTCAAAAAGTAGACAATGGAGTAACCCAAAAGCTCGACGGTTTTGCACAGGCGATCGCGTGTTTGGCCGAAAAGATTGAGTATGGCTTACGCAGCAAGGGCCACTGTGTTTTCATCGTTGGCGAAGCGCTCAAGCGTAGCTTTAACGCACATCCCTCCGAAGTGCTTGTAGCAATTATGAAAGAACGCGCCCCCTCTCTAGTTCTTCGAAAAGTGATAACGGATGACATTCCTGATGTAAGGCGAACCCGACGTTCGTATCGAGGTGTCAAGACCGAACACATCCTTGTATTCCAACGAAAGTAAAGTGCGAGCTAACCTTCCAGATCCTGAATATTTTGTTGGGAAAAATCTCCCTACTCGACCTGACATAAAGGTTGTATCGAAGGTTGATAGTGGAAACGATGGCCATGTGTTCCGAGCGCACTCTCCGCTATTGGGCAGAGATGTTGCTTGTAAGATCATACCGACGGCGAACCTGATTCGTGATTCCCAGGGTGAAGATATTTGGCGCGCCGAAGTGTTAAAGGCCAATGCCTTGCTTAGCCCAACTGTGGTCAAATTTGAAGGAATATACGAATGGAACGATCCGTCTGTGGGCATCGAATGTGTTGTTCTTATCTCAGAATTCGTCGAGGGACCATCGCTTCGGAAATTCATAAAGAATAGTTCGGATCAGGTGACAGTCGCGTTCATCCTCGACTGGTTGGCAACAATGCTAAACCTTTTCCATGAAATGGGTGTCCGTGGTGTAAAACATGGCGACCTTCATTCGGGGAACATCCTGGTTGAGGATCGCTCTGATTATGATTTGTTGGGCTCTCGCTTTGCCTTCCGTGTCACGGACTTTGGCGTTGCCGATGCTACTAGCGACGTTAGGTTCAAAGATGACTACCATCAATTGGCGCATGTTTTAGAGCAGCTTTTGGAAGTATTGATTCCAAAGTATTCCTCAACCTGTAGCCCCAAAGAAAAGTTTTGCATCGACATCCTTCGCCACCACTATTTAGAGCGGCATTTAGTCGAAACGGATTTGACTCGGGATCCGCTTGCAAGGCAACCGCGGGAGTTATTGCAAAGGCTGCAAAAATTGGACAGTGAATTTGAGCAAACCGCTACGCATAAAGAAGCGCTCTTAACTCCTTTCGACTTTTTGAGTTGTGAACAGATTGGCGAGGCGTCTGGATTGTTACAGTCTCTGTACTCTGATCGCTTCTTGGGTTTGGGTGAGATCGAAGGTAGGAACAATATTGTTGTAACTGGGCCACGTGGTTGCGGAAAGACGACCGTCTTTCGAAGTCTAAGCCTTGATCATCGTCAACGAGTCGGGCAAGCCGAGCCAGAAAAGACCGGTTATCTCGGTGTCTACTATAGATGTGATGATCTGTATTTTGCATTTCCCAGGTATGCTATTCCACAGAGAAATGAAGCGCTCGACATTCCAGTTCACTTTTTGACGACGACGTTATTGGCGAAACTGTTAGATTCTTTGGATATATGGTTAAGGGAATTCTTTCCCATCGAGTTTAAAGGCGCCGAGTCGAGGATTGCGCGTGCGCTGTGGACCGCACTCGGTCTGAGTCCGCCGCAGACGCCCGCGAGCGACACCTTCAAGAGTCTCGTCGCGAGGATGAACAAAGAGAGGGTTAGAGCGGGGGATCGACAACGGTTCATACATGATCTGAATCGGCCGTTGGGTCAATTTCTGGGACCCGACGCTCTTCAGAGAGCATGCGAAGCACTATCAAAAGAACTCCCTCAGGTTCGCGAACGACCAATCTACTTCTTCGTTGATGACTATTCCGCACCGAAAATTACGAAGGACCTCCAAAGCAGCCTTAACCGGGTGCTTATGCAACGAAATGCTTCATGCTTTTTCAAGCTTTCTACTGAGAGCCCGGTCTCCTTCGCAAAGAACGACTTAGACAATAAGATCTATGTCGAGAATCGAGAATTCATTCTTCAGAATCTTGGTTCTATTTACTTACACACCGATATTCAGCAAAAGCTTACCTTCATCGACGACGTCTTCCGTAGGCGCTTGACCAATACGCCCAATTTTCCTGCGAAGAGTTTGGAGGAGCTTGTCGGTAGTAATAACAAACAGAACAATAATGAGTTGGCCCGAAGCATTCGAGACGGAAACAAGCCCCAGAATTGGAGTAAAGAAACGCTCTGTAGTTTATGTAGCGGCGATATTCATTATGTCATTAGCCTGGTTGGTGAAATGGTTCGCCTTGGTGGCGGCGCGGATGAATTGGCCAAAATCGATACTCAACCAAAGATTTCCGAAACACTTCAGAATCGTGCAATTAGAGAAGCCGCTGGAAATTTTCTAAAGAATTTACGCGGGATTCCTCACTGTGGAGAGGAGCTAGTTGCAATTGTGGAGGCATTTGGAAATGTTGCCCACTCTCATTTGCGTTTCTTGAATTCAAAAAATCAGGAGGGGAACCCACCTAAGCAGGCGACGCGAATAGAACCTTATGAACCGCTCGTTCTGTCACATCGGGCTCAGATGCTGTACGACGAGCTCCTTCGTTATTCCGTTTTCATAGAGGACTTCCGTGGCAAGAGCCGGCGAGGCCGAGTCGTCCCACGATTGTTTTTGCGCCGTTTTCTCATACCCCACTTTAACTTAACCTTTAGCACTCGTGATTCCATCGAGTTAGAACCGGAGCAGTTTGAGGCATTCTTGCTGCATCCCAAGAGTTTTGAACACTCGTTAAGGTTGAAAGATACTGAAGAAGCAAAGAACTATGAAAAGAACTCAGCAACGCGAACCTACAAACAGCCCAAGATCCCGGGACTAGAGGAGGCGTGATGAGTGTAACCATACAGACTACAGAAGATAAGCTCACGGATCTCTCAAAGCCGCCCCTAAAGGCTGTTGATCAACTTAGGCTTTCAGATAACGACTGGCTCGTAGTTTGTGGAGGATTTGAGGACAGGGCGGTGGAGGCATTGCGCAGAGCCACTGGGAGTGCAACTCCGTTTAACGTCTTGCTCGTCCTCTATAAGCCGTTCCTGCCCCAAAATAAAGCGGATGATATGCGTCGGCTGTGCCGCGATTTTGCGCTCAATTTGGTTGAAGCTACGTATGATCGACAGAATCCATCAGCTTTTGGCGACCTGTTAGTTAGTATTCTTAACAATCAGTCGGGTCGAGTCTTTGTTGATGTTTCAGCTATGTCTAGGCTCTTGATTGTCCAAGCGATAGTTGCCCTGAGTGCTCGCGAACGCGGATTATCTGGCTGTTTCGTCGTGTACACTGAGGCTGAAACCTATCCACCCACTCAGGCCGAAGTGGAAGCCGAACTGGAAAAGTCCGCCATGGATCCGACGATATCGGTGTTGTTTCTCTCGTCGGGCGTGTTTGAAGTCACTGTGGTCCCTGAGCTGTCATCTCTCGCCCCCGCCGCACCGCAAACTAGGCTTATTAATTTTCCTTCTCTGGATGCACATCAACTGATTGCCTTGCGGAATGAACTGCAACCATCGCGCTTTACATTTATTGAAGGGAGGCCACCAACTTCCAATATTCAGTGGAGACAAGAGGCTGTAGCACGCATAAATCACTTGGAAACAATCAGAAATGCTGAGAGATGTTCCACCAGCACTTTAGCCTATGAAGAAACTTTAGATTGTCTTTTGGGGATCTATTCTGAGCATGGAATTCAGGAACGTCTGCTTATCTCGCCGACAGGGAGCAAGATGCAGACTGTTTCAGTCGGTATATTTCGTTCTCTTATTCAAGACGTCCAAATCATTTACCCCACCCCCCAAGACTTTTGTTCACCAGATGGTTATACACTTGGTGCGAGCACTATGCACTTGCTTCCCTTGGAACCATTCTCTGCCTGAACGCGGTGAACGCGAACACGCACGGCGACAGACCTAACCTCATACCGGCACTATTTTTTCCGCTACAAAGATTATCCCGTCTACGTAATATTCAAGAAACGACTGAGGAGGCGAAGATCCAGGAATCGCCGTTGAAAGGAACCCACCCACGGTCATACCTGGTGGAAACGTTCCCAAGAGTTTACGACGCGCAAGTTTTTTGAATTCTTCTTGCGAGTGATGCGATGAGTGTGCAATTGCGTTTCGTATAACTCTCAGCTCTTCAAAGAACTGCCGCTGGCCGTAAAACGCGTCGGTATATGGCTTGCCGTCATCAAAGTACTTCTTTGCTCTACTATTCAGGCCATCGACTTTGGTCCAGTCAACATAATTTCTATCCGCACCAACAACCATTAGGATGGCTTCCTTTCTTGTGGATGGTCGAACTAGTCTTCGCGGAGGAATACCACTTGGCGGCCTCTTTCCCCAGAGATACAAGGTGAAAGTTTCCTCTAGAAAAAACTCCCACGATAGAAAGATCTGAAAGAAAGAAAGCTGTGTCACCGTGTGTTGATGCTTAACCGAGAATCTCGGTATACCACGTGGAAAGGAAACAGAAGCCCATTGCTGGGCAGCGGCGGCAAGACGCTCGGCATCCCGGAGATTCCGTCCAAAAGTCGTGAGTACGGCTTGCAAGCGAAGGTGTGACATGGATCACGCTACTGATCACTTGAGAGACTTGGCGATCAATCTATGAATGTAATCAGTGGCAAACTTACGATTCTTTGCATGAACCCAGTGGGTCACATATGCCTCATAAAACGCCCTTTCCCCCTTTGTGAGAGGATCCGAAACCTCACCTCCTTGTTCACCGGCCTCCTCTTCTGCCACCTTCAATTTTTCAAAAATATCATCCACATGCTCCAAGGCCACTCTTACTTTTTCATAAGCAGGCGGCTTGATCGGAACTCGATCGCCGGTCATTTCAGGCAAGCCAGAATGCATGTGATAAACAGCACAGAACAACGGATACAACAACCTTCTCTCCCTGAACCTAGATTTTGGTAAAGTGTCGCCGAAAACTCCGCCGATAAGATCAATTGTGTCGGTGAATTTCTTCTCAAGGGTGGCTCGATGAGGTACAGCATCGTCATACTTCTTATAAGCGTTATCAATTACTCGCTTGTCACCGGCACTCACCCCCTCTAACATTGCGAGCAATAACTCGGAGACGAATTCTGCCTCGTTCATGCGGAGAATCTGCTTGTCGGTAAAGAGGTGATTCTTTTGCCAGAATGGCATGAATTCATATGCGAGCTTATATGCACAAGCTCTGAACTCTCCGAAATACTTTGCATGCCGAAGTTCTTGGTTGTTGAGCGTCGTGGAATAAGTGTTTAAGCGAGCAAAAATGTCGTGTACTTCTTCATCATGCATTTCACCGAGATCATCAAGAGAGAATTTATACTTGAGCACATCGTCGCGGGTTTGCTCGTCTAGACCGCTAAAGAACTTTCCTCCATGGTCTTCATTGTGTGTTCGGCTAATCTTAAAAGCGTCGTCGAGAAACAGCAGCACAGACTTCAAACGCTGTTGACCATCAACAATTTCTCTTGAGACTCTTCTTGTCTTTGGGTTTGAGGTGACTCTCATGTAGAGCTTTGGGATAGGCTTGCCTCTTAGAATCGTATCAATTAGATAAGATCTCGCTTTCGCACTCCATACATCGCGGCGTTGAAATTTGGGTTGTAGGATTAATTCGCCTTTCGTATTCCAGCTGACCAGATCCTTGACACTAACGTTCACTGTTTCGAAGCGTTGTTGCATAGGTCATTCCTCCGCGCCTAAGGATGGCTCGACATTGTGAGCAGTCAGTTGTTTGATTGTTAGGAATAACAAGCAAAATTGCCTGTCAAGAGTGCTATCGGCTATTCCGGGTATCTAGAGATTCCATTACACAGCCCTATATTACCATCGCCACAGATCAATGGATTAATGACGCCAAAGATGGTCCACTGTATTAATAACTTCGTTGTGACTGGTTTCCAATAGCAACCCTTAGTCTCGCTGGTTCAAGCGTAAGATCACGGCGAGCGGCGAGAATACGCATGTTGAGATTCGCTTCGCGCAACTTGGATCGCGCAGTCTTGTAGGTCAAATTTACGACCACTGGACCGATGTTTGTGGAGGTCTGGAGAGGCGTTCCTGGCTACAGATAGCAAGACGCGCGCGTACCAGAGTCTTCGTTCTCGTGGGAACCCGCATCCGCGCGGCTTCCATTGAGACCGATAGACCAATGATGCTTTGTAAGATCGGTTCTTTGGGACAGCAGCAGGGCCGGATCAGTAAGAATCTCACGGCTGAATGACGCCAGAGTCCGACCTAGCGTCAACCTTGGGGTCAACGTTGAAACTCACCTTTGTAAGTGACTGAAAACGGTAAAGTTGTGAGCTTTAACCCAATTACTGAGCCAAGCGGGCCACTCTTGAATGTGCACGCATATTAGATCGTTACTTACTGAAAACACAACTGGTTAGCAAGACTTAATCGCTTCTATCAGTTTCCCTTCTCATCTAAGAGATCTGAAAAGACTCCACAACGCATAAACGCTCAGTAGTAATTTAAAAAACCGCGTGGATACAATAAGTTACAAGAGTTCAGATTCCCGCCTTTGGCTTCCCAGCATTCGCACTCCCCACAGAAAAGCGCGCAGGAAAAGCGCAACGCTGCGCGCAATAACTAAGGAAATGACCCGAATGCGCCGAAATGCGTCGATGTGGACCAATCGAGCATTAGCTCTACCACAGTGGCGGTAGAGCAATCATAATAGAGCACAGAGTTCCTTCGACTCGATAGATGTCGAATCTTGGGAAATCCAACTGGGAGCTATGAAGTTACCCTTGCGAGGGTTGCGGAGTCCTTTAGAAATCGGGACAGCGTGGCGTGAGAGTCCATGTCTGTAATGGGAATTAAAGAAATCGCACTGGCTATGTATTTAACCAGTCTGAAGGAATCAACGCTTGACCACCGCGCCACCGTTCTATAACTGCCGACTTGAACCTCGGATCGGTCAAGTCTGCATGATCAGTAACGATCACCTGGAGTTGATGACTTAAATTGGCCACAACATCGAGAATAAGATCATATATCCGCGACACTGCTGCCCGGTCGTCATCGCTGATTGTTTCCAATGAACCTTGAAGGTTTTCATCGCGATCGGCCGGATAGTAAACCTGCGATGGCTGATCTAAAAACAGAAACTGTGGGACAGGTCGTGATTGCTCAATAAAGTATTTCTGGAGGGCCAAGTAAGTTATTAGATGGTATCCAACCCAATTTTCGCCACTTCCCATTCGATCCAAGGGAATCGGTGTATCTTCTCGGTCGACCACGACCGTAAGTTTCGACAGGTCCAACCTAACAGGATTGCCGCTATGTTCTAGTCGTAATCTATCTGCCCAACTTGAAATCTGCGCACCCAAGCGATTTAACGCCGAAGCCAGTCGCTGAAACTTCTCTTCGTCGGCCAATTGACCTTCTAAGGCCTCAACTTCACCCCGCTTCTTATCAACTTCCTGTCTCAATTGAGCAGTCTCATCAATCTGCTCAACACTTTCAAGCCATAGGCTAATTCTGCCAATTACCCAGCCACGTTGAACATTTAGTTCACGTATCTGTCGTGCTGATTCATCTTCACGATGTATACTCTCGATATCCGCAGTTCTTTCTCGAATGCGTTGCCGAAGTTCTTCACGGTTTGTTTCTAATTCTTCAATGTACGCTCTTAGACGTGGACGATCCCTCGTTGTGAACTTCAGATTCGCTCTCAATTGCTCAAGCGATTGTGTGATTGCTGTTGCGTTGGGCACCGGCGTTTCCAACAAGTTGTTACAGACAGGACAGGCCTCGCCATCGTGCCCCGCAGTATCAAACAGCCCAATTGACTGAAGCCGTAACGCTTGTTCTTGGGATTCGGAAGCATACCCTTCTGCCTCTGACGCGAATGATTTAGCCGCGCGAATTGCTTCAGTTTTACTATCTAATTCGCTTTGTAATTGTCGCCGCTCCTCTTGTAATTGAGTCAGGCGATCCGTACCAGGAAAGGCGGGACGTGCCGGCGTCCAATCCACAAGCTCGGCCAATGCGGTGCGTAGGTCTTCTATCTCTATTGGAGCAATCTGCTCTTGCCGTACCAAACCAACTTGTCTCGCTTCCTCAAACAGTCCCGTAGCTTTGGTGACACCTCGACCAGCGAGCGCTTGTGCCTCACGGAGTGAGAGTTCAGCTCGCTTCAACTCACGTCGAGCTCGAGTCAATTCTTGCTCGAGGGCTAAACGGTCCTCGCGAATGGCTCCTAAAAAATACGGAATTGTGTCGCGAATGCCTTGAGCGATAAACGAGTCATATTGCTTATGGAAGAGGGTATCCTTTGAAGCAATTTCATTCTGTTGTTGAAAGCAAAAGACCAGTGCGTGGCGAATGGTGGCAGCGAGCGGACGCCGCGTATGGCCCGATGGCGGAACCTGAAGGTTCTCTGAAATACCGATTTTCGCCGTTAACGTATTCGTAATTGCTTCTACTGTTGTGTTTGGTTCAAGCGGAGCCGTTGTTGGGCTTACGACGGAATTGCCTTGTATGATGTAGGCTCTATTCGTGGTGCTTTGGTTAAGGGCAGTAGGATTTTGCCGAGCGAGAAACATCTGGTCATTAGTGAACTGAAGTCTTACTCCGAACCATGATACGGTATCTCTAATTACCCCTTCCGGGATGCGACATTCTCCGCTGCCTAAACAGTAATCTACTATTTCGATAAGCGCAGATTTCCCCGTTGCCGATCCGCCGGTAATTATGTTCGTCTGCCCAGCCCGCAACGGCAGTACTCGCCTCTGACCTGAATTACCGTAAAGAACGATCTCGATTATCTGCATGCCTATGGTTTCACTCCCCACATCGCAAAGACATTTTCGCTTACACCTGCTCTCGCAAACCATCGGCCCACAATTCGCGCTTTGCGATAGCAGTCATCGATTTCCTCACTTGATGGGACTCGCAAGGTCTGGGGTTGCGCATGTATCTCGAAACGACCTCGTTGATCAATTGAAAGTTGATTGAGTTGGAGCAGAAACATTATTGATTCGTTTGTAATCGGAACTAACTGGCTTGCACGATCCGCGAATCCTACACGCACATCTTGATGTTGTTGTATCCAAGCATGCAATTGAACACGAGTCTGAGGTGCAATCTGTTCGCGAGTGTGTTTGTGGAGAATTATTGGTAATACAAGAAAGGCTAACGCATAAGGAAAGGGCTCTTGTAAAGTTCTTTGGTATTCGGATATTGCGCGTAGCAAGATTGCTCCACAAAACGCTGGATTCAGTAAGTTTGCTACTTCAATTGGGCGTTCTTCCCAACGATTCATCTAGGAGTCTGTAGTCTGAATCACCTTACTAAGTCGTGTTAGAAATTCAGTATGCCATCCCACTCGAAGTTGATTGGCGAGCATGTGATAGCTTCCACGCATTACATAGGGCTCCGTTACTTTAGGCCTGATGCGGATCTCGGCTTGAGTATCAACCCAGTTGTATAACGAGCGGCCTTCTGTTTGCATTTGAATTTCTGTGGACGTTTCAGGCAAGTTCTCTCTCATGATTTCATACCGATTACGCCATTCCTCAATGAGCCTTGCTTCGTATTGTTCCAATTCACCGATATGTAGCAGGTCTTCTCGAATCCATTTCGATCTTTGTTCAAACGCCCGGTAGTAGCTATTAATAGCAAGCCGTATCCGAGGCTCGCGAACCATTACTAATCTCAGTTGTTCGACGAACATGCGATCCGCTTCTTCGAGATCAGCCGCATCTGGACCAATCGCATCCAAAAATTCTATTGGTAGGCTATCCTCGAAATATTGTTCCTGAATGTCATGTATTTGATCGATTAATTCCTTTGCCAGAATGGGAGCTTGCGAATCGTCGATGAGGTGCTTTATTACGCGGTCGAACCACCACCCTTCGATCCGTTCGTAAACAAGATTTAAGAATCTGGGCCTTACGGTGAGTCGCAATTCCTTCAGTATTTGATCACGCACATCTGTTATAACAGGTGAAGAATCAATGACGATTACACTCGTTAGAAGAGAGCGTTGCTGTTCTTCGTCAAGATTCAAAAATGCTTCGTATGCGAACTTGTTTGTTTGACTGCTAGATGTTTTTGCTGCGTCCTTTAGCAGTGCGAGGGCTTGTTTCTCGTCGCGGTCTTTTGGTCTTAGAAAGCTAGCAGCGGATTCCGCTGGTGCTTGCGCTGTCGTGATCAGAGTGAGGATCGTAGTTGTGGGTTGTATTAATCCCAGTGAAACTGACTCACTCCAGACCCTGAGTGTCTTCCACAAATCAGTACTACGATCTGTGAGCGAGGCCGAGCGTGTTATGTGATGCTTTGTCTGCAGCAACTGTATTGGCGTGCCTTCCTGTTCAAACGCAACGTCGTCGAACCGCTCCAGTGACATTTCGGCATCCGCTTCTGCTTGCAACAGCATAAGAAGCGCAAATCGCGCTTGATAAAAATAACCGAGGGTTGCAGCGTTAGCCGAGAAATCGGTCATACAGAAACTTTGATGACTTTAAGAAGTGCTTACCGTAGGCCTGAGGACCATTCCGTAGTATACAGCAGGCGAACCTATTCGAGGTTACCGCCTAGCGAAAGAGATTGAAAAGTGTCCTGTAACCACCGATCTACTTAAGTAATTAGCGCGTACGAAATCATGCTTTAAGGGGACTATGCAGAACCCAAAACGCGAAGATCCTCAAAAGCGCCGCCTTCTCTGATAAAGAGATCGGCTGATGCTAAGGGCAGAGCGATATTGTCCGGTTGTAGCCGGGCTCGTGATATTCCTGGCTGAACAATCACAATTTCAAACAACACTCTCCTGTGCACAACGGACTCCTGCAAATCCTTCAAATCTGCGCGCGTACCGGTGATTAGCCATTCAGTTTCACGATCCTTCGATCGGTCCAAGAGCCTTTTAAGTAACCGATCCGCCGACAGCGTCCACCGAATCGATTTGACTGCTTGACCGCAAACCTCATAGACATCCGCCACGCGTTCACCAGGTTTCGCTCCATGGCTACCTTTGACATGATAAAGAGTGAAGCGGATTTCCACATCACTTTCATCGATCGATATGAAGTCTGCTACCTCGCCAGATCCATCGTCATAAACGACTACCCGATGTGGCTCTCCGCGCAACTTGTCGATTAGGTAAGCATGCACTGAAATCTTCCCTGCTTTTGGATTATATCTCTCGGCCTCAATGTCTACTTTTAGTGTTGGCCAATCGATTGTCTCTATGCGATTCGGATCAAAGAACACTGCTCCACTTGGTTCGGGCAGATAGTTTCGGCCCGTTAATGCAGAGAAGTCCGCAAAGTAGAATGTCGGAAGGCTAAGTCGGAGGAAGTCCGGCAGCGATATTTGATCCTCTTCCCACGCCACAGTTGGACCATCAGGCTCGGCCCAGCCCAGCGCGTCAATGGTAGGGGCTGGTGCGAGAGTGAATTTAAATGGCCATTCCAGCTCACCGTATATAACGCGGAACAGAATGCTATTCGGCTCTTGGTCTCGATCAACTTTAATATCGGCATCCAAGAGTGATACCTGCTCAATTGAATCTCCAACGTCAATGAGCATCAGAGGAGTGTTCAGATAAACATCTGCATCCCAATCGACACCGATCGCTTGTTTTGGCGGTAGTGAACTGATACGGGTTGGCATCGGTAAACCATCCCAGTTGGTATTCGTCGTTGCTATCTTTTCTTCAGAAAGTTTCACGGCTATCATGCGACACCACTGAAGAAGGTATGGGATTTGTAAATAAGAATTACTCCACACTTTTGAGGCACTACTAAGCCCCACGGTCACATCTACACCACCTCGTCGCCCACGAAACATCGCATGGCCTCGGTGATAGATCCGGCGGTCATTGGGTTTGATTGCTTTGTCGGCTTTAGGACCTGCCATAATTCGATAAGACTCTGTTGCCCCCTGCAGACGATTCCGCATCCCCACACTAAATGCTTCCGCATTCTCTAAATCGTTGAGAACTCGATTGATCACATCAACCGGAAGAATGTCATTTCCATCACCTGTAAGCTCAGCGATGAGCTGACGATAGACTAGTTCGCGTCTTCTTGAAGTGCAGATGAACAACAAGCCAAAGTCGCGTTCGATGTGAATGATGAAGAGATCGTACTCGACTTTTCGAAACCGGCCGGGGCTGGCCCACTTTGGTTGGGTTTCTTCCTTAGTAATTAACACGACCGTATTCTCGTCATTGCTGACTTCGCGGTGCTTGAGTTCCAAGCCACGAACTAGATCTATCTCAGTGGTGATGTCTAAATCCTGAGCAACGCGATAGATTTTCACGTGACTGTATGGCCGAATCGAGTAAAGTGACAGAGCTTCTGTCTCCTCATCAACGGCTATGCGTTCATCCGCTCGGAACGTACTGAGGGTGGTTCTGATGTCGAGCTCATTTTGAATGCGCTCGTCGTTGAGTGAAGGAATAATTTCGTGCCACTCAGAGCCCTCCGTCCACAGATCTCGAAGCTCGCCCCTTATTTCTTGAGTAACGGCAATGAACTTTGCCTGGCCAATGGTGCGCGATCCGGTCCGCGCAAAGCGACCAACAAACTGAAGCGTAGCGGCAAGTGATTTGTGAGGACTGTGAACTGCTGCGATCTTTAAGTTAGGAAAATCAAATCCCTCTCCCAGCATATCAACAGCAATAAGTCCGTCCAACTCCTTACTCTTAAGTGAATCAATGGTGTTCCTAACGTATTTCAAAGACTTACTGCTATCAATCCTTTTTAGCTTCAGAGTGGTGTTTTCGCTATAGATCTTTTCTAGGGCAGCTGCCCGGGTTTTCAGATCAGTGCGCACCATCAGGAAATGATCCAAGCCGGCATTGCGGTCCTCCAGGAGAATTCGCTCAGCTGCTTGCGCAATGTTCACGTCGTTCAGCAGTGGACCATGATCGTCGACTGGACGAAATTCAATGTGACCAAAGACCCCGTCTCTATAGGCCTGTCGCACTGGGTAATCAAACACGAAGATTCCCTTGATCTCCTTTCTGTCGCGACGAAACGGTGTAGCCGTGACTAGGAGTTTTCGTGCTTCTGGAAATGCTGTGAGAATTTCGTTCCAACTCCTCGCAGGGCTGTGGTGGGCTTCGTCCAATAAGACTAGATCGAAAAAGTCTTCGGGAGGTTTTGCGACGTCTGCATAAGCCGGACTTACACAGTTCGGAGTTCCGACAACAACATCATACGAAGCGAGATCATTCCATTCGTCTTCTGTCGATATCCTGTTCTTTATCTCGATTACTCGAGGAGGAAGAATTGATCGACTGAGGGCGCTTGTCGATTTCACCCGATCAAGCTTCTCAAACTCTTCTGTAATCTGATTTCTCACGAGGCGACTCGGAGTAATTGCCAGTACTCGATTTGCTCTGAGAATGTAGGGCGACAGCGCCAGTACGACCGTTTTACCAGAGCCCGTAGGCATGGTGACGACCGCTGAATCGGTCTTGAAAGTAAAGTGGGCAGCGATCGCGTGTAGTGCCCCGATCTGTCCTCGTCGAAGACCCGGCTGGCCGTCATGCTCCAGAGGAAAGCGCAGCTCATCGTAATGTCTACTGAAATAGTTGACGTAAACAGGCGAAGTTGAGCGGGACGAGGTTGGGAGATCCGTCGATTCGGGCATGCGAGGTTACCTGACGCCGGTAGCTTATTGTGGCATGTGTTTATTCGTCAACATTTCTTTTGGCTCTCCTCATCGACTCAACATGGGTTGTGCTTAGTACCGGGACCACCGAGCCCACGCCAATCATTGCCCCAGAATGAGTTACTGGAACATTTTTTCATGCGCCTGACAGATACGCCTGTTGGGATAACAGAGAATTATCTAAGGAGT
>Ga0247688_1000303_pt1 | contig 17585 bp, 16 predicted proteins | sample CNK29_metaG_FD_182718 | JGI IMG/M metagenome (GOLD analysis project Ga0247688, IMG submission 182718) | Soil microbial communities from Purdue University Martell Research Forest, Indiana, United States - CNK29 | ecosystem: Environmental > Terrestrial > Soil > Temperate forest > Bulk soil... | reverse complement strand
CGACTGATCGTTACCTTTTGATCTTCAAGCGGCTGGCGCAGGACTTCCAGCACTGCGCGATCAAACTCCGGCAACTCATCCAGAAACAACACGCCGTGATGGGCCAACGAAACCTCGCCCGGCCGCGGTACGCTGCCACCGCCAATCAATCCGGCATCGCTGATCGTGTGATGGGGCGAGCGAAACGGACGTTGTGTCACTAAACCGGCGCGGCCTGTCAGTCCAGCCACCGAATGAATCTTGGTAAGCTCGAGCGCCGCGTCAAATTCCAGCGGCGGCATGATTGTCGGCAGACGCTTCGCCAGCATCGTCTTGCCCGACCCAGGTGGGCCAATCAGCAGAATGTTATGGCCGCCGGCACTCGCAACTTCGAGCGCGCGCTTCGCTGAAAGCTGACCGCGCACTTCTCGGAAGTCGACATTGAACTGCCCGTTACTTCCGTTGATACTAACGGGCGCGACTTGCAACGCCGGCGGCGGTTCAGGTGAACGCAGCTCGGCCACGATCTTTACCGCACTCCGCAGATCGGCGACGGGATAGACGTTCACGCCATCCACCACCGCCGCTTCTCTCGCACTCTCTTCCGGCAAAAGAACGTGGCGAATTGAGGCCTCGCGAGCAAGAATCGCTATCGGCAACGCGCCCTTGATCGCGCGCACGCGACCGTCAAGCGAGAGTTCGCCGACGCAGAGAATATCGATCAGGCTGTAGTGCTCGGCGAGGTCTCCGTTCGCGCCGAGAATACCGAGCGCGATCGGCAGGTCAAAACTCGCGCCTTCCTTGCGCACGTCGGCGGGCGCAAGATTGATCGTGGTCTTCTGAAACGGAAAGAAGTAGCCGCAGTTTTGCATCGCGGCGCGAATACGCTCGCGCGACTCGCGTACCGCGGCGTCGGGCAGTCCGACAATGGTTACTGAAGAAGATTGATCAGCTTCGCCACGCGTCTGCGTCAGGTCGACTTCGATATCTACGAGATCGGCATCGATGCCGTAAACGGCGGCGGAAAGAGTGCGGAAGAGCATGTGAGGTGGCTCCTTGTGAGAATTAAAGGCCAGTACGGAATTACGCGTACTGACCCTCTTTGTAAAAACTAACTTAAGAACTTAACGACGGCGCGACGGTGCGGCTGCGGCGGTTGCCGGGATTTTCACTTCCTGGCCGGCACGCAGTTCAGCGTCAACCGAAATTCCATTCAATCGCGCGACGTCATTCGGATCGAGATTGCGAGCCGCGGCGATGCTGGCAATCGTGTCGCCCTTGCGAGCCCGTACTTTATTCAACGCCGGCGCTTCGGCTTCGCTGCCGGCCGCCGGAGTAGCTCGGACCCACTTGGTCAATCTCAGGTTGCTGTTCGGCACGACGAGCTTATTCGTCGTCTTGAGATCGACGCCGGCGTTCATGGCCTGCAACGTAGCAATGTTGACACCCGTTCGATTCGCCAGGGTCTGCAAGTCTTCGCCGGGCGCTACGGAGATAACGCGCGCAACCTCGCGCTTGTCAGGCGAGATGCGTTGCAGCAGAGAAGCAAACTGCTTGGCGCGGCCCGCTGGAATGCGAACGTTGTAAGTGTCGCCGCGCGGCGTGATATCGCGCTTCAATTCAGGATTCAACGAGCGAATGTGATCGATGCTCGTGTCGGTGGCATCTGCAACGAGTTGCAAACTGGTCGCCGTCGGCACCTGGACCACATCGTACGCGATCGGCGCATCAGCCTTGATGCCTTTGAAACCGTACTTTTCAGGATTCTTGGCGATCAAAATCACCGCCAGAATGTTCGGCACGTAATTGCGCGTTTCCTGGGCGATGTACGGATAGATCATCCAGAAGTTTGCCGTTCCGGCGCGTGCGATAGCACGGTCGACATTGCCGGCGCCGGTGTTGTAAGCCGCCATCGCGAGTTCCCAGTTACCGTTGTAACGGGCCGCGAGATCCTTCAGGTGTCTCGCTGAAGCGCGGGTGGCCTGTTCATAACTATTGCGCTCGTCTATGTAAGCATTCTGGCGCAAGTCGTACTGGCGGCCGGTGCTCGGAATAAACTGCCACAATCCCGATGCTGCAGCCCACGAAACTGCGCGCGGTTTCCACGCGCTCTCGACCTGGCCCAACCAGGTGACATCCAACGGCACGCCTTCTTCCGCGAAAATCTTGCGCGCCAACTTCATGTACTGGCCGGAACGACGCAGACCGTTTTCCATCGTCGCGCGGCCGCGCGGTCCTTGGTAGTAATTGATGTATTGCTGAATGAGCGGATTGAGCGTGAAAGCGAAGTTGACGTTCTTTTGGGACTGCTCCATTGCCGCGAGATCTTCGCTTGAATATTCCTTCTCGTCTTCCGTCAAAACCAGCTTGCTGAGCTTGTCGAGTGGCGACGGCTCAAACTTCTGATCGCGAAAACCAATCTGTGGCGGTGTTGCTTTTTGCTGAGTGGCCGGTTCCTGATCCTGATTCTGATTGTTTTGGGCCACCAGCGCCGCGTTGTTATTGACCTGCTGTTGCGGCACCTCTTCGCGATAGATGCGCTCGACCAGCTCGAGATAGTAAGTCTGTAACTTCTGGCTGGCGCGCACGTCGAAACCGGATTCAAGAATCGAATCGACGGCCTTATCGAACTCTTCGCGAGCCTGTTCGCGCTTGCTGTCTTCCAGGTTCAGCTTGCCTTTGCGGAAGTGGTCCTCGGCGCGCGCAATGATCTGCGTGACGCGTGCTTCGGATTGCTCTACTTCACTGGGAATAGACCGGGCGGATGGAGCTGCGGGAATCTGTGCGTAACTGCTTGCCGCGGTAGCGACGAGCGCCGTTATTAAAGCCACACGGGCTATCAAACGAGAAAAGCTCGCTGACATCAAATCGTCGTACTCCTTCAAGTGATGCGAATGCTAGTGCGACTTCTTCGAGGCAAGCCACATCGGCACGTTCACGTCTTAGGTGCGGTATCTATCGGCTCCTCTATGACTTGAATAATGCTGGACTCGCTTTGAGGAGCCAAATCACAGTGGAGGTTACCACACGATTTTTTTGGGTGTCAAACAAACACCCGATATGAATCAGACACGCAATTCGTAAAGTTTTCCACTGAAAAGCTGGACCAGAATCCGTGTTCGTACTGATGCTTCACGTCTGCGCCAAGGTTGCGTTGCAAAAAGATCCTGAGTGAGAGGATTGATTTCGTACAGAAAATCCTCGGGTCTATTTCGTAACAAAACGGTTAAGGACTTGAAGAGCAACGGCATTCGCCCGAGAAACCTCGAAACCTCAGACTCCCGGCCAAAACCAACGTTTGGGAACAAAGCTTGCGAACCACCCACTTCGGGACCATTAATTTTTAGACTCTCTTCAAATTTCGCAGTTATTTACAAGGAAACTATGTCAACAGTTATCAAAAGAGAAACGGCCATTCACGAAGTTACGAAGCCCGTCGAGGTCGAGGCGGCGCCCCGGCCGAAATCGGAACTCTTCTTCAATCGCGAACTGAGCCTCCTGGAATTTCATGGCCGTGTGCTCGAGGAAGCGCTCGATGAGACTAATCCGCTGCTGGAACGGCTGAAGTTCCTCTCGATCTTCTCTTCAAACCTCGACGAGTTTTTCATGATTCGAGTGTCAGGCTTGAAGGAAGAGGTGGAACACCAGGTCGAAGTTTCACCGGACGGAATGACACCGGCGCAGCAACTCGCCAAATGCCGGGAACGCGTTCTGTCGCTGATTGCCCGGCAAGCGATCTGCCTGCGTGAAGAGATCTTGCCGCGGCTCGATGAAGCCGGAATTTCCGTTGTCCACTACGACTCGCTCTCACGCCACGAAAAGGAACGGCTCGCAGACTACTTCACGGAGAAGATCTTTCCGGTTCTTACGCCATTGGCCGTGGATCCGAGTCACCCGTTTCCGTATCTCTCGCCACTCAGCGTCAATATCGGGTTGATGGTCGATCCGCCGAAGAACATGCGCCTCATCAGTTCTAGAAAACTGATCGACCGCAGATTTGTGCGCATCAAGGTTCCTTCGGCGCTGCCTCGGCTCGTCCCGGTCGGCGCTTCGAGTTCGCGCTTCGTGCTGATCGAAGAGATCATCGAAGCAAATATTGCTGCGCTGTTTCCGGAGATGGAACCGGGACCCTGTCATTACTTTCGCGTCACGCGCGATGCGGACATCGAACTCCGTGAAGAAGAAGCTCAAGATCTGCTCAGCGTAATTCAAGAGGAGTTGCGCCGCCGCCGGTTTGGAACTCCCGTGCGTCTCGAAGTCTCGGCCGATATGCCTGAGGAGATGATCAAGTATCTGGCGGAGTCTCTCGGCCTCAATGAAGACGACGACGTCTACGAGTTTGACGGGCCGCTAAACATTCAGGATCTGATGGCGCTCTACGATCTGGATCGGCCGGATCTGAAAGATGCGCCGTTCACCGCGCGCGTGCCTGAGTGGTTCACAAAGCACAAGAACATCTTCGACGCGATCAAGGAAGGCGACCGGCTGCTGCACCATCCTTACGATTCGTACATGTGCGTGACGGACTTCATTAACCAGGCCGTCGATGATGACGACGTAGTGGCGATCAAGATCTGCCTTTACCGCACTGGTCCCGACTCGCCGATTCCGCCCGCGCTGATTCGCGCGAGCGAACGAGGCAAGCAAGTCACGGCGTTGATCGAGCTCAAGGCGCGTTTCGACGAAGAGCACAACATCGAATGGGCGCAGAAACTCGACGAAGCCGGCGTTCACGTCGTCTACGGCATTCTCGGCCTGAAGACTCACGGAAAACTTACGCTCGTCGTGCGGCGTGAAGGCGAAACGCTCAAACGCTACATGCACATCGCGTCAGGCAATTACAACCCGACGACGTCGTGCGTCTACACGGACCTCGGTCTCTTTACTGTCGACGACGAAATCGGCCGCGACGCGACCGAGTTGTTCAACTACCTGACCGGCTTCTCCGAACAGCGACACTATCGCAAGCTGATGGTCGCGCCGGTTCAGTTGCGTGAAAAACTCACCGCGCTGCTCGATCGCGAGATCGAACACAAGCGCCGCGGGCGCCCGGCGCGCATCATCGCGAAATTCAATCGACTCGCCGATCTGCAAGTGATCCACAAGCTCTACGAGGTTTCACAGGCCGGCATTGAAGTGGATCTGATCGTGCGCGGCATCTGCATGTTGCGGCCGGGCATTCCGGGACTCTCGGAAAACATCCGCGTGCGCAACATCGTCGGCCGCTTTCTCGAACACAGCCGCGTTTTCTGGTTCGCCAACGGCGGCGATGAAGAGCTTTACCTCGGCAGTGCCGATTGGATGACACGAAACCTGAAGAATCGAATCGAGGTTGTAGCTCCCGTCAGAGATCCCAAAGCCAAGCGCTACCTGCGAGACGTTTTGCTCGACGCCTACCTCACCGACAACACCAAAGCTCGCGAACTCCAACCCGACGGACGATATACCCCTGTACTGACCGGCCCGGAACCCTTTAACAGTCAGGAATACTTTATCGGACGCCCCGGCAGCGACTAACAACTACGCAACCGGAGTTGGAAAAATGAAGCCTTTGAAGAGAGTGTTTATCGCGATACTCGTACTTGTCGCGCTATCGATTCCGTCTATTGAAACCGGCCTTGCCAAGTCGAAAAAGAAGAAGGCCGCGCCGAAAGGCACGCCCGTTATGTGGCGCAAGCCTGACGACATTTCGTCGCGCGATCTCTTTCTTGGTCCCGGCGGCACCGAGATGCGCCCCGATCTCGATCGCATCACGTTCTTGAAAGAAGAGAAAGGCGGCTACTCGAAGAAGTATCGCGTGCGCGATGGCGCCGGACACGAGTGGGTCGTGAAGATCGGAAAGGAAGCGCAATCAGAAACCGCGGCGATCCGGCTGCTCTACGGCGTCGGCTACCTGACCGAAGTTAACTACCTCGTGCCGCGCGTGACGATTCCCGGCAAAGGCAGTTTTACGAATGCGCGTTTCGAAGCGCGGCCCGAAGAGTGGAAACGTTCCGGCGAATGGAAGTGGAAACAGAATCCGTTTACGTCGCAGCCTGAATATCGGGGCCTGAAGGTGATGATGGCGCTCATCAACAACTGGGACCTGAAAGACTCAAACAACGTGATGATTCAGGTGCCCACCGATCGCGGCAACGAGGTGCGCTACGTGATCAGCGATCTAGGCGCGACTTTTGGCCATGCGAGTACGACGCCGTTCTTCTGGCGTATCACGCGCAGCCGTAACAACCCGACGAACTACGCGAAGTCTAATTTCCTCGAGAAAGTAAAAGGCAATCGAGTGAAGCTTCACTTCGGCGGCAAGAATCGCGGGTTGATGGACAACATCACCGTCGACGATGCGCTCTGGCTTGGCAGCTTGCTGGCCGAACTGAGCGATCAGCAATTGAAAGACGCGTTTCGGGCTGCGAACTACCGGCCGGATCAGGTCGATGTGTTGACGCGTGTGGTGCGGGCGCGAACGAATGAACTGCTCAGCCTGCGTCCGAATGTGCAGATCGGCAGCAACGAATGAAGCAGCAAAGAAGACGGGAAATCGTCACGCTGGTCGTCGTCTTTGTGGGAGTCCTGCTGGTCAGCGCTCTCGCTGTTTATTTCGTCGGCAATCGCGGACAGGCGCCGGAATACACGCAGGTTCAGCAACAGGACAAGGGCAACGAGAACCCGGTGCGCGGCCATCGTCGGCGCCGTCGCCTGGCGAGAATGAAAGCTTTCTCGACCAGTTGATGGGCAGCAACTACAACGAAGTCTACGTTCGTGGCGAACGCTGGGCACAGACGATGGGACGCATCGCGCTGCGACTACTGCTCGCGACGCTGCTCGGCGCCGCGCTGGCGTATCGTCCGCGGCGCAAGATACTCGCACTCAAACGCAATCCTTACGTTTCACAGACGCAGATTCTTTTGGCCATCGTCGCAGCGGCGTTGATGATCATCGTCGGCGACAACGCGGCGCGCGCATTCGGCATTTTCGCCGCTGTTTCACTCGTTCGCTTTCGCACGAACATTCGCGATCCGAAAGAGATCACGGTGCTGCTGATCAGCCTCGCGCTCGGGCTCGCTTCGGGGGTCGGGCGTTGGGACCTCGCGCTTGTGCTGGCCTTGTTCTCGTTGCTGGTGCTCTGGATTCTGGAGTGGCGCGAGCCGGAGTTGGTGTTTCGGGCGATGGAGTTGAAGGTGACGACGAAGAACGTCGTTTCTACTCAGCACGCTTTGCGCGAGCTATTTAAGAAGTACGGGTTTGATAAGGAACTGCGCGCGGTAGACCGCGAAGCTTCGGAAGAATCGCCCGGCAATATTGTTTACTCAGTTGATGTAAGCCCGACGGTGAGTACTGACGAACTCAGTGCCGACATCCTGGCCCTTGATGGCCAGAATGTCGACGGCATTGAGTGGGATCAGAAGAAGAGCTACTCGTACTTGTATCAGTGAAGCTTAGCGGTTGGTGCGGTTGTGACTGTCGCGGCGGCCGCCGTGTTTGATTTGTTCTGGAAACCGACAGCGTAGTCCTCAACGAACTTCTTCATTTCGCCGTGTCCCCAGCGGGTGTAGAAGTCGTACTTCTTCATCTCGGCGTAGACCTGATCGAAGTTCCAGTTGTAGTGGTTGAAGCGATAGACAGCGCCCATCACGCCGGTGCGATGACGTCCGCCCGCGCAGTGCACGAAGAATTTGCCGGTTGAAGGATCGTCGACGAGTTTCAGAAACTGAGCGATCGTGGCGGCCGGCGGATAGTCCTTATCGCTCATCGGCAGATTCACGTAGCGCATTCCGGCTGCTTCTGCATCGCGCTTTTCGTACTCGGTCGGATCTTCGCGAAGATCTATAACGGTCTTGATGCCGATCGCAGCTAGCTGCTGGTAATCCTCTTCTTTCGGTTGCGCGCCGCGATAGAACCGATCGTCCATTTGGCCGAAGTTCTTAATCTTGACGCTGGAAGTTGTGTCCTGCGCAAAGGCGGAAATTGAAAAGGCGAGAACGAAAGCAAAAACAGCGAAGAGCGTGTAAACGTAGCTGCGTTTGGTAGAACTCATCAAAACTCCTAAAGCTTAAGTTGACTTCGTTTTGCGACTACGGGACGCCGCGGGAACAATCAGTGCGTAACCGGGGACTGTGATTCATCGATCACAGTCCGGGTTGTATCACATTTTGTTCGGCCGCATCTAGGCTGATCGGGGACTCGCGGCCTGCGGCACGCGCTGCGGGCGCGGGCTCGTGGACACTGGCGGAATCACCTTTTCGGCCAATGCCTCGCGAAAAACCTGCCTCATGTTGTCGACAAAAACGAACCGGACGTCCTTGAAGGGTTCCTTCGGCACTTCTTCCAGATCCCTGCGATTTTGTTGCGGCAGGATGATAGTTGTGACACGCGCGCGCCTCGCGGCCAGCACTTTCTCTTTCACGCCGCCGATCGGCAGGACGTTGCCGCGCAGCGTTATTTCGCCCGTCATCGCGACGTCTTTGCGAACGGGTCGGGTTGACAACGCGGAAACCATCGCGGTCGCCAAAGTAATGCCGGCTGACGGGCCGTCTTTGGGAATCGCGCCTTCTGGGATGTGAATGTGGAGGTCGTAGTTGTTGAAATCTTCTTCCGCGATGTCGAGTTCTTTCGCTCGCGACTTCGCGTAGGAATACGCGGCTTGCGCTGACTCGCGCATCACGTCGCCGAGTTGTCCGGTCAAAACCAGATTGCCCTTGCCTTTCATCCGCAGCGCTTCGATGAAAAGAATGTCGCCACCAACGGCGGTCCACGCGAGGCCGGTTGCGACTCCGATCTGATCTTTCTTCAAAACCTCTTCGGGGATGATCTTCGGCGCGCCGAGAAATTCATGAACGTTCTTCGACGAAACGCGAATGCTGCCCTTGTTTCCTTCGGCGATCTTGCGTGCGACCTTGCGGCAGATTCTGCCGATCTCGCGTTCGAGTTGGCGCAGGCCGGCTTCCTGCGTGTACTGCTGAATGATCGCCGTGATGGCCGTTTTAGAAAGATGCAGATCGCGCGACGTGATTCCGTTTTCCTCCATCTGCTTCGGCAGCAGATGTCGCACCGCGATCTCGCGCTTCTCTTCTTCGGTGTAACCGGCGAGACGAATGACCTCCATGCGATCGCGCAGCGCGGGTTGAATCGTGTCGAGCACGTTTGCCGTCGTCATGAAGATCACGTTTGAGAGATCAAACGTGACGCCGAGATAGTTGTCGCGAAACGCGTTGTTCTGTTCGGGGTCGAGCACTTCGAGCAAAGCTGACGACGGATCGCCGCGGAAGTCAGCGCCGACTTTGTCGATCTCGTCGAGCATGATCAGCGGATTGTTTGTGCCGGCCTGTTGCACCGCTTGAATGATCCGGCCGGGCATCGCGCCGACGTAGGTTCGGCGATGGCCGCGAATCTCAGCTTCGTCGTGAACGCCACCCAGCGAGAGCCGCACAAACTTGCGATCGAGCGCCCGCGCAATCGATCGTCCGAGCGAAGTCTTGCCGACTCCGGGAGGTCCGACCAAACACAGAATCGGTCCTTTCGGTTTCTCTTTGAGCTTGCGCACCGCGAGCGCTTCGAGAATGCGGTCTTTAACTTTCTCCAGGCCGTAGTGATCTTCGTTGAGCACTCGTTCGGCTTTCGCCAGATCCAGATTGTCGACTGACGATCTGGACCACGGCAGGTCGGTCATGATCTCCATCCAGTTGCGCAGCGTGGCGGTTTCGGCTGCGTCAGGATGCATGCGTTCGAGTTTCTTGAGTTGCCGCAGTGCTTCTTCTTCGGCCGGTTTCGGCATCTTGGCCGCTTCGATCTTCTCGCGAAACTGCGCGATCTCTTCGGCGAGTTCGTTTCCTTCGCCGAGTTCGCTTTGAATCGCTTTCAGTTGCTGCCGGAGATAAAACTCGCGTTGCGAGCGATCGATGTCGGCGCGCGCCTGCGTGTTGATTTCCTGCTGGACCGTGAGCACTTCGATCTCTTTGTTCAGGAGATCATTGACGCGCCGGAGACGCGCCGTCGTGTCGGCAATGTCGAGCACAGACTGCGCATCTTCGACTTTGAGCTCGAGATTCGACGCCGATAAATCGGCTAAGCGTCCCGCGTCATCGAGGTTCGCGATGATCGCCATCACTTCCGGCGAGATGTTCTTGCCGAGATTGATCGCCTTCTCCATCGACGCGCGCACGTTGCGCACAAGCGCTTCAACTTCCAGCGAACGTTCCGGCGGCAACACTTCCTGCATCACGCTGACGCGCGAACGAAGATACTCGCCCGTCGCATCAACTGATTCGACGTGCGCGCGCGCCAGTCCCTGGACCAGAATGCGAATCCGGCCATCGGGCAACTTCAGCATGCGCATGATGACGGCCGCGGTGCCGACCGAGTAGAGATCCTCCGCGGTTGGTTCTTCCTTATCGAGATCTTTCTGCGACGCCAGCAGAATCATCCGGTTCTCAGCCAACGCCTCGTCCACCGCCCGAATCGATTTTTCGCGCGATACAAACAGAGGCACGATCATGAACGGGTAGATCACGATGTCGCGCAATGGCAACACCGGCAGCTCACTCGGGATCTGTAACTGCTGATCGTTATCGGTTGCTTCAATAGCTTCGGTGAACTCTGCGTCTTTTACTATGGCCATTTTTTCTTCCCTACTCCGTACTCGCATCCTTGACTTCAATTATCACTTCATTGCCGCGCCGGTCTTCGATCTTCGGCAGGTAAATGAAAAGCATGCCGCTCTTCAACTCGGCGGAGGCCGTGCGCACGCAGATGGTCCAGCGCAGCGGCACGACCCGATTGAACTTGCCGTAACTTCGTTCCGAACACAGATACGAAATGATTCGACGTCGGGCTGGTCTCCTTTTCTTTTCCCCCCAGATTCTCAACTTCGTGTTTGATAAGCCGATCTTGATTTGATCGGCGGCAACGCCCGGGAGTTCAACGCGCACGGAGATCATGTTTTCCGTTTCGCAAAGATCAACCGGCGGAGCCCACGCGCCCGAGGCGAGCGGGTTTTCGGCTTCAGTCGCTTCTTCCAAAGCGACGAAAAGCCGGCCCACGCGATCGCGCAGCCGCTGTAATTCAAGTCGTTCTAATCCCGTTGCTCGAACTGGTTTAATCATTAGGTCTCGTTACGGCTTAATAATTCTCGCGCCTTGTCGCGGCTCACTTTCTTCCCGCCGGCCCACTGGCTCGCGTGCGCACTAAGTGCTTCAGCTCAGTCATAAACTCCGACACGTCTTCAAACTCGAGATAGACAGAAGCAAAACGAACATATGCGACTTTGTCGAGCTCTTTCAAGCGACGCATGATCATCTCGCCAATCTTGCTCGTCGGCCGTTCACGTTCAGGTGATTCCTGCACATATTTCTCAATCCCGTTCACGATGCTTTCGAGCTTGGCGGATGCTACCGGGCGTTTTTCACAAGCGCGCAACAACCCCGCCATTACTTTGTTGCGATCGAACGTTTCCCGGCGGCCGTCTTTCTTAACGACCATATAAGGTATCTCATCGATACGCTCATACGACGTGAAGCGCCGTTCGCAGCGCAAGCACTCGCGACGACGGCGAATGGCATCGCCTTCACGCGACTCACGCGAGTCGACGACTTTGTCTTCCAGGTAGGCACAAAAAGGACACTTCATCTTTAACCCTCCGCGCGGGCAGGCGAGATTAAGGTTCGTATTCTTGAAATGCTCAAATCGCCGCGAATGAAATAAAAGAGTCCAAATATCAATGCTGGCCCAAAGTCGACCAGGTGCAGAACAATCGAGAGCGCGGCGGCAGTTTCTTTATGAATGCCGAGAAAGATGAGTCCCGCGGCCGTCGCCGCATGAAATGCGCCGGCCGCGCCGCCAGGCGTCGGCACGACCGAACCAACCATTGACCAGCCGAGCACGAAGATCGTTTCAGAAAAACCGAGGTCCACGTGAAAGGCCCGCAACACCAGCAGGTTCGCACTCGCAACGCCGAGCCAGAGCACCATGGTCCAGCCGAACGTTTCAGCTAACTCCACTGCGTTCACAAGCACGCGCAACGCGCTCGACAACTGATCGAGCAACCGGATGATCACTTGCGCGAGTCGCTGTGGAAAGAAATGCCAACGCGAAAAAAGCCCGTCGAGTGCGCCGAGTAACTTCGCTGAGTTCGCGCGAAACCAGATCAGAAAACCCACACCGGTCAGCAGCAGGGCCAACAAGCCAAAGCCCAACGCCCGAATGCGCCCGTAATAAGCTTCAAGGCTCGGGGGCGGCTGGAACCAGAGCAGGTTGAGCGCAAACAGCAGTGTCAGTCCGACGAAGTCGTAAATGCGCTCGACGAGAATCGTCACGATGGCGGCGCTTGGGCTCACGCGCGGATCGCGCGCCGGCAGCGCCACTGGCCTGACTACTTCACCCGCACGCCCGATGAGAAACACGGCACTGAAGCCGATGGTCGTCGCGACAAACAGATCCTTGAGCCGCGCTGGCGTGAGTGGCTTGAGCAATGCGCTCCAACGGCAAGCCCGGACGAGGTAAAGAAGACAGACAAGTACGATCGCCACAGTCAACAGCAGCGGATCGGCCGTACTCAGCGCGCGGCCGACTTCGTGCCAGTCGAGATTCCGGCCAAACAACCACAGCAGCGCCGCTGCCAACAAGCAGAGCACCGCGAACTCGATGTACTTGCGATAGCCTTGAGCTTTCAACTCTCTTGCGAGTAAGACCACAACATGTTGGGTCGGTGCGAGAGCCTACTACACTGCTCGGGTGCGAGCAAGGACGATGTCCGTAGGTCTTAGTAAAGATCGTGTGTGTAAGGCTGTTCCAACGCGCATTTTTCAGCTAAAGTTGGCGCGGGAACTTTAATTTGGCGCCTGTCGTAACGCCTCTTGTCAAAGGTTCGCGAGCTTTGACGAGTCCGAAGCACAGGTACCTGGAGAAGAGACGGTGGGGGCTGTTAAAGCTTTGGCAGTGAGCGAGGGAGCCGAGCTGGTGCGCAGGTGTCGCGCGGGCGACGGGGCAGCGTGGGAAGAGATCGTCCAAACCTACTCACGCCGCATCTACAATCTTGCCTACCGCTTTACCTCCCGTGCCGACGCAGCAGAAGACCTGACGCAAGAAGTTTTCGTCAGGGTCTATCGCTCTTTGGATCAATACGACCCGAGGCAGGGCGACCTGCAAAACTGGCTGATGCGGCTGGCGCGCAATCTGATCATTGACGACTATCGCAAACGCCAGCGCACTCCACACGATAATCAGGCCGACGATCTCGCCGATCACAGTTATCACCTGCACACACGAACCAACTCCGTGCAGACGGAAATGGAACGCCGCGAACTCGGCGCGCAGGTTCAGGCGGGTATCGACAAGCTCTCGCCGGATCTGCGGACGTGCGTGATCTTGAGAGATATTGAAGAGTTGAGTTACCAGGAGATCGTTGACCTCCTGAAGATTCCGGAAGGAACAGTTAAGTCCCGGATCAACCGCGGCCGGATTGAGCTGGCGAAGATTCTCCGGCGCATGAAAGTAGTGGCAATGAGTGAAGTTTAGAAGCGGCAGGAAAGCGAAATAAAGATGCTTTGTGTGGATTTCGAAACCTTGTTGACCGATTACCTTGAGGGGGTAGTCGGCACTGAAACAAATCGACAGATGGCGGAACACGCGATGAAGTGCCCGCTCTGTCATGAGACTCTGCTGGCAGTCAAGAGCACTGTCGCAGCCTGTCGTGTGGCTACCGTGCCTAATCCCTCAAGAGATCTCGATGCGCGCATTCTTCAGAAAACAGTTCCCGAAACGGCGATGAGTTGTGAAGAGTTCGAGGAGTTCCTGACGGACTACCTCGACGGTTTCCTGCCTGCTCATCTTTACCATCGATGGGAACGCCACGCGGCATTATGCGAACGTTGCACCGAACTTCCCGGCGAAGTAGTGCGATCGATTGGCGCGTGCTACACCTACATTTCCGAAGAGAAGCCGCTTCCCGAAGGTCTCCACGAACGAATTCTTCAGGCGACCCTGGGCACCGCCACTCCACAGGAGATCAAAGCTCCCTGGACATCGCGCGTGGCTTCGCGGTTCAGGCTGTGGCTCGATCCGATCATGTCGCCGCAGCTCGCCAGCGTGGCCACGATGATGTTGCTGGCCGTGCTCGTCTTGACCAACACAGTTTCGGCTGACGGTTCAATCAGTGGCGTTTACGATGCGGGACTGGCACTCGCGGACCGAACGAGCACCAGTTCGCAGGCAGTGCCGGAGAGTTTGCAAAAGGTGCAAAAGGCAAGTGAACCGCGCGAACAGACACCGCCGCCGGTAGCACCGCAGAAACAGAACGTCGATCAGCACAAAGAAACTTCGGGTAGAAAAGCAGAGAGCAACGGGCGTCGTAACCGGTGAGGCATTCAGAGATGATGTACTGTAGCTACCATACCAAGAATCCCGCGGTGGTTCAGTGCAATCAGTGCGCGCGCGGCTTGTGCGCGGCTTGCGATCACCGCGTGCGTGGCTTTCCGTTTTGCCAGGACTGCATCGTGGCCGGCGTTGAACTGCTGCGCCATTCGCACACGAGCCCGTCAGGCATCCTGCGACGCAAGAGTTCTCCGTTTGTGGCCACCCTGCTTTCATTCGTACCGGGACTCGGCGCGGCTTACAACGGGCAGACTTCGAAAGCGATCGTCCACTTCGCGATCTTCGCCAGTTTCTTCCAGATGGCAGTGCTGGCGCCGAGTATTTACTTCTTCGGTCTCGGCGTGATTGGAACGTGGTTGTTCTCAGCCGTCGATGCTTGCAGGACAGCGCAATTGATGAGAGCCGGCTTGAGTCCGGATGCTGAAGACGATGTGATTACGCGACGTCTTTACGGTAATCCGCTCGCCTGGGGGACGACGCTGATCATCATCGGCACGCTGTTCCTGCTGCACACGTTGTTGAGAGTGACGCTGCCGATCAAGGAACTGCTGCCGGTCGCGCTGGTCGGGCTCGGCGCTTACATGCTTTTTGACTACATTCGGCGCAACAGGGCTTCGGATCGAATCGTTCGTTTCGATTCGCGCCGGCCGCCGCCGTCAGTCGTGGCGACGACGCGTCCGACTGACGCAACCAATCTTCGCACCGGTGAAACTACTCAGTTTGCACGGCGAGACGTAACTCCCTTGCCGTTCGAGCGGAGATCGTAATAACTTAGGTAATAATTTTACGGGGTCAAATCTTATGTGTTGTGGCGTTTTCAGAGTCTTCGGTGGAGTCGGTGCAATCGTTGCTCTCATCCTTTTGGTGGTCGCGTTGCTGAAGCAACTGATCACTCTCGTCGGCTTTCTTCTGGCGTTGGTGAAGATCGGTATCGTGGTCGTTTTCGTCGCGCTGATGGTCATGATCGTGCTCGCGATCTTTCGTGATCGCGCTCGCAAACGGCGCGATTACACGGAAACTCTCTAAGCGCCGATCGGTTTTCCCAAAGTTGCATCTCCTCACTTTCATGTGATAGGGTCAGGCCTCTTGCAGGCACCGGCCGGATGGGTTTTTCTCGGGAAGACTAGAGGTTTCCAATCCACCCGCTGCAAATCTTCAAGCAGGTTCACGAACAAAACTTTCCCGTAATTCGCGCAAATCGCTTTTGGCGAGTTTGTGCCTTTGGTTGCCGAGCGTCGCCCCGAATTCAAACCGCGCCGGCAACAGGAGTAGCTCAAAATGGCCAGAGGAGAAGACCGATTTTACGCTTTTATTATTGCCCACACGTCCAGATCCAAGGCTCGAATCCAAAGAATCCGCATTGAAAAGAGAGTAGTCAGTGCTTTCTTTGCCGCTGCTGCCGTTTTGACCGTTTGCCTTTGCTACGGCTTGTACGGGCTGACGCAGGAGGCCAAGCATCTGCGAACCGAGTTCGAAAACCAGCGGCTGCGCGCTGAAAACGAACGCCAGCGACTCGAGCTGGAGAAACTGAATAATCGCGTCGAAAAAGTTGAAGATACGTCGCGTAAGCTCGCTGAAAAGTCAGGCGTAGTCGCGAACGGCGCCGTTCCCGGCAGCGGTGGTCCTGAATTGCCTTTGGACGAGATGGGCCTGGCAACTCTAACCGCCAAGATGGGCCGTCTCGAAGAAGACCTGCACTCTTACGAAGCGGTGCTGCGTGAACGCGGCTACACGCCGACAATCTGGCCCGTCGAGGGAAAACTCGAGGGCGGTTTTGGCGGCCGGCGCAATCCGTTTGGTGGGCCAGGTTTCGAGTTTCACTCGGGCCAGGACATCGAAGCGCCGTGGGGCGCGCCGGTGATCGCCGGCGCGAGTGGGCGTGTCACTTTTGTCGGCTGGCAGAATGGTTACGGCCAGTTGGTAATCGTCGATCATGGCGGCGGCCTGACCACGCGCTACGGTCACTTGTCGCACATCGACGTCGAGGCCGATCAGGTGGTTTCACGCGGACAGTTGCTGGGAAAGGTTGGTTCGACGGGCCGTTCCACTGGCCCACACCTTCATTATGAGGTCCGGATCAACGATCAGGCCGTAAATCCGCTTCCCTACTTGCTCCAAACAATTGGCGCGGCGATGAAATAAAACAGGGTGGCACCGTTAACCTGAGCCTTAGCTTAACTTAGCTTTGCCGATGAATGAACTTCATGCTTGACAGGTTTTTCGGATTCGCTTAGTATGCGCCGTCGTTTCGATGCAGGGCGTAGTTCCAGCCCGCATTTCCCGATTCCAGCTTTACGTCAATGAGTTTTGTTAGTTCTGCCCCCGTAAGTATGTGCATGCTGAAATAGCGCTCCCCGCGCTTTTCATCATGCATTTTTTGTTGGTTGTGTGTTTCCGTCTAGCGCCACTTCAGGGTGCGACCCGGCTCACAGCATTCACCCTAGTCGGTGGGAAGGCCCCCAGGCTTTCGCATCCGTTTTACCGAATCGTTAGGAGGATTCGTTGTTATGTCTAGAATAACCGGTAAGGTCAAGTGGTTTAACAATTCGAAGGGCTATGGTTTTATCGAGCAACCTGGTTCTTCGGACATTTTCGTTCACTACAGCGCTATCCAGGGGGATGGCTTCAAGACCCTCGAAGAGGGCCAGGAAGTCGAGTTTGAGGTGACCCAGGGCCCAAAGGGACCTCAGGCTGAAAAAGTAACGAAGATGTAGTGTCTCCCCGGCTGAGCTTTAGCAAAGCCACTGACTGCTTCCGGTCACGGGTCCGGTAAGCTCACAAAAAGAAAGGCGACCAGTTCTTGGTCGCCTTTCTTTTTGTGAGCTGTTGTTCTAGTTACCGATCGGCTTTCGCCTTGAAACTTACGTGACCGTCCTCCACGCTCACTGAGAACATCACTCGCTCGCAACCTGACGTCTCCTTCAATCCATCCGCTTTCTGGGCCACCAGCCGGTGAAACTTGGGAAACGAAAAACCTTCAATCGACTCCCCACATTTCTGCTTTGCTTCCACCAGTGAACTGTAGAGGCTCTTCACCACTTCAATCTCCCGGTGCGGATCTTTGCAGCTAATCGAAACCGGCGCGATCGTGACTTCAGTCTCCTGCTTCGCCTGCGCGCGCGCCGCTGATGCCGCATCGCGCCCTTCTTCACGACCCTGCATCGTTCGCCGCCAAAGATCACGAAACGCGTTGTAACGCGCAGTGAGCGAGTTGTAGCGATAGCGCTGCGCGAAGGTCAGCGCTA
>Ga0247688_1000298_pt1 | contig 17868 bp, 15 predicted proteins | sample CNK29_metaG_FD_182718 | JGI IMG/M metagenome (GOLD analysis project Ga0247688, IMG submission 182718) | Soil microbial communities from Purdue University Martell Research Forest, Indiana, United States - CNK29 | ecosystem: Environmental > Terrestrial > Soil > Temperate forest > Bulk soil... | reverse complement strand
TATCCGACGCGCCCGGCGGTGTCAAGAAACTTCTATTGGCGATTCTTGTTGTTTTAGGTGGGGTATGAACAAACCACCGACCCCGTCGGTGGGATTGGTTGGATTGTGGGCGTGGAGTGTAGGTGAGATATGAAACACCACCGACGATGTCGGTTGGTGTTCGAGCTACGTCGGGACCAAAACCACCGACGATGTCGGTGGTGGTCGAGCCACCCGTGACCAAAAACCACCGACCTCAGTCGGTGGTTTTTTCATACGTTACCTACGTGCGGGGTCCGGAAAAACGTGAAATCCCACCGACAGGGTCGGTGGATCGTTCATACCTGGGTTAATATATCGCCACCCAGTGAAAAAAGATTTCCAACAGATCAAGCAGGTTCTAAGGCGTTGTTTACGGCTGTTGTGTCCGGCTTGCGGAAAGGCACGCATCGTAACGCGCCCGTTCCGGATCCGGCACCACTGTCCCGCCTGCATGTCGCTCTTCAAGCGCGAAGAAGGGTTTTTCGTGGGGGCGATTCTGGCGAACGTGGTGACGACGGAGTTTGCGATCCTCGTGGTCTGTTTCTTCTGTTTGCTAATCCTCGGCCTCGACTACTCGGTTGTGCTCGTCGTGCTCTTTATCCTGGCCCTTGTTTTCCCGGTCGCTTTCTATCACCACAGTTGGAGTTTGTGGCTGGGATTCGACTACATCGTGGAGTCGCTCCCGAAGTACACCCCAGCCTCACGCTGGGAAAGCGGGAAAGAACATTAACCAGAAAGAGGCACAAAACCATATTCGCGGATATTGGCCTTCTAGGTTATACTCCCGCTAGCTCGCCCGCCCGCTGTTTCAGGCGCTTAGGTCAAAACAAGGCTAGAGAGAGTCTCGGAGCGATGAAATGTTTCTCGCACGAGTAGGCGAGTTCGAGTTTATTGATCGTCAGTGAGACGGTCTTGAGTTAACCAGGTTCAGAGCACAAGCTCCGAGTATTTTGCTCGTTTAGCTGCATGCGCTCCCTGTAAACAGCATCTCCGGCCCAGCGCCCGGCGGCTAGTCAGGTTTTCTGTTGAGAAAAAGAATTTGTTGTCGCGTTACGGACACCCATGATCCGCACGCGACTCGCGTTGCGCCCCAAGCGGCGCACCACTTCAAATCCATCCGCACTCGGCCACTCGGAGACCGGTCTCAACCCCACTCCGCGGGCCAACCAACCATTCTTAGAAAAGGCAAGAAATGTCAAAACAACTAATCGTAAGCGTCAACGGACGCGAGAAGAAAATTGCGATCATTGAAGACGATAAGGTCGCAGAGTTCTACATCGAACGTGGAGAACAACACCAGGGAATCGTCGGCAATATCTACAAAGGCCGCGTCATGCGCGTCCTCCCCGGAATGCAGTCAGCCTTCGTCGATATCGGTCTCGAACGCGACGCGTTCCTCTACGTTTCCGACTTCTTTGACGAAGAAGAAGAATTTGAAAGAATCGTCATCGACAAATCCAAAAAGGGCACGCCCGACGCGGAACACGCCGCGGCCGAAGAGGTCGCCCTCAATCGCGTCGAACGCGAACAGCAGATCGACGCGGCGCACGAACGAGTCGAACCATTGCATCACGAAGCGCCCGCTCCGGTCGAAACTCAGGAAACCGGTGAGACGGGACGTCGTCGCGGTCGTCGTGGCCGGCGTCGTGGGCGTTGGGAACGAGACGAAGCAACAACCACCTCGGCACCGCCGTCGTCCGCCTCGCAATTCGAAGTGCCCGACACACCGTTTGTCGCGGGCGATCCGGGCATCGAGCGCATCGTCGACGAAGAAGAGACGGCGCTCAACGGCGAGATGTTCAAGGACGCGCGGCTGCAGGAACGAATCTTCGATCAGATTCACGCCGTCGAGTTCAACATGGACGACGACTTCCGCACGGCGGAAGTTGGTTCATTGCTTTCAAGCGGCTTAGGCGGCGACACCTTCGAACGAATCGAAGACGACGGCGACACTCAACCCGAGCCGACGCGCGAAGAGCGACGCCGGGCCGAAGCTCATGTTTCGAGCTTTGTCGACGACGTCAGCGACGACACGTTGCGACGCATGGAATTCCAGCGCATCAGCGACGAGGAGGAACTCGCGGCTGAGGCGCCGGCGGAAACAGCCGGCAAGCGTTCGCGCAAAGGCGCAACGAAGAAGCGGCCAACGAAAACGGCTGCCGCTACCAAGAGCGCGAGCAAGAAGAAAGCGTCGACAAAGAAGAGTTCGAAGAAGCGCGCCGCAGCGGCCGCGAGTGAAGGCGACGAAGCAGGTTATGCCGACTCCGAAGCCAGCGTTGTCGAAGGCCAGGCGCGTGGTGAGTTTGCCACTCGTCGCGGTGGACGCCGACGACGCCGTTCCAGCAAGAATAAGCCACAAGGTAACGCGCCGGCCGAACAGGAAACGCCAGCGCCGACAGACGGTCTCGACGATGAGATGGACCAGCCGCAGTATCTCGAGGCTCCCGAGGAAGTCGAAGTCGCGCCACCGCCGCCACCTCAACCCGAACCGCAGCCACGGCCAGAACGACGCGGGCGCGATCGCGATCAGCGCCGCGATCAACGCGGCCATCGCGGCGGCCAGCGCCGCGAACGCCACCAGCCGGCGATTACCGACCTGCTCAGCGAAGGCCAGGAAATTTTGGTCCAGATCGCGAAAGAGCCAATCGCCAAGAAAGGCGCGCGCATCACATCGCACATCGCGCTGCCCGGACGTTTTCTCGTTTACATGCCGACTGTCGAACACGTCGGCGTCTCGCGCAAGATCGAGTCAGACAATGAGCGTCACCGGCTGCGCAAGTTGATTCAAACGATTCGCGCGGAAGAAGACATACCGTCGGGTGGTTTCATCGTGCGCACCGCGGGCGTCGGCATCAGCGAGAAAGAGTTGCGTGAAGACGTGCGCTATTTGGTCCGCACGTGGCTCGACATCCGCTCCGGGGCCGAAAAAGCAAAAGCGCCGGCGCTGGTCCATCGCGATCTCGATCTCGTGCAACGATTGCTGCGCGACCAGTTGTCCGACGATTTCGAATCGATCCGCGTCGACTCCGAAGAGGAATACCAGGCGATCGTCGAGTTCATCAATCGCATTCAGCCGCGCCTCGTGCGCCGCGTGAAGCTCTACACGAAGGACCAGCCGATTCTCGAAGCCTACGGCGTGCAGACGGAGATCGATAAAGCGATCAAGCCGCGCGTGTGGCTGAAGTCGGGCGGTTACCTGGTCATCAACCAGACCGAAGCGCTGGTGGCGATCGATGTCAACACCGGCAAGTTTGTCGGGCGCGGCAGCGGCCGGCTTGAAGACACGATCACGCGCACGAACCTCGAAGCTGTCGACGAGATCGTCCGGCAGATTCGGTTGCGCGATCTCGGCGGCATCATCGTGCTCGACTTGATCGACATGGAAGAGCGCCGCAATCGCCAGAAGGTGATGCAGGCGTTGCAGGACGCGCTGCGCAACGACAAGTCGCCGACGAAGGTGCTTTCGTTCAACGACTTCGGTTTGGTGATCATGACGCGCAAGCGGGTGAAACAGTCGCTCGAGCGAACGCTCTGTTCGCCGTGCCCGTACTGTACCGGCGCCGGCCTCGTGAAGTCGCCGCAGACGATCTGTTACGAACTGCTGGAAGATGCGCGCCGGCTCGCGAAAGAGATGAACGGCGACGCAGATAACAAGCAAGTGACGCTGCGGATCAATCCTGATGTGGCGAAGGCGCTGCGTTCGAGTGAACGCGACGTGATGATTGAGATTGAGGACTACCTGGGACCGATCGATATCACGAGCGATCCGACGATCCACCAGGAGCAGTTTGACTTCGCGATAGTTTAAGCCACAGACAGCTGTGGCCGATCCACGCGTTGATAGAGGATGTCACGCTGGCGAGGAGTAAAACCCGCTTCACGAATTAAGTACTGAAGCATCTTCTCGTCAGCCTCATTGCTCGCACCGGCGGCTGAGACCACGTTCTCTTCGATCATGATCGAGCCCATGTCGTTCGCGCCGTAGCGCAACGCCACCTGCCCGAGACGCAACCCCTGCGTCAGCCACGACGACTGAAAGTTTTCGATGTTGTCGAGAAACAGCCGCGACACAGCCAGCATTTTCAGGTAATCGATACCCGTCGGTTCATCCTTGATCTTGCGGCCGAGCGCCGTGTTTTCGCGTTGGAATGTCCAAGGAATAAAAGCGGTGAAGCCGCCGGTCTCGTCCTGCAAATCGCGAATACGTTGCAAGTGGCGCACGCGATGCTCGATCGTGTCGCCGATGCCAAACATCATGGTCGCGGTTGAACGCAGCCCGACGCGATGGACCGCGCGCATCACTGCGAGCCACTCATCAGTCGTACACTTCGTCGCGACACGCTTGCGCACTTCGTCGTCAAGAATTTCCGCGCCACCGCCGGGCAGGCTGTAAAGTCCGGCTTCCTTGAGCCGGCCCATGATCGTCTCGTAGTCGAGTTTCGAGATCAGGTGAATGTTGTGGATCTCAGGCGGCGAGAAACAGTGCAACTGAAACCCCGGATACTTCGCGCGCAATCTGCGGAGCAGATCTTCGTACCACTCGATGCCGAAGTCGGGATGCAGCCCGCCTTGCATCAACACGCCGGTGCCGCCGAGTGCGATCGTCTCGTCAATCTTCTCGCAGATCTCGTCGAACGTGCGCACGTAAGTATCAGGCGCGCCGGGCCGGCGATAGAACGCGCAGAACGTGCAGACTACGTTGCAGACGTTCGTGTAATTGATGTTGCGATCGATGATGTACGTGACGATGTTGTCGGGATGGCGGCGCGCGCGAATCTCGTCGGCGGCGACGCCCAGGCGCGCGACGTCGTACGACTCGAGCAGCGTTCGGCATTCATTTGCCGACATGCGCTCGCCGGCGAGCACGCGATCGAGAATTGGTTGAATGTCGATTCCGTTATTCATTCGTCTCAGTGATTCGCTAATAGCTTAACAAAAACGCTAAACAAACCGCAGCGGTTTCATCGCGTCGATGAGCTGGTGCTGGAAAGCGAGCTCGGAGTAGAGCTGCAGCCCGCGACGCATTGATTCGTCGACGTGGAACACGATGTTCTCGGTCAGATACTTTCGCAGTTCGCTTACGGGCATCGGGATCTGGTCGCGATACTGATCGACGATCTCTTCGACGTGGGCCACTCCTTCATCACGCGCGCCCGCGAAGCCGACGGCGCGTGCTCTTTCAACTGCATCGTCGGCGACCATCCACATCGCGAAAACAAAACCGAGTCCGGTGTACTTGCGCCAGAGACTCGCCATGTCCCAAACCTTCAGTCCCGCACGCGGAAACGTCATGCCGGGATCGCCGATGATCAATGCGGCGTCGTTCTTGTCGAGCATCTCGTCGAGATTCGGCGTGCGTACCGTCCACGCTGGTTCGTGATCCAGAAACTCGCGAAAAATTATTTTCACGAGCGTCGCCGACGTGCGCGACGATTCATCGAGCGCGACGGTGCGAACCTGTTCGAGTTCCGTGTTTTTGGAAACGAGCACAACGCTCAGTACTTCCTTTTGCGAACCGACGCAAACATCCGGCACGAGCGCGCCGCCGGCAATGCGTTGATACTCGATCACGGGAACGAGTGCGCCTTCGACTTTCGCGCCGGCGAGCAGCTGCGCGCAACGCGCGGGAACTGCTTCAACAAAGTCGACGTGCCCGCGTTTTGAGCCGTATAAAAAGCTCCAAATCAGCGGCGCGGAATTCAGGTAACTGGATGCGGCGAGTCGGAATGGCGTGGTCATGTGGTTGCCAGTATATTACTATTCGGCCATGCCAATTTACGACTTGAGCGCTCCGATAAGTAATGATCTGCCGACTTATCCGGGCGATCCGGCGATTCAAATCACAGACTGGTCGAGCCTCGCCAAAGGCGACAGCGCGAACGTGTCGGCACTCAGTCTCGGCGCGCACACGGGAACGCACGTCGATGCGCCGGCGCACTTCATTGAAGGCACGAAGGAGGTTGAGTCGCTGGATTTGAATGTGTTGATTGGCGAAGCTGAAGTGATTGAAGTGCCGTCCGATCAACGAGCAATCACTGAAGATTTTGTCACTGCAAATTGCGCCCCCGGAACAATCCGGGTTCTTTTTAAGACCCGCAACTCAACCTTCTGGACCACAGGTAAAACGGATTTCAGAACGGATTTTACTTACGTGGATCTGTCGGCAGCGAAGTGGCTCGTCGATCACGGAGTGAAGTTGGTGGGAGTTGATTATCTTTCAGTCGAGCAGTTTGGTTCGAAGGACCACGCGGTGCATCGCACGTTGCTGGCGCACGAAGTCATCATTCTCGAAGGCTTGAATCTCAGCGAAGTGCCCGCGGGAAAGTATGAGTTGATCTGCTTGCCGTTGCGCTTGCGCAGCCATCTCGGCGACGGTGCGCCCGCGCGGGCCGTACTGCGAACACTCCATTAATGCCGCAGCAGGGAAACCCAAAATACCGCGAACGCGTTTACTCAATCGTGCGTCGAATTCCGCGCGGGCGAGTGATGACTTACGGCCAGATTGCCGAACTGCTAGGTGAAGGTTATACCGCGCGAACAGTCGGGTTTGCGATGCACTCATCGCCTGACGGCACGCCGTGGCATCGCGTCATCAACGCGCAAGGCGCGACTTCGACCGGACGACTAGTGCTGCCGCACGACAAGCAACAACGTCTGCTCGAACAGGAAGGCGTCGTGTTCAATCAGAGCAACCGCTGCGATCTGCAAACTTATCTGTTTATTCCCAAAACACGAGCCGCTCGTCACGAAGGAAGTCTCTACAAGCCGTCTAAACGACGTTAGTTGGTTTCTCTGTGTCTCTGTGTCTCTGTGTTACTCTTCCTCGCTCGGTAAGTGAAACACAGAGACACAGAGACACGGAGGGAGGAGGAAGGTCATGAGTGATGCCGCACAACGCGCCCCTTACGCGGTCAGCCCGCCGCGCTATTCCGTTTCGCACCAGATGGTGACGACCGCGTTCGAACTGCCAAACTATCGCGTCGTGCAAAACCTCGGCGTGGTGCGCGGCATCGTCGTGCGCTCGCGCAACGTCTTCGCCACGATCGGCGCTTCGCTGCAGACGATTGTCGGCGGCAACATTACCGTATGGACCAAGCTGTGTGAGCAGACGCGGAACGACGCTTTCGACATCATGATCCAGCACGCGACGGAGGTCGGCGCGAACGCCGTGATTGGCGCGCGTTACGACACGACGGAGTTGTCGCAGGGCGTGACTGAAGTTTTGGCGTACGGCACGGCGGTGATTGTCGATCCGATCAATCCGGGAGAGAGTTTTCGCTCATGATGACGCCGGAACTTACGGAGGAGCAACGTCGCCGCGTCGAAGCCGCCCGCGATGCGGTGCCGTTTTTGAAGACGCTGGGTGTGGAAGTCGAATCCGTTGGCCCGGGAACGGCGACGCTGCTGGTGCACTGTCGTGAAGAGTTGATGCGTAACGACGGGATCCTGCACGGCGGTGTGGCGGCGTCGCTGATCGACTCCGCGTTTGCGTTTGCGATCATTCCGACACTGGCGGAAGGCGAGCGCACGGTTACGGTCGACATGACGATTCATTATTTGCGGCCGCTGAGTGGTGGCGTGGTGAAGGCGTCGGCGCGAATCGTACGCGCCGGGCGTCGCGTGATCACGGTTTCAGCAGACCTGTTTGATGAAAATGATAAACTCGCCGCGACGGCGCTCAGCACGTATCTTCGGGTTCTAGCTCATTCGCGTTAATCCGTGGCATCATAAGCTTCCAATGAACGATCTCAGGAAGTTTGCCCGCTACTTTCGTAAATACAAGCTTCAGCTAACAATCGGGATCGCCTGCATCCTCGCCAGTGTCGTGGCAGGCTTGTTCGTTCCTCTCATCGTCGGCAAGGCCGTAGACGCCAACTGGACTGAAATCAACTGGACTAAGCTCACCATCTCCGCCGGCAAAGTTCTCAGCGCGAGCATCATCAGCGGCATCTTCCTGTTTCTGCAGCGACGCATCCTGATCGGCATGTCGCGTAACGTTGAGTACGACTTGCGCGAAGAGTTTTACGGCCATCTCGTCGATCAGCCGTTGTCGTTCTATCACGAACATCGCGTCGGCGATTTGATGGCGCGCGCGACCAATGATCTGGCGGCCGTCAGGCAGTTGGCGGGCCCGATGATCATGTACACGTTGCAGACCGTGTTCGTCGTCGTGCTCGTGTTGCCGCTGTTGTTCTTCATCAACTGGAAGCTCACGCTGTTGCTCTTTCTGACGATGCCGCTCGTGTCGCTGACGGTCAAGTTCTTCGGGCAACAGGTCCACACTCGCTTCGAGAAGATCCAGGACTTCTTCGCGCAGATCACCGCGCGTGCGCAGGAAAACTTCACCGGCGTGCGAGTGGTGCGCGCCTACGCTCAGGAAGACGCCGAGATGGCGGCCTTCAACAATCTAAATCGCGAGTACGCCGAGCGAAATCTTGGTCTCGTGCGCATTGATGCTTTGATGCGGCCGTTGATGACGTTTCTGATCGGCATCGGTTATGTACTGATCATCCTGGTCGGGACTCCGCTCGCAGTGCGAGGCGAGATCACGGTCGGCCAGTTCACGATGTTCAATCTGTATCTCACGCGATTGATCTGGCCGTTGATTGCGTTGGGCTACGTCGTGAATCTTTATCAACGCGGCACCGCGAGCTTGAAACGAATCAATTCGATTTTGAAAATCGAGCCGACGATTGCCGACAAGCCACGCGTGACGCAACAGCCGCCAATCCAGGGCGAAATTGAATTTTGCAATCTGACTTTCAGTTATAACCCGGAGCTGGAGCCGGTGCTGCGTGACATGAACTTGAGAATTCCCGCGGGACACACGGTCGCTTTCGTCGGGCGCACTGGCAGTGGCAAATCGACGATCGCGAACCTGATTCCGCGCTTGATCGAAGCGCCCGAAGGCACGTTGCTGATCGACGGAGTTTCGATTCAAAAGTATCCGCTGAAGCAACTGCGCGAGAGCATCGGCTACGTGCCGCAAGAGACGTTTCTGTTCAGCGACACAATCAAGGGCAACATCGGGTTTGGTGTTGAGAAAGCGGAGATGGCGGACGTTGAATGGGCCGCTGAGATCGCCGGGCTGTCGGAAGACATTGCCGGATTTCCCGAAGGTTTTCAGACACTGGTCGGCGAGCGCGGCATCACGCTTTCGGGCGGGCAAAAGCAACGTACCGCGATCGCGCGAGCGGTGTTGCGCGAGCCGAAGATCCTGATACTCGACGATGCGTTGTCGTCGGTTGATACCTACACGGAAGAGAAGATTTTGGCGCAGCTTCGCGGCGTGATGCGCGATCGGACGAGCTTGATTATTTCGCATCGCATTTCGACGGTGCGCGATGCTGATCTGATTTGCGTGCTTGATGAAGGGAGAATCGTCGAGCAGGGAACACATGAAGAACTGCTCGCGCTGGCCGGTGAATACGCTGATTTATACGAGCGCCAGTTACTCGAAGAAGAACTCGCGGCAACGTAGGAATTGCCGATTTTCGATTGCCAATTGCCGATTTAAAGAAGCCCTGATGTTCGCGCAAAATCGGCAATCGGCAATCGAAAATCGAAAATAAACTGATGTCGACAGCAGTAACACAGTTTCACGAAGAAGAAGCGATCGGAAAGACTTACGACTTTCAGGTCGCGCGGCGGTTGTTGAGATACCTCAATCCGTACGTGCGCTGGCTCACTCCCGCGCTGCTGTTTACGTTCGCACTCAATCTGCTCGGCGTGCTGCAGCCAAAGTTCACGCAGTATGCGATCGACTGGCACATTTTGCCGCGCCGTCTCGAAGGCCTTCAGTGGCTGGTAGTTCTGTTCTTCGGAACGCAACTGCTGCGGCTCGTCTTCTCTTACTATCAGGCAATCCTGCTCAACAGCGTCGGGCAGTACGTGATGTTCGACATGCGCAAGGAGCTTTACGAGAAGCTGCAACGCCAGGAAGTCGCTTACTACGATCGCAATCCCGTCGGCCGCATCATGACGCGACTAACGAGCGACGTCGATGCCCTAAACGAGTTGTTTACGGCCGGCGTGACTGACTTGCTCGGCGACCTCGTCATGATCGTCGTGATCATCTCGATGATGCTCTGGATGGACGTGCGGCTGACGCTCGTCACGCTGCTAACCGTGCCGATGCTGTTCGCGGCGACGACGTGGTTTCGGCGCGGCGCGCGACGTGGTTACGACATGGTACGCACGCGCATCGCGCGCATCAACGCGTTTCTGCAGGAACACTTCGCCGGCGCGCAGACGGTCCAGATCTTCAACGCTGAAGTTAAATCGCTGCACACGTTCGACCGCATCAACAACGACTACCGCCGCGCAAACATCGACACGATCTTTTACTACGCCGTGTTTTTTCCGCTCGTCGACTTCATCGGCGCGGTCGGCGTGGCGCTGATCATCTGGTACGGCGGCTATCGCGTCATGCAGAACACGCCGGGCCACACGGTGCTGACGCTCGGCGCGCTGGTGGCGTTCATTCAATACTCGCAGGCGTTGTTTCAGCCGATTCGCGACATCTCCGATAAGTACAACGTGCTGCAAGCGGCCGTGGTCGCGTCGCACCGCATTTTCAAGACACTCGATCTGCCGCTTGCGATCACCACGCCGGAGAAACCATTGCGGACGGGACGGGCGCGCGGGCGGATCGAGTTTCAGAACGTGTGGTTCGCTTACAATGACGAAGACTGGGTATTGAAAGACGCGACGTTTACGGTCGAGCCCGGGCAGTCGGTCGCACTGGTGGGCCACACGGGTTCCGGCAAGACGACGATCACGAACCTGCTGATGCGCTTCTATGACATTCAACGCGGGCGCATCCTGCTCGACGGCGTGGACATTCGCGATTGGGATCTGAAAGCGTTGCGGCAGAACTTTGCGGTCGTGTTGCAGGAAGTGTTTCTCTTCAGCGGCACGATCGAAGGCAACATTCGCCTCGGTCACGAAGACATCACCGAGGAACGCGTGCGTTGGGCCGCGCGTGAGGTTCACGCGGACGGTTTCATCAGTCGTTTGAAAGACGATTACAAAGCAGAGGTTCGCGAGCGCGGCGCGGGTTTGTCAGTCGGGCAGAAGCAACTCATCTCGTTTGCGCGCGCACTGGCGTTTGATCCGGCGTTGCTGATTCTCGATGAGGCGACGAGTTCAATCGACACCGAAACGGAGCAACTGATTCAACGCGCGATTGAACGCGTGATGCGTGATCGCACGTCAATCGTGGTGGCGCATCGTTTGTCGACGGTTCAAAATGCGGATCGGATCATCGTGCTGCATCACGGTGAGATTCGTGAGCAGGGAACGCATCAGGAATTGTTAGCCGAGCGTGGGCTTTATTGGAAGTTGTATAAACTGCAGTACGCGGACTCGTCCTATCGCGAAACCGTCAGTTAGCCGCGGATGAAACGGATGGCCTAACGGGCGTGAAGCGCGTCTTGAGCGGAATCAAGCCTTCGAACGATTTGTAGATCTGCAAGTACATCTGAGTCTCACGCGGAATCAGCGTGCGCCAGCCGTCGCCGCCTTTTTTCAGGTAACCCGGCAACTTCGCGGCGTTTGAGTTGTAAGCAGCCGCCAGCAGTTCGCTGGAAGTGGCGAGGTTGGTACTCAACGCATTCTTCACGTCTTCATTCGCCGTTAGCTCACCCCAGGTATCGTTCATGTAAAGCAGCATGGCCTGAAGCGCGTTGGCGTGGTTGCGCATGCCGGTCACGAAATCAGGGATCAAGCCCACACCCGGATGGCGCGTGCGCTCGAGGTTGTAAGCCCACGGAATCATCTGCACCATGCCGCCGGCACCTGCGCTGCTTACTGAAAAGCGATAGGTGTCGAGTTCGTTGAGCGCAAACAGCGAATAGATCTCTTCGTAAAGTGCGAGCCGGTTTTCAGCCCGGAACCGTTCGTGATCGACGTGTTCGACAACGCACAAGCGCTCGGCGACGTCGACGATCTGCGGCGAGATTGCCACGCCGCGATCGCGTAGCCGCGTAGCGGCGAGGTCGAGCATGTTGCGCACGTAGGATTGACCTGACCGGACGAGATCGTTCGAAAGCAGGGCCGGGTGCGCGGAAGTGTAGTACGCCATTTCGCGGAAGATGCCGTTACGCTCGATTGGGTATTCGATCGTCAAAGGAACGAGCGACTGGCCGGTCGGCGTGAAAATCGTCAGCGCGGTATTGACGCCGTTCGCGCGCAGCACGCTGATGTTGACGTTTGTCCCCAACGACGAAACCGCGTTGATGCTTGCGCCCTTGGTCAGAAATGATTGCTTGCTAATGGTGATCAGATGGGTGCGTGACGTTTCGCGCTCGAGCGCCGCAATCGTCACCAAGTCGATCGACGGCACAGTCAGCGCCGTTGTCACCGGCCGCGTCTTCAACAGCCGGCGCGCTTCGTCGATGCGCGACGAAATCAGCGAAGGCGTCAGGTACGTCGCGGGCGCGGTGGTTACCGGGCCTTGAATCAAGGGCGATTTTGCTGGAGCTGCCGTCCTTGATGGTGCGGCCTCACTCGCGGTTGCCGTTCCTGGCGTGACTGCCGCGGGCGGCGCGCCCAGTTTCTCTGACTCTTTGCTCGGCGCGGGCAGTTTCGGATTGAGCGTCTGCTGCGCGACAACGCGCGGTCGCACAAGCGACTCCGAATTGCTCTCCTGTGCGTGGGTTGGGGTGGTTGAAAAGACGAATAGGGCGCCTGCCAGGGCAATTAGGGATACTGATTTCATAGCTTCTTCCGGAGAGCTGCGGACTAAAAATCTGCTCACGGGGGCGTGTGAGCGCTGGCTTAGATTCGCGCATCCCTTTCCGCGTTGTCAACAGAAAAAATGTATACTCCAGCACAACGAAGGGAGTTATTCCACGATGCTAAACCCACTCACCCGTATTACAGCGTTCGTGTGTTTGCTTGCCGCAACCATATTTATGATCAAAGTTAACGAATATCCCCCGGCCAGAAAGAGCAATCAGGTTGACGACTATCACGGTGTGAAGGTCGCCGATCCTTATCGCTGGCTGGAAGATCTTGATTCGGCAGAGACACGGCAGTGGGTTGAGGCCGAGAACAAGCTGACCTTTGCTTTTCTCAACGCGATTCCGCAGCGTGAGGCGATTCGAGATCGGCTCACCAGGTTGTGGAATTTCGAGAAGTACGGCGTGCCATTCAAGGAAGGCAATCGTTACTTCTACACGCGCAACAGCGGCCTGCAAAACCAGTACGTGCTCTACACCGTCAACACGCTCGATGCTGAGCCGCGCCTGATTCTCGACCCAAACACGCTCTCGGCAGACGGCACGGTTGCAGTCTCCGGCATGCAAGTGAGTCCCGACGGCAAACTACTGGCTTACAGTCTTTCCGCGTCGGGTTCTGACTGGCAGGAGTGGAAAGTTCGCGACGTCGAGACAAGCAAGGATCTTTCCGACGACCTCAAGTGGGTGAAGTTTTCGGGCGCTTCGTGGACGCGCGACGGCCAAGGATTTTTTTACAATCGCTACGACGAACCCAAAGCGGACGCACTCAAAGCGACCAACTACTTTCAAAAAGTTTACTACCACAAACTCGGCACGCCGCAGGCGGAAGACGTTCTCGTTTACGAACGTCCCGATCAGAAAGACTGGTTGTTCGGCGCCACAGTTACTGAAGACGGCGACTATCTGATCCTCAACGTATTTCAAGGCACCGACACGAAGAACCGCGTCTACTACAAAGATCTGAAAGCGAAAAACGGCGCCGTCGTGAAGCTGCTCGACGATTTTGACGCGGCGTACACGTTTGTCGGCCACGAAGGCACGCGATTCTGGTTTCAGACTGATCTGCAAGCGCCGCGCGGCAAAGTGATCGAGATCGACGTTGCGAATCCCGCGCGCGCGAATTGGAAAGTGATCGTGCCGGAAGGCAAGGAGACAGTGCAGACAGTCAGTCTTATCGATCACAAGTTCGTCGCGAATTACCTGAAAGATGCGTATACGCAGGTGAAGATCTACGACACGTCGGGGAAGTTCGTGAACGAGATCGCCTTCCCCGGCATCGGCGCGGCTGACGGCTTCGGCGGCAAGGCAACCGATAAGGAAACGTTCTATTCGTTCACCGGCTTCACCACGCCCGCGACGATCTATCGCTACGATTTCACGACCGGCAAGAGCACGATCTTTCGCCAGCCGAAAGTCGACTTCAATCCGAGCGATTTCGAAACGAAGCAGGTCTTCTATTCAAGCAAGGACGGCACGAAGGTGCCGATGTTCATCACGTACAAAAAAGGCCTGAAGCTCGACGGCAACAACCCGACTTATCTTTACGGTTACGGTGGCTTCAACATCTCGCTGACGCCGGCATTCTCTGTCGGCAATCTCGTTTGGATGGAAATGGGCGGCGTTTATGCGCAACCGAACCTGCGTGGCGGCGGCGAGTACGGCGAACAGTGGCACCAGGGCGGAACGAAGTTGAAGAAGCAGAACGTGTTTGACGACTTCATCGCCGCGGCGCAGTGGTTGATCGACAACAAGTACACCTCGACGCCGAAACTCGCGATTGGCGGCGGCAGTAATGGTGGGCTGTTAGTCGGCGCGGTATTGACGCAACGGCCGGATCTTTTCGGCGCCGCGCTCCCCGCCGTCGGCGTGATGGACATGCTTCGTTTTCAGAAGTTCACGATCGGTTGGGCGTGGGTTTCGGATTACGGTTCGTCAGAGAATGCGGAAGAGTTCAAAGCGCTCTATGCGTATTCGCCGCTGCAAAACATCAAGCCCGGAACGTCATATCCGCCAACGATGATCACGACCGCGGATCACGACGATCGGGTTTGGCCGGGACACAGCTTTAAGTTTGCGGCGACGATGCAAGCGGCGCAGGCAGGTGATGCGCCGATTTTGATCCGCATCGAAACGAAGGCGGGACACGGGGCAGGGAAGCCAACGTCCAAAGTTATCGAAGAGATCGCCGATCGATGGGCTTTTTTGACGAAAACACTAAATACAAAAGGCTAAACTCACTGTGACCACGGCGTGGGCTTCCGTACCCAGCGGAAGCCCTTCATTTTTTCCTGCAACTCCCGCGGCAACGGACCGGCATCACTCGCTTCAACATTCGACTCAACGTGCGACGTCTTCCGCATGCCGGGAATTATCGTGCTCACGTCATCATTGCCGAGAATGAAGCGCAGCGCCAACTCCGGCATCGTAATGCGCGTCTCGTGTTCTCGATTCCACGCCTCAAGGAGCTTCTTGATCTCGTCCGCGCGCTCGACGCTCGGTATCAAATTGTCGGGAACGAAATAGGTGTTGCGCCAGTCGCCCTCCGGCCACTTGCTGTCTTTCGTCAACGTGCCCGTCAACGTTCCTTCATCAAACGGAACACGCGCGATCACGGCAACATCCATTTCTCTGCAAGCGGGAAAGAGATCGTCTTCCGGATTCTGATCGAAGATGTTGTAGATCACTTGCACCGAATCGATCTGGCCACTGCGCACAGCGCGCACGCCGTTCCACGGCTCCCAGCGATTGATGCTGATGCCGATCGCCTGGATCAGCTTCTGGCCGCGCAGATCGTCGAGTTTGTAGAACCAGCGATCGTCGCGCATCCAGTCGTCATTCCAAGTGTGAAACTGCATCACGTCAAACTGGTCCAGGCGCGCGTTCTCCAAACTGCGATGCACGTACTCTTCGACGTAATCCGGTGGGTACGTGTCCATCAGCTTCGACTCCGGCGCGGCGGGCCATTGCAATGTCTTCGGCGGAATCTTGGTCGCGGTGTACAGGCGCTTCTCGGGATTCGCTCTCACGATCTGGCCCAACAGATTTTCACTGCGGCCGTTTCCGTAAGCGTAGGCGGTGTCGAAGAAGTTGCAGCCGAGATCTACTGCCACCTGCAGCGAGCGAAGCGATTCGTCGTCGTTTGAGTTGGACCACCCGGCCATGCCCCACATGCCGTAGCCCATTTCACTGACTTCCCATTTCGTGCGGCCGAAGCGTCTGTATCTCATGAGTTCATATTAGAGATCAGTGACCGTAAAAAACAACCGCGCCCCGAAGCAACGTGCTTCGAGGCGCAGTGGGGATTGCAGTGTTCAGAGGGAAAACTTCTTAGTTACTGCCGGAGGTTGAGGTTCCGTTGCCGGTGATCACGACGTCTTTGTCCTGGCCGCCAAAAGTGACGCCCAACAGTTGCATGTCGTCGCCAGTACCGCTGGATCGCAGTTGAAAATCGTTGGCTTTCTTGTCACGCGGTTCGAGTTTGGTCATCGCCTGGGCGACTACTTTGCCATTCTTCGTGATTGAAAGTTGACCAGTTTGATCGTCAAACTTGACGTCGTAGGTACCTTTCTTCACGACGGTCCCGTTCACCTTGATGTCGTTATCAAAAGTGACGGTGTGCTTTTGCACTTTAGCCAGCGCAACAACACTCGTCAGTGCACCGACCATTAAAACAACTAACATCCGATTCATGATTGACTTCATACAGCTCTCCTTTTTATTTACCCACTCCCTGAGCTCCTCCTGCAACTAAACACCGCTCGAAGTTTGGTTATGACAGAAAATGAACTCATCAAAATTTCAAGCACCGAGGCAGCGTACGCACTGATTCAAATGCAGGTTCCGTGCCCAGAAGTCTTTACCTTCTCTATACAAATCTTTACGTTTCCTTACAGATTTTCGTGAACTGTTTTGCTAGACTCCGCGCATTCGCCGATTATTTGGACAATCCCACTAATCTTAAGGAGATCTTGAATGAGAAAGTTTTTTTGTGCTCTCACTCTGATGAGCGCACTCGTACTCACGCTGGCGGTGCATGCAGCCGCACCCGGTAACTTCGCCGGTACCTGGACGCTCGATAAGAGCAAGAGCCAGGGTCTCTCCGGTCGCATGCAAAATGCCGAAAGTGTTTCCTGGGTGATCACGCAAACCGCCAAGGACATCACTATTGAAGAGAAGGTGACCGGTGGTAATCCTCCGGCTGGTGCTCCGGCCGGTGGTGGTCCGGGTGGCGGTGGTCCTGGCCGTGGCATGGGCGGCGGCTTCGGTGGTCCAAGAACGTTCAACCTCGACGGGAGTGAAACTTCCGGCGATATGGGACGTGGGAAGTTTGTCAGGAAGGCGACTCTTTCGAGCGACGGCAAGACGCTCGAACTGACGACGAAGACGACCTTCCAGGGACCTGAGGGTGAAATTACGTCGACCTCAAACGACAAGCTGGCGCTCTCAGGCGACGGCAAGACGTTGACGGTGACTCGTCACAGCGAGAGCCCGCGCGGCAACCAGGACTCGACGCTGGTCTTCAATAAATAACAACAGAAACCATTCCGCAGATTACGCAGATTCGTTCTGTGTAATCTGTGGAATCTGTGGTTTCAGTCCAACCAGTCGCGAGTCATGTCGCACCACAGCGCCAGGCCGCGCCACTCGTTGAATCGCGAATAGTAGCGCGCGATCTTCTTGTCGTTTGCTTTCCTGCCGCCGTTCCGGATCTGAAAAAATCTCGCCCGCGTCCACGAATCCAGCGCCAGCCCGTCGTAACGTCCCAACAACTTCAACACACTTTCCGCCGCATACGGTCCGACGCCTTTCACGCCTTTGATCTCTTTCGTCAGTTCGGCAGTTGAGAGCGGACTCGTTAACCACTGCTGGACGTTCAATTCACCAGACGCAACCCGTGCGGCAAGCTCTTTCAAATAAGGCGCACGATAGCCGGCGCGCACTTCATCGACGAAAAACTCGAGCGGCATCGCCGCCATCACTTCTGCCGTCGGAAATGATCTTCGCCCGTCGTTGCTCTCGCGACCAAGATTCTCGACCAGTCCCGTTACCATCTTCTTCGTCAGCGCCCACGAGCAGTTGGTCGTGCAGATCATTTTGACGAGGT
>Ga0247688_1000297_pt1 | contig 17904 bp, 13 predicted proteins | sample CNK29_metaG_FD_182718 | JGI IMG/M metagenome (GOLD analysis project Ga0247688, IMG submission 182718) | Soil microbial communities from Purdue University Martell Research Forest, Indiana, United States - CNK29 | ecosystem: Environmental > Terrestrial > Soil > Temperate forest > Bulk soil... | reverse complement strand
ACCAGCAACGAAACGATCGAAGGCGTGCAGTGGAAACACGAACCCGAAACCGGCGACGTGCCACTCGTTTCAGACGCATCGTCTGACATTCTTTCGCGCGCGATTCCGGTCGAGAAGTACGGCCTCATCTATGCCGGCGCGCAGAAGAACATTGGGCCAAGCGGCGTCACGCTCGTGATCATTCGCGACGATCTCTTGCCGCGCATTCCCGACGGGCTGCACACCATGCTCGACTACCGCACGCACGTCGAAAACAAATCTCTCTACAACACGCCGAACACGTGGGGCATTTACATCATCAGCCTCGTTTGCAAATGGATTGCGGACAAAGGCGGCATGAGCGAAATGCAACGCGAGAACGACGAGAAGGCACAGTTGCTTTACGACGCGATCGACGCGACCGATTTTTATCGCGGCCACGCGGACGCCGATTGCCGTTCGCCGATGAACGTCACATTCCGTTTGCCGTCGGAGGAACTGGAAAAGAAGTTCACGACTGAAGCGACCGCACAGAAGCTCGACGGTTTGAAAGGTCATCGTTCGGTGGGCGGAATTCGCGCGTCGATCTACAACGCGTTTCCGCGCGCGGGCGTCGAGGCGCTGGTGTCGTTCATGAAAGAGTTCGAACGCCGTAATGGCTAATGAATCAGCCGAGCAGGAAACTCTGACGTTTGCCGTTGGGTCAGAAGACGCCGGAGTTCGGCTCGATTCTTACTTAGCGACGCGGATTGAAAGCTGGAGCCGCGCGCGACTGCAACGCCTGATCGAAGCGGAAGACGTGCTCGTCAACGGCAAACCGGCGAAACCTTCATACAAACTCCGCGAACACGACCAACTCGAAATTGAACTTGCTGCTCCGGCGTCCGCGAGTTTCATTCCGGAAGCCATTCCCATCGACATCGTCCACGAAGACGAAACGCTGGTCGTCGTCAACAAGCCGGCCGGGCTCGTGGTCCATCCTGCCGCCGGCATCCATTCAGGCACGCTGGCGAACGCGCTCGCTTACCATTTTCAGCAACTGCCCGGCAGCGGCGCCGGCGTACGGCCGGGAATCGTGCATCGTTTGGATCGCGATACCTCGGGATTGTTAGTCGTCGCGAAAACCGAAGCCGCGCTCGAGAACCTTTCCGATCAGTTTCGCGATCGAACGGTGTTCAAGTCGTACGTTGCGCTGGTCCATGGTCGTTTGCAGACGGACTCAGGACGGATCGAGCAACCACTCGCACGCGATCCGTCGAATCGCACGCGCATGGCAGTTGTGCGTGGCGGGCGCAGCGCGCTGTCGCTCTATCGCGTGCGCCAGCGTTTCGATCGTTTTACTTTGCTCGACGTTGAATTAAAGACCGGGCGCACGCATCAGATTCGCGTTCACCTGGCGTGGCTGAAGCATCCGGTGGTGAGTGATGAAACTTACGGCGCCGGGCGCGACAACACGATTCAGGACGCAAAACTTCGCGCGCACGTTCGCAACCTCGGCCGCCATTTTCTGCACGCTGAAAAACTGGCGTTCACTCATCCGCAAACACACGAACGCATCGAGTTCAGCAGTGAACTCCCGTCCGAATTGTCAGAGCTTTTGCAAGTGATTTAAGGAATCGGTTCGAAGCGTTTGACCAACTGCCTGAAGCGATCATCGGAACGGAGCGCATCGAACATCGGTTCGATCCTGATCAACACCAGGCCGGGATGACGGGCGGCAAACGCTTTGTTCAAGTATTCGATCGCGTGATCGCTGTCCTTCAAACCCGCGTAAACGATCGCGAAATACAAGTCCGAAACGTAACGTCGCTGCGACAACAACTGCAGCTTGTTCAGAATGTCCTGCGCTTCGGCTTTCTTTCCCGCCATCGCATACGCAAACCCGAGCGACGCTGACGCTTCGGTATCGCTCGCCACAACGTCTTCAGGCACCGGCCCATTCGCGGGCGCTTTAATCAACGATCGCAATTCCTTGATCGCCTCATCGTGCCTTCCCTTTTGCACGTACGCGAGCGCGAGGTAGTGACGCGCGACCCAGAAATCCGGATCGGTTTGCAGCGTCAACTTGTACTTCGCGATCGCATCGTCGTAATTGTGTTCGTAGTAGGAATAGAGACCGGTGTTGGAACTGATGATCGGCGAGAGCGGATCGAGATTGTGCGCCTCTTCGATCTCAGACTTCGCCAAACTGAACTTGCCCATTTGCATCAGGTACGACGCGTACCACTGATGCGCGGTCGGGTATTTCGCATTCAACTTCAGCGCTTGCTGAAAGTCGTTTTGCGCACCCAGCCAATCCCAGTCGTATGCGAGCTTGACGAACGCGCGCGAAGTGTAAGCTTCGGCCAACGTTGGATCCGCATCGACGGCCTTTTCTGCGGCCGCTTTCGCTTTCGGCATTTCATCTACCGGCCGCGCCACGCCGATGTCCGACAACAGCGCGTAAGAATCGGCGAGGCCCGAAAACGCGAGCGCAAAAGTCGGATCCTTTTCTTCGGCTTGCTTGAAGTATTCGATGCCGTTTCGAAATCCCTCTTCGTTGCGCTTGTTCCAGAAATAGCGGCCCTTCAGATAAAGCTGGTACGCCTCGGCGTCGTGCGTGTAACGCTTCTCGAGTTTTTGCTCGTCGGCGCCGCTCAGGCGCAGACGCAAATTCTGCGTGATCTTTTTCGAGACTTCATTCTGCACCGAAAAAAGATCGGCGAGGCTGCTGTTGTATTCGTCGCCCCAAATCTGCGAACCGTCGGCGACCTTGATCAGTTCGGTCCTGATCACGAAGCGATCGTTCAACTTCATCAAGCGCCCGGTGAGGACCGCGCCGACGTTCAGATTGCGGCCGGCGTCAACCGGATCGACGCTCGTGCCTTTGAAATGAAACGCCGCGTTGCGCGACATCACTTTGAGATCGGGCAACTGCGAAAGACTGTTGATGATGCTTTCGGTAATCCCGTCGGACAGATACTCGACGTTTGGATCTTTGCTGTCGTTGATAAACGGCAACACTGCGACGGAGTTGATCGTTGGACCAGGCCGCACGAGATAAACAATCGCCGCGAATACCAGTCCCACGGCCACGAAACCAAACGTGAAATAGAGGTTCCACTTGCTGTGCCTGGGAACGGCCGAACTCGTAATGGTCGGGACTTGCGCCGCTGCGTCGGTAAGTGTTTCGACTTGCGATCTCGTCTGTGTGGGTTCGGGGTTAATTACACTCGTTTCGACTGTCGGTTCGTCCTCGCGGCGTGCACCGATGCCGGTGGAACTTTCGATATATAGCTCGTCTCTGAGTTGTTCGAGATCGAGCTTGAAGTCGGTGATCGTTTGATAGCGTTTGAACCGATCCTTCGCCAGCGCCTTAGCGACGATGCGTTCTAGCTGGCGCGGCACGTGCGGCGCCTTGTCTGCCAACGGCGGCGCTTCGTGATCGATGATCGAAACTCTCGTGTGACTCTCAGTGCGGCCTTTGAACGGCTGCTCGCCGGCGATCATCTCGTACAACACAACGCCGAGGCTGAAGATGTCTGATCGCGCGTCGATGCTTTCGCCTTGCGCCTGTTCGGGCGACATGTAACCGCTGGTGCCCATCACGAGCCCGGGATTTGTTTCCGAGATCGGAATCGTCACCGCGTCGGGATCGGAAGAACTCTCGCGATCAGTGAGCTTCGCGAGGCCGAAATCAAGCACTTTCACAAAGCGATCGCGCACGAAACGATCCTGCCGCAGCATGATGTTCTCGGGCTTGATATCGCGATGCACGATGCCTTCGGCGTGCGCCGCTTCGAGCGCCATCGAAACCTGCAGCGCAACGCCGAGTGCTTCATCAACTCGCAAGGGCTCGCGCCAGAGACAGTGACGCAGAGTTTCGCCTTCGATGTATTCCGTCGCGATGTAATAGCTCTCGGCTGATTCGCCGATCTCGAAGACCGTGAGAATGTTTGGATGGTTCAACGCCAGCACGGCGCGAGCTTCCTGCTTGAACCGCCGCAAACGGCTTTCGGATCTCGTCAGCTCCTGCGGCAAAACCTTCAGCGCGACTTTGCGCCCGTGCAGCTTCGTGTCTTCGGCCAGGAACACTTCGCCCATGCCTCCCTTGCCCAGCCGTCGCAAGATGCGATAATGAGCGATGAACTCAGGGAGTTGATTCGGGGTAGTGGAGTCAGAGTTCATGGCTTTCTGTGCTTTAGTACCTCTGCGGCAAAGCCTTATAACACAGAAACACGGAGAGACAGAGGATCACAGATAAGGCCGGAAAGGGCAACAGCATCAGGCTTGAACGCATCGAAACCGGCGTCTTCCAGCAGACTGCGGGCACTGCCTGAACTATAATCCGTAACGCATGCCACACGCTCTAACACGTATTTTGTACAAATCTTTGGCGGCCGCTTGCATAATTGTCGCGCTCGCTTTGTCAGTGTATGCACAGAAGCCAAAGGCTTCACCGTCTCCGACGCCACCAACCGAAGACACGCAAGGCACGGTCAAGATTCCGGTGCGACGTGTGCGCTTGCCGATCACAGTGACCGACAAGAAAGGACAGTTCGTCGAAGGCCTCACGCAAAACGACTTCATGATCCTCGAAGACAAAGTGCCGCAGTCGATCGAAACGTTCTCTGATGATCTCGCGCTGACAACTCCGCTCTACATCGCCGTGCTGATGGACACGTCGCCGTCGACCGCCGGCAAGTTGAAGTTTCAACAAGAATCGGCGATGAACTTTATTCAAACAGTGGTGAAGCCGCGCAAGGATCGAGTTCTCTTCGGCACGTTCGATGATCAGATAACTCTGTTGCAGGATTTCACTGACCGCGTCGACCTGCTCGACAAAGCCGTCTACAGCGTGAAAAAGATGGGCAAACAGACCGCGCTGTTCGACGCGGTGTGGCAGTTTTGCGACGAAAAGATGCGATCCGTTCCCGGGCGGCGCGTGTTGTTGCTCGTGACTGACGGCGAAGATACTTACAGCAGGGCCAACATTCGCGACGCAATTGATATCGCCCAGCGAACCGAAACAACCATTTTTGCCATCTCCACTAAAGCCGGATTTCTTGCGACTGTGCCGGGCGTCGAAGCGGGCCAGGTTTCGGACAAGAAAGATCGCGACTTGCAAACGCTCGCTGAAGAAACGGGTGGTTTCGCGTTCTTCACCGGCGACATGCTTTCACTCGAGCGTTCGTTCACGAAGATTTCGAAAGAGTTGCGCGCGCAGTATCTGGTTACTTACAACCCGACGAACAAGAGTTACGATGGGACCTTCAGAAAGATAGACGTGAAGCTTTCCGATGGTCACGGGGATTTGAGAGTGAGAACAAAGCGGGGTTACAAGGCTATTGCTGATAGCGTGATGCCGTAGTTGCTTTTTGAGGTAATGATGCGCAGAGAGTTGGCTCGTCCGATTTTGTTATCACTGCTGGTTACCGCACTTTTGTGTGGCGGCATTGCGCTGTCATCAAAGAGCGAGGCGGCAGATGTGACCGTTGGGCCAACCGCGCTCGCATCTCCTTCGCCGACTCCGCGCCGGGAAGAGTTGCCGCAAGACTCCGATGAGGTCGTCAAGTTTGACACCAATCTCACTAACATCTTTTTCACTGCGGCCGACGTAAACAAGCGATTCATCAGCGATCTCAAGGCCGAGGACATTCGCGTACTCGAAGACGGCCAGCCGCAGGAGATCTTCACTTTTCAACAAAACATCGATCTGCCGCTGTCGCTCGCAATCCTGATCGACACCAGCGCTTCCGAAGAACGAACCCTGCCGGACGAGAAAGAAGCCGCGCGTGCATTTTTGGAAAACGTGTTGCGACCGGCTAAGGACGAAGCGGCCGTTGTGTCGTTCACCGGCGAAACGACGCTGGAGCAGGGTTTCACTGGAAATGTGGATCGACTGCGCCGCGCGATCGATCGCGTTGAATTCGTTCCGCCTTCGGGTTACATCGGCGGCGGCGTAGTTGTGAACGGCACGCCGCCAATCTCCGGCACGAATCAGAGTCTCGCGGGCTCAACTGCGATTTGGGACGCTGTTTGGGCCACTTCCGAAGAATTGATTAGCACTTCGGCTGAGCATACGCGCCGGGCCATTATCCTGCTGACTGACGGCGACGACACCAGCAGCCGCATGAAGATCCACGACGCCATCGCACGCGCACAGAAAGCCGACGCCTTCGTCTACGCGATCGGCATCGGCGACCGTTACACGTTCAATGTCGACGAAAGCGCGTTGCGAAAAGTCGCCGAACAGACCGGCGGCCGCGCCTATTTCCCCAGACACGAACGCGACCTGCGTGATGCGTTCGCGCAGATTCAGCGCGACCTTCGCGAGCAGTATCTGGTCGCCTACTCACCCAGCAACAAGGCCCGCGACGGCTCATACAGGCGCATCGAGATCCAGTTGGTAAACCCTGGACTGCAACAGCAAAAGCTCAAACTCAATTACCGGCCCGGCTATTTCGCCAAAACGGCGACCGGCGAGGCTCCCGTCCGCAAGCGTGTTCAAGACCAGAATTGAGTGTCCGCTAAAGCCCGTCGATCGCCCGCAAACCCTTGTAAATTAAGGAAGTGACAAACTTTCGCTAAAACTGTTATACTCCTCACCGCCAGCGCATCCCAGCCTGGTCAAAAGCTCCGCAAGCAAGCTCCTCCCGAGTTTTTCGCTCCCAACGTCGGAAAGATTTGATGAGCACCAGTTCCTCAGAACGAGGCCGCGTCCTGATTGTCGATGATGATCGGAGGATCCTCGAACTTCTCGTTGAGTTACTTGAGATCGAAGGCTACGACGTCGCGTCTGCCGGCGACGGTGCGGAAGCGTTGGAACTGGCGTTCACGTTCGACCCGGACGTCGTGGTGAGTGACGTTGTGATGCCCGTCGTCGGCGGGCTCGAACTCTGCCGCCGTTTGAAGGAAGACCGGCGCACCGCGTACGTTCCCGTCCTGCTCATCAGCGGCATTCGCAAGTCGAACGATGCGGGCATCGAAGGACTCTACGCCGGCGCTGACGACTACCTCGATCTGCCGTTTCGCAACGAAGAGTTGCTCGTGAAGGTCGCGCGACTCGTCGAGCGGCATCGCATCGAACGCCATTACCGCGAGATCGTCGAGCAGGCCGCCGACATCATTTACACCCGCGACATGGACGGCTACATCACCAGCATGAATGCCGCCGGAGCGCGCTTCTTCGGCTGTTCCGCGCTGGAGATGCGCGGCAAGCACTTGAATGAACTGGTGGATGAGGAATGCGCCGCGCGCGACATCGAGCAGATGAAGAATTACGCCGGCACGTCGCCGCTGCGATCGACGTACCGCTTGCGCGACGCGAAGGGCGAATTGCGCTGCCTGGAAGGAATGATCACGGTCGAACGCGATCGCCGCGGCCAGGCGATCGCCGTTCGCGGCGTGGTGCGCGACATCACGGACCAGCAGAACGCCGACGAAGCGATACGCGAAAGTGAAGAACGTTATCGCGAACTGTTTGAAAACGCGAACGACATCATCTACACGCACGATCTGCAAGGCAACTTCACCTCGCTGAATCGCACCGGTGAACGCATCACCGGCTACTCCCGCGAGGAAACGATGACGATGAACATCGCCGACGTGGTCGCGCCCGAGTATCTCAATCTTGCGCGCGAGATGATCGCGCACAAAACGACGGAGCACGTTTCGACGGTTTACGAAGTCGACCTTATTTCGAAAAAGGGCCGGCGCGTGCGGCTGGAAGTAAGCACGCGTTTGATCTTTCGCGATGGAAAGCCTGTCGGCGTGCAGGGCATCGCGCGCGATCTCACCGAGCGCAAGCATTCGGAAGAAGCGCTGCGCGAAACGCAGGCCTTTTTCAACAGTTTCATGGATAACAGTCCCGCGGTCGCGTTCATGAAGGACCACACGGGCCGTTACGTTTACGTCAACAAGCCTTTCGAACGGCTGTTTGGCCAGCAGCTCAGCTTTCTCAAAGGTCGCATGAGTTTCGATTGGCTGCCTCCGGAGACTGCCGCGCAAACTCACGATCACGATCTGAAGATTCTCCACAGCGGCCGGCCCGAACAGATCATCGAGACGATTCCGACCGAAGACGGCACGCCGCATTACTGGCTCGTGTTCAAGTTTCCGACGATCGACGCGTCGGGAAACAAATATGTCGCGGGTGTCGGCGTCGACATTACCGAGCGACGACGTGCGGAAGACGCGTTGGCCCAGCAAGCACAACGCGAGGCGATGATTCATCGCATCTCGCAGGCAATTCGCTTTTCGCTCGAGAGTCACGAGATTTATCAGACCGCGGTTCGCGAACTCGGGGCCTATCTCGACGTGGATCGCTGTTCGCTGTTCATGAGAGACGACCGAGCGCAATGCGCGCGCAACGTAGCCGAGTATCACGCGGAAGGCGTGGAGCCGGCGGCGTCTGACTTTGCATTGAACCACCTGCAGTCGCTCATCAAAGCGTTGGATGAAACCGGTGTGCTGCCGTTTTCCGACGCGGCGAATGACAAGCGAATTGCGGATCTCTATCGCAACATCCTTTCGAAGGCCGACGTGCAGTCGATCATGTACGTCGCGATCAGAGTCGGTGACGATGTGCCGGCCGCGTTTGCCCTTTCGACGACCAAGCACATGAGGGAATGGACCGAGGCAGACATCGCGCTGGCCAAAGCAGTTGCGGACCAGACGGGAATCGCGATTCGGCAAGCAGAGCTTTATCAGAAGGCGGAAAGCACGTCGATTCGCGAAGCGCTCGTGAATCGTGTGACGATGGCCATTCGCGCGTCGTTGCGTTTGCCGGCCGTGCTCAGTGCGGCCACGCGCGAACTTGGAACAGCGCTCGCTGCTTCGCGAGTTCACTTGTTCCTCTACAACAGCGAAGAAACGGATACGCCGCTCGAAAATGAGTATCTCGCTGAAAACGTCGCGAGCATCAAGCCGACCGCGATCGAAGCGAACGATCCGCTTGGCCGTGTCTTGTCCACTTCGAGCCAGCCGTTACTAATCCACGACGCTTTGAACTACGCCGACGCATCGAGCGCGCTGACCGATTATGTTCGCACGCACGCTGAACGGCTCGGCATCCGTTCACAAATCAACTATCCGTTGATCGTGAAAGGGCAATTCCGCGGCGTCTTGAGCATTCACCAAACTGATCGAATCCGCCATTGGGCCGAGGACGAAGTGTCGCTGGTTGAAGCACTCGCGGAACGCCTGACGATCGGCATCGCGCAGGCGGAACTGTTTGAAATGGTCGCGCGCGGCAAGACGGAATGGGAAACGACGTTTGACGCGATGTCTGACGGCATTTTCATTTTCGATCGTGGCGGTGAACTGAAGCGCGTCAATCGTGCGGGCGCCGCGCTGGAAGCGGTGCATCCGCGATTATTGCTCGGCCGAAAGTGTTGCGCGATCCTGCGAACCAGTGAAGAAGAGAGCACGTGCGTGGTCGAAAACGCGCTCGAGACGGGCCGCAGCGTCACGATCGAAATCACGCCCGAACGTCTCAATCGTCCTTTGCTGGTGACGGTCGAACCGGTGCTCGATGAGTCAAACAAAGCGCTCGCCGTTGTTTGCACGGCGCGCGATCTGTCGGAGCTGCGCAAGGTCCAGGCGGTCGCTCGGGAACATCAATCGCTGTTGACCAACATTCTCGAGAGTGCGCGCGAATCGATTTACGCCGTCGATCCCGACGGCAATTTCAAATGGTGCAACACCGCGACGATGCGCGGCCTCGGTTTCGACCGCAGCGACTTCATCGGCCGGCCGTTGCTCGACATGGTCTACGAAGGCGATCGCGAACTCGTGCGTGAGAAGCTGGCTGCTGCTTTGACTGGCGCTCCGCAAACTTACGAGATGCGTTACTTCTCACACGACGGGCGCTTGCGTCACGCGCGTGTCGACAACTCGCCGCTCGTGGTTGAAGGCGAAACGACCGGCGTTCTCGGCATTGCGCGCGACATTACCGAACAGAAGGAAGAGCGCGAACGCGCCGCGCGCGCGGATAAGCTGCGGGCGTTGGGCCAACTCGCGTCGGGCGTCGCGCACGACTTCAACAACTCACTCGCGGCGATCCTTGGCCGCGCGCAGTTGTTGCGACGCCAGGTTAACGATCCGGCACTCGTGCGTAATCTCGACATAATTCAAACCGCCGCGGAAGATGCGGCCGCAACCGTTCGTCGCATTCAAACGTTTGCGCGGAAGTCGCCGGTTAAGGAGTTTGAACTGCTCGACGTCGGCAGTCTTTTGAACGACGCGATCGAGATCACGCGCACGCGCTGGGAAAATGAAGCGCGTCTGCGCGGGCTGGAGTATCAAGTCCGGCTCGAAGCTGAAGCAGGACAGAGCACGTACGGCAGTGCGTCGGAGTTGCGCGAGGTCTTCGTGAACATGATCGTGAATGCCGTCGATGCGATGCCGCGCGGCGGCAAACTCTCGATCACTTGCCGGCGCAACGATGACCGGTTACAGCTTCAATTCAGCGACAGCGGCATGGGCATGCCTGACGACGTGCGCCAGAAGATTTTCGAGCCGTTCTTCTCGACCAAAGGCGCACATGGAACCGGGTTGGGATTGTCCGTCAGCTACAGCATTATCGAGCGTCACGAAGGCTCGATCAGTGTGGTGTCGCAACCTGGCAGCGGGACAGTTTTCACAATCGACTTGCCCGCCGCGATACCTGAGTCGTCGTTTGCAGAAATTACTTTGCCTGCGAGTGACACTGCTCGCCTGCGAATTCTCGTGATTGACGATGAAGCACCGGTGCGCGAAACACTCGCCGAGATGCTGGTCGCGATGAATCACGAGGTCGAACTGGCCGGCAGCGGGCAAGAGGCAATCGAGAAGCTGCGGCGAGGTGCCTTTGATTTCGTCTTCACCGACCTTGCGATGCCGGAAATGGATGGCTGGGAAACTGCGCGCGCCGTTCGCCAGATCTGGCGCAACATTCGGATCGTTCTCGTTACCGGCTACGGGCCAACCACGGTTCCGCCAACGGGCGAGGAGAACCTGGTTGACGCAATCATCGGCAAGCCATTTGATTTTGCGCAGGTCGGCTCAACTCTCAACACGCTTGCGAGACAGTTGCACGACGTTGCAGTTTGAAAAGTTTTAGTTGAAGTGCATGATGCCGGCGCTGGCGGTGAACCCAACGCCAAATCCCACGACGATCGTCGGCCCGAACCACTCGCCTTTTTCCGCTAACATAAATCCCGTCGAAGCGCTGGAAAGATTTCCATAGCGTTGCAGGACTTTGTAGGAGCCGTGGACCTTGTCTGACTCGGGATGCAGATCGAGTTGCGAGCAAACGCCGTCGAGAATCTTTTTGCTGCCGGTGTGAATCAGGCAATCGTCGACTTCCTGCATGTCTGAGACCGGCGAGTCGGGATGTTGCAGCACGTTCTTGACCGTGGTCACAGCGTAATGAGCGCCGCGCGCGGGCACGCTCGGCTGCATGTAATACTGCGGCCGGCCCTTGAGGAAAGGGTGTGTGCTGTTGCTGACCATCGTTAACAGATTCATGTCGTTTGGCTGATCGTTGGTCAGGTGGGAGATTGGGCCAAACGCGGGCTTTCCTTCGTCAGTGCCGACGAGCAACGCCACTGCGCCGTCGCCGAAGAGCATTGACTGGATGACGAAGGTAGTGTCGAGTCGCTGGAGTTCGAACTGCTCGGGATCGAGCCGTCCTTCTTTTCTTCGTCTTATCAGTTCGCGGTAACCCGAGTACTCATCGCGCAGGAGCGGAGCGACATAGGGAGTATGCGCTTCGGCCATCACGACGATTGCGAGTTTGCCCGGATTTGCTGCGAGATACCATTGCGCCACCTCGATTGACTTCAGCAACACCGAACAACCTTGCGCCTGCATGCTGACAGTTCGCAGCGAGCGTGAGAGAAGCCCGTGTGTCTTGCCCATGATCTCTGAAGCGAGACACGGCAGCATTTGATCGGGAGTGTTAGTGGCAGCTACCAGCAGTCCGATGCGGTTGGGATCGCCGCCCCACTCATGAATACAGCGTCGCGTTGCGGCGACGCCGAGTTCAGTGGTTGAACTGATTGCTGCTTTTGGTTTGCCTGAGAGGAAATCCGGATAGTTGTTGAGGACTGAGTAACGCTGGTCGACACCGAGGGCTCCGATAGTATTGATGAGCTCCGGTGAGAGCTTGTGCATCAGGCTGCCCACCAACTCCGACGTGCGAAAGACATTCTTAGGCACGGAAGTCGCCGCTGATAACAGGTTGATCATTGTCGTTTATCTCTACTCCACAAGAGGGGGGTTGCCGCACCCGACCGGCTTGTTCCATTTCTTAATTCGCTTTGGTGAGTTACAAGCCTCGTGCCGCAAAGGGGAGTTTGGCGGCATTTGCGGCATTTAGCCGTTAAGTTCTTAGAATGGACAATTTAGCGAAGAGGCTGGAGGTCCTTCTCAATACCCCTGATCTACGCCCCTTGGATACCTTCTAACCACGCCTCTGGCCACGATCGCGATTCCTGCGATTTTTCGGAGGCCGACTGTGACCAAGTGTTGACACGCGACTATACAGGTGCGTAGTTCAGTGACACTGTTCCTGTTCGCTCTGTTCGGTGGTGCCAACATTGCCAATCGCACATAGTGAAGTTGGTCTGTATGGGTAATCTGCTGGCGTAGAAACGTCTCGCCCAAGGCCGTTACGTAATTGTCTCCTTCGAGGGCGCGTGAGTCCGGCGTGTTCGACTTGGAACGCGAGCGTTCGTTTGCCAACACTTTTCTGTTGCCCAAAACGGCTATTTGTTATCGAATTTGGCTATCTAGGCAGCGTGAAGCGGCCGAGTGTGTCTTCGCCGATGCTGCCGAAGTAGAGGGCGCCGTTGTGTTCGACAACGTTGGCAATCTGAGAGTAGCAGTCGCGGGCGCCGTTTTGGAGGTTGTCGATGACGCGGCCTTGCGAGTCGAGCGCGAGGACGAAAGAGTAGTGTTGCGGAGCGGGTTGCAGAGACTTCGGAAGACGATAGACCATCTTGCGCAGAAACGGATGCGGCAGCAGTCGATCGAAGAGCGACTGACGTGGCGTTACGAGCGCCAGCCAAAACTTGCCGCTGCCACTTGATAGCTTATCTTTTCCATTTGCAGACTCGGCTGGGCTCGTAGAAATCCCGTCCGGAAAACCCGGCAAGTTGTCGATGAAAACATCGGCCTGTCCTTGCTTCGGCCCAGTCAACCAAACGCGCCGAACGCTATACGTCCCGGTCTCCACCACCAACACGAACGACTGATCCGGACTCACCGCGACGCCGTTCGCGAAATAAATTCCTCGCAACAGCGTGCGCGTCTGCTGCGTCTTCGGATCCCACGCGAGCAAGCGCCCGTTCGGCTGATGCTCGAGCAGATCGTTCACATGCTCCGACATCGGAAACTTGTTCGACGCTTCAGTGAAGTAGATCGTCCCATCCGCGCCGACGTCGAGGTCGTTCAAACAGCCAAACTTCGCGCCATCGGCCGCATCCGCCAACAACTTCACTTCGCCTGTTTTGTTGATCGACAACAGTCCCTTGATCGCATCGGCAACAATCAGATTGCCCTCGTGATCGAAAATCAGTCCCAACGGGCGACCGTGAGTATTCGCGAAATCGCGTGGCCACTTTCCGTCCGGCTGAAGCTGAACAATCCGCCCGTCTTCAAGCCCACCGTAAATCTTTCCGTCGGCATCGATCGCCACGTCTTCGGGCGCGTGCCCTAGCCCGAGACTCAATCTCTCCACTGGCGCGAGTCGCGAATTCTGTTCGTAAGCGCCCATCAAACCAGGAGCGGCCGGCGGTGTCCACGCCGACGGCGCGATCGGCACAGGCGCAAACAGCAGATACGCGAGCGTAGCTGCAAGCAGAGCGACGAGAAAAGAAAAGAAGTTGCGTTTCAAGTTTTTAAGGTTGGACGTTAACGTTCGCCGCGAGATTTCTCGACCTGGCTCTCCAGCTCGACCGTCAGCTTCCGCACGCCGACGTGGTCCATCGGCTCGATCAACCGCAACGCTTCATCAAGAATGCGTCGCTGATGTTGCGGCCAGTTGGGCTTACCGGCGACGCTGCCGAGTTCGCCGTCGTAGTATGCAGCGCGCGGTGCGCGAACAGTTTCAATCACGTCTCTGGCAACAGCGAGCGTCATGGTGGGGATGCCCGCTTGCTCCAGCCCGCGCGCAACCAGCCCGACCGATTGATGACACAGTTTCGACGCTGGAACCAGCAATGCCGCCTGCACTTCATAACGATTGATTCGCTCGAGCAGCTTCGGCATCAACTCGTCAGCAATCAGCGCCGCGTTGGGAATGAAACCACTAAAACTCCAGAACACGGGATTGAGTTGGCCGATGATTCCGTTGTGCTCAAACTCGAGCAGTCGCTCGACCGGAACTTCAGCATTCATGTCCTGCTGGACCGACGCCGGGTCGTAACCACGCGCGGTGTAACGAAGATCTCCGTTCTCGACTTCAATCGGAATCTCCCGGAAACTTGCATCTGCTTCGCCAAACTCCGGCGTGCCGTCGATATACGCGCCCGCGGAAGAAATCAGCGCCAGATTCAACATCGGCAACGCACGCCGCGCCGGATTGAAAGGCGCGCGCCGATTGTGCACCCACGGATAATTGTCACCCACGTCGGTTCGATTCGCACCGGCACTCTGCTTCCAATCGTTGAAGCGTTGCCGCCACCCATCGATGTCTTCGATCATCGCCACCTGCTAATCAGTTCTCCCCTTTGTTTATTGGCGCAGGCTTCGGCCCATGAGCACCAGCGCTACCAGGGCGGCAATCATAGCAAGCCCGAGCGCATTCACCGAATAGCCGTGCAAACTGTTGAACGCGATACGGCGCGGATCGTCCACGGCGATCTGGTCAATCGGCAGCGACATCGCCAGCCGCAGCGCTCGCATGCGAGCGGCTATCAGCCAGTGGCCCAAACCCGTCGCCATCACTATCAGCGCCAGGCAAACCGTCTCCGCGATCAGGCTCCATCGTCCCAACGCTCCCCGGCCCACAAAAAGCGTCAACAACAGCAACAACCCGATCACAAATCCGGTCACGTTAACGATCGACAGCGAACGCGTCACGATGCCGCCCGCGATCTCGCTCGCATTCGGAAGCCCGTACGATCGCAACACGCCAAACGCCGCCGGCGCGACTACGACACTGAAAAACAACGCCGCGCCAAACCAGATTGCCAGCAGCACTATTCGCACTGAACTAATAATTTTCGTCGACCTTTCTAATCAAAATCATCAACCGCCGCTTGCAACCTGATCTTCGGCGGCACAATCTCCGGCCACACCAACTCTCGCGGATCGGGCACACTCAACAACCACGACAACGCTGAATCAAGCTGCGCCTGATACTCCTCCAGATCGAGCGACATGAAAACATTGCAGCCCAACCGCGCAAACTTCTCTTTCGCACGCAAGTACATCTGCCGCGCGGCGCCGGGCCGGCCGATGTCAAGATGATGAAATGCGACCGCCGACTGAATCATCGCTTGCAGAAACAGTTTCTCACGCGGCCCAACCTCGCCCATCCAACGCTCTTCCCACGCGTCGTGTGCCGCATGAAACTCGCCCGCGTTGTAAAGATCGATGCCCGCGATGTATTCGATCGGATACGCCGCGAGGTGCGCATCCGAATAAGGCGACTCAACTTCAGCCATTGCTTCGTGGTGCGCTCAGCCGCGCCGCGATCACTTTCGCCGCCGTCGCGCCGGCGCCCGTGGCGCCGCTGATCGTCGGCGCATTCGGATTCGAAACATCGCCGGCGGCAAACACCATCGGCACGCTCGTTTCCTGTTCGCCGTTGACGACGATGTAATTCCTTTGGCCCAATTCGACCTGATCGCGAAACAATTCCGTATTTGGCTCAACGCCGATGCGAATCAGCACACCACGCACCGCCAGTTGAAACGGCTTCAAACCGTCCTTGCGCAAAATCTCGACGCCTTCGACGCGATCTTCACCGATGATGCGCGTCAGCACCGACTCGGTAAACACAGTCACCGCATGATTCGGTTGCAAACGTTGGACGAACTCGCGGCGCGCGCGGAGTTTCTTGCCGCGATGGACCAGCGTCACGGTCGGGCAAACCTCCGCCAGCAGCAATGCATTTTCCGCCGCCGCATCGCCGCCGCCGACTACACAAACGTCCTGGCCGGCGAAAAGATCTCGATCGCGAGTGGCGGATTCTATCATTCCCTTGCCGGCAAATTCTTTCTCGCCCGGCAGGTTGAGAGTTCGCGCCCGCACGCCTGTCGCCAGCACGATCGCGATTGACTGCAAGCGCTCGCCGCTGCGCAACGAGATTTTCTTCGCCCGCAGATCGATCGACTCGATCTCCGCACCGGTCCACAGATCAAATCCCGCGTCCTCAACACCCGCGGAAAAATGCTCGAGCATTTCCCGGCCGTTGCGCGCCTTCAGGCCGAGGTAGTTATTGATGGGATTGTAGACGCGATGCAGTTGGCCGCCGATCTCCGCGGCTTGTTCGAGGACGAGCGTGTCGAGACCTAATTCATCACACCAGAAAGCGGCAGATAGCCCGGCGGGACCAGCGCCGATGATGATCACGTCGTGCATGTTGTTTGCGCCTGGTGCTGCTCAGCTAACGCGGCAACGACTTGATCCGGTTCCAGTTTCGACGCAGCCAACGATCCGTTTTCATCGAGAAATTTCACGGCCGAGGTCATCTCGCGGCTATCCGTGTTCCAGGTTCCACGACCGGCTTCGCGCTCGTTCAGCGTTTGCAAAGCCGAACGCAGATCGCGCCGTCGAATTGGTGGCCGGACCACAGTTTCGGCCCACGAGTAGTACGGATAATCGAGCCGGTAAAACCAACCGCTGCTCTCCGGCACTCCAATCAAAAACAGCTCGCCCCGAGCAAACTTCGAAATCGCCGTAAACGGAACGCTGCCGTTGAAAAGTTCCGGCGCAAGCGTAACCACCGAAATGAGCGACTCCGCATGTTCCGTCACGCGAGACTTGCCACTTTCAAAACTCTCAATCGCATCCGCCACGTTCTTCCAACCTTCGCGCCAGAGCGGTTCGCAGGCGTTCACGTTCGTTAGCACTCGCTCAAGCTCCGGAAAAATCAGCTCGTACGCGAGCGCATCGTTGTCAGTAATGCGGGTCGCAAACTCACGCCCGGCAAGCATCTGCGCCAACGGCGAACCGTCGTCATTATTCGGGCTCGATTGATCCGGACCCTGAATAGCGATGCTCACGCGCACGCCATCGTCACTCGAATGCTCGGAAAAATCTCCGGCTTCCGCCGCGGAAATCAACAAGTCCTTGTGCGCCAGAGCGCGTTCACCCGTTAATACGACCCAGCACGACAACACACCGTCCGTATCGAAATGATTGTTCGTAACGAGATCGATCCCTTTTGTAAACGACTCGGCACGTGGCGACGCCACGAGATTCAACGCGATCTCCGTCGACGTATCGGCCTTCAATTCAACCGGCGTCTCGTTTCCTTCCCAGTGCGACAAATGAACGCTGTTGGGCACCGTTCCGTCGACTGACAACTTCGGCGTATTTTCGAGCGCGTCGGTATAGAATTCGAATCTCATGGCCGAGAGTGTAGCGTATGCGCCGGGCAAACGCGTAAGATAGCGACGCCATGGAACAGATCACACCAACCGAACTAAAACAGCGCCTCGACAACGGTGACGACATTCAAATTATCGACGTGCGCGAAGACGTGGAACTCGCGATTGCGCGCATGCCAAACACGATTCACATCCCGCTCGCGCAGATACTCGCGCGCATGGACGAGATCGATCCGAATCGCGAAACCGTCGTCCACTGCCGGAGCGGTGTCCGCAGCGCCCGCGCCATCGAAGCGCTGCAGCGTTCGGGCTTTAAAGGAAAACTGATCAATCTGGCTGGTGGGATTCTCGGCTGGTCTGCCGAGGTCGATCCAAGCGTGCCGCAGTATTAGAGATCGGA
>Ga0247688_1000295_pt1 | contig 17984 bp, 11 predicted proteins | sample CNK29_metaG_FD_182718 | JGI IMG/M metagenome (GOLD analysis project Ga0247688, IMG submission 182718) | Soil microbial communities from Purdue University Martell Research Forest, Indiana, United States - CNK29 | ecosystem: Environmental > Terrestrial > Soil > Temperate forest > Bulk soil... | reverse complement strand
GTAGCGGGCCAAAGACTCGCGATAACCCGAACGCACCAACCACAGCAGATGATCTTCGGCTTCTGACGTCTGGCCCAACGCGCGCCGCACCAGCGCCAGATAGTAGTGCGCGTCGGCCGCGTCCTTGTTGCGCGCGAGCGCGGCTGTCAGATGTTTGGCGGCGGTCTCGTATTCACCGCTTCTATAAAAGGACAGGCCGAGCGCGATGTGCGCCGGCGCGAAACCCGGATCGCGCTTCAGTGCCTCGGTGTAAGCATCGCGCGCTTCACGTTCTCGGCTCTTCTTGTCGAGCGCGAGTCCGGCGACGTAGCTTTGCTCTGCGCTGTTCGCGTTCGGCGGATCGGGAATCGGGCGCGTCGCGGGTTGGAAATCCGGATTGTTATCGACTGGCGAATCCGTGCGGTAACGCAGCAGCACGCGGCCGTCTTTGCTCTTGAGCGTCAGCTCGACTGGCTGACGCGGCGCAGTCACATCAATCGTCGTGGTGAACACTTTGGCGGGATCTAGATCGACGCGTTCGGAGTAGACCTGCTTGCCGCCATTTGTGAGACTAAGCTCGGCTTGAACGAATCGTTGGTTAGGCGCAACTGAAACCATCGCGCGGCTTCCCTGCAGATTGACTCTGGCCGCGGCGTCGCGCGTCGCTTCATTCCACGCGCCGCCCATCTTATTAACCCCGAACCAGTATTCGAAAAAGTGTTCGACGCGATGCGGCGCGATGAACTGATGCTCCATCTGAGTTTCAAAACGCCCCCCCTGAAATTCGACATACTGCCCGCCACCGTCAGTCAGCTTATCGATCCAAATGTCGCCGTTCTCGTCCGTTCCCCACGTCCACGTCTTCTTGCCGGGCAACTCGCGATGATCCGCAACGTGGACCACGCCCCAGTCAGACTGTTCGTAATAGATGCCGAAGTAGTCGCGCTTCGAATCGCGCGCAAACAACGAAAGGAAGTTGGGCACGTCCTTGAAGCGACCGACGTCCACGCCCTTTTCGATCGGAAACTTGAAGACCGGCCAGAACGCGTGCGGATACGCTTCACGCATCGGATAGTTGAAACGCAGATCCGGCGCGGCCGGAGCGCCGGCGGTGGACCAGTACCAGTAACGTCCCGGCACTTCACGGCGGTTGTTCAATGTCACTTCTGATTCGAGCACACGCGTCCCCGGCCGCAAGCGCAGGATCACTTGCCACTGCATGCGCTGCACGCGCTCAGTGTCGCCGATCGCAACGGCCACACTGCCGTCGGCTTCGGTGCGCATCACGTAATCGATCGGCGCGACCGTCGTGAGCGTGTGACCGTCTGGAAAATTCCACTCGATACCGCCCGAGACCCACGCACCGCGCAGCGCCACCATCGCGTATTTCATCACCGGGTTTGAGTAGATGATGTCGCGGTTGATTGTCTTGTCGAAGATTTGATAGACGTGTCCGCCAAGTTCGGGCAGCACCGTCACCTTTAAATATTCGTTTTCGAGATAGACGGCTTTCCAGTTCTTGTTCGTCTTCTCGCTGCCGAGCGAATCGAGAAACGGATATGGATACACCGGACGCCACTTGCGTCGCTGCCAATCGAGCAACGCCGGGTACGGGTTGGGCGGATTGAGTTCGTAAGTCGGAATAGCCAGCGGCGCTTCCCAAATGCGCGGCGTATCTTTCGACGACTGCGCCGGCGCGTGACCCACCAGCACCAAACAAACGAGAACTAAAGCTAAAAATAGACGTTTCATGAAACTACCTTTTCAATCGCAGTCGTGTAGCGCTCAACTTTTTCGCGCGACACGCGAAATCCACTGCCCGCCCCACGCGGGACCTCGATAAACCCGTTGTTGTCGATCTCGATCGCCGGTTCCACGACGTCGTCGATGTACCAACGTGATGACGCTTCAACGTCAGTCGGAAACGAAAAGCCGGCGTGCATGGCAAGTTGCAGCGCCTGGGCCGAGGCGATTCCCAACTCCGGCATCGTGCCGACCCAGCATTGCAGGCCCGCGGCCCGCGCTGCTTGCAACATCAGGTGCGCTTCGCTGAGACCACCAACGCGCTGGACTTTGATATTGATTATCCGCGCGGCCTTATTTCCGATTAGCTGCTCCAGCGCAGCTAACGACTCGGCAGACTCGTCGGCACACAAAGGGGTCTTCAGATGCTTTTGCAGTTCACCCGCCTCTGCTACAGCCTTTGCCGCGAGTGGCTGCTCGATCATCATTAACTGAAATCGATCCAACTCACGGAAGATCTGCAAGTCGTCGATCGTGTACGCCGCATTGGCGTCGACCAGCAACGGCAGCTCGGGAAACTTCGCCCGAATAGCCGCAACGGGTTCGCTGTCCCAACCGGGTTGAATCTTTATCTTGACCCGTTGATAACCGTCAGCAACGTAACGCTGCACGCGTTCGAGTAACTCATCGATCGTGTCGAAGATTCCGATCGCCACTCCCGACGGCACCGCGCGCGGTTGAATCCCGAACAGTTCGCACAACGCCATTCCCCGCGTGTGGGCATAAGCGTCCCACACCGCGCCTTCAATACCGGCGCGGGAAAACTGATCGCCGGGTTGTTCGCGCAGAAATTCATGACACCGCGCCGGATCGACGTGGTCCAACGAGAGCAGCGCCGGAACGAATTGCTCTTTGAGTGCGGTCCACGAACTGTCGGGAGTATCGGACGAATAGAACGCTCCCGACATCGGTGAGGCTTCGCCCCAGCCGGCAACGCCGTCGCCTGTCGTTAACTCGATCAGGATCGCGTCTTTCTCCGCGACGACACCGTTGCTGATCCGGAACGGCTCGACGAACGGCACGCGCACTCGATGGAGCACCGCACTCTTAACCGCTATCGACTGATTCACCGCTGATGTACTCAAGTTTCTCCTCGGCACAAATCAGGTCATCGTCGCGAGCATTTCCTTCGTCACGCGATTAAGCGGCGGCTCGCCTTTAGCAAACCGAACGACTTCTGCAACCGCCAGGGCGCCCATCTCACGCCGCACCTCGATTCCACCGGCAGCAATGTGCGGCGTCAGAATCACGTTCGGCAGTTTGCGAAGCTCGTGATCCGGCGGCAGTGGTTCCAACGGATCCGTGACGTCGAGCGCGACTGAGATTCGCCCGTTTCTTAGTTCGCTCAGCAACGCTTCCAGATCGATCAACCCGCCGCGCGCGACATTGATCAGGCAGGATCCGTCGCGCAACAGCGACAAGCGACGATGATCAAACATGCCGCGCGTTTCTGGCGTTAACGCCGCACACAAGACCACGACTGAACACGTACGCACCAATTCATCAAGCTGGACCAATTTCGCATCGCATGCAGCGGCCGACTCGGCTCTTGCGTACGGATCGCTCACCAACACATCAACCCCCAGCGGCTTTAACAACCTGGCGAACGCGTGGCCGATGCGACCGAAACCAACGACGCCGACGCTCCGGCCAAACAACGTTTCGCCTTCGCTGACGTATTCATTCGTGCGCGTCACGCCCGCGCGCATTTCCGTTGCGTAGTCAGGAATGCGACGAACCATCGCCAGCATCAGCGCTAACGCCATTTCAGCCACTCCGCGCGCCATCGGATCTGCTGCGTTTGTAATCGTCACGGTCTCAAAAACATCTTCGGCCACACGCGACTTAACCTCACCGCCACAATGCGCAATCAGTTTCACTCGCGCGTTTTCACCTAACATCCCAGCAGTGATGAACGGCGAATGCCACGTGGTCACCAACACGTCAGCGTTCGCGATCTCCTTTCGCAATTCTGCGGAATCCTCGCGTAAGGCAGATCGAGCCCAGCTCGCGACTTCGTCGAGCTTCCTTAAAGATTCGTCGCTAAAAAAGTGCTGGAACAAGACGTCACTTGCCAACACCAGAACATTCGGTCGTGTCACTTCGATCACCACGCAGTTCGCGAATCGCGTTCATGAAATCCGGCAACGCAATTTCCGGTTCTTCGATCTCCGGATGCCAATATTTTTCCCACTCGAAACTGATGAAGCCGTCGTAGTTCAACTCCGTGAGCGCCGCGACAGCTTCCGCGAACGATACGCGCCCCGCGCCCGCTAACACCGGGAGCCAGTGTTCCGATCCGGCAACTGGTTTTGCGTCGCGCAGGTGAACATGGGCCAAGTACGGTTGAACGACTCGCACCGCATGTTGAATGTCGTCCCCTGCCGCAAGCGAATTCGCGACGTCCCAAATCAATTTCACTTGTGGATGATCCGCCAGCGTCACGATCTCCGCTGCATACTCCGCACGCGCAAAATCACCGTGCGTTTCAAATCCAAGCGCGACATCCTCGGGCATGCGCTGCGCCACCTCGCGCAAACACGCGGCGATCCAGTCGCGCGTTTCCTCTCGCTGCGCGCCGCTCTGGATCTTGTCGGGAAAGACGCGAATCAATGGCGCGCCGAGTTTAGCCGCTAACTTCGCATGAGCGAGCGCGATCTTCACTTGATTAGCCCGTTCGCTCGCATCCGGCGAATGAAACACACACGACGTGTCGACGCAGCAAATCGCGAGGTCCTCGTTTTCAAAGTACGCTCGCGTTGTCGCGAGTTGCGCCTGGCCAAACTCTGCGCGACTGAGCAGGTCCAAACCTCCGCCCACAGCACGCAACTCGACGCCGTCGTAACCCAACGTTTGCGCGGCTGCGATGATCTGTCGCAGTTCCCAATGGGGACAACCCAGGGTTGAAAAAGCCAGTTTCATGCCTTCAGAAGTTCTTCTCTGTGCCTCTGTGCCTCTGTGCCTCTGTGTTGAGCTAAACCACAGAGGACACAGAGGACAGAGCGTGAATTACGGCGTGAACTCGTATGCTCCTATATCAATTGCTCCAAACACCGGTCGCGCCTGCGCCGTGCCAACTGCGAGCGCGGTGTGGAACGGCGGAATAAACGCCGGTGGGAACAGTGGACTAATGAACGGATGACCCGCCGGACTCTGCGGATTGCCATCGCCCGCATTTACCAACGGGCTCGTCGAAGTCGGATGTACGTCGAACGTCGCGATATTCACAAAGCCCGGATTCGCGCCCGTAAGCGTTCCAGTCCAGGCAGTCGGAACGAGCGCCGAGCCAGTCGTCACCCAGTTATTGCTGCCCGTGCTGACACGACCCGCAACCCACTTCACGCGCGTCTCCAATACGACCTTATCGATCGCTGCTCCACCAACGCGGAAGAACACGTTGTTGTGCATCTCGAGACTCTCGATGCCATCGAAGATCTCCACGCCCGGGCTCGTTTGGCCCTGGCGCAGGATGAAGGTGTTGTTGACGAAACGATAACGACCGTCAGTATCTCCGGTGCCGTCTCCGCCAACGCGGGCCATGCGCGTTCCCTGCGTGGCAATGTGCTGAAATACATTTCCTACAACGTCGGAGTCTTCGCGGGCCGTGTCGTGGCTGACGTTCTTGTTGCCGTGCGGATCTGGCCCAATCAATTCGATCTCGCCATAGAAACCGCCTGACACCCAGTTGTAATAGATCTCGTTTCGCTCCGCGCGGCTCTTGATGTTGTTGCCGCCGTTTTGATCGTGCAGGTAGCAATACTGCATGCGAAACACCGAACCCGGATGCGCAAATTCATCAGTGGCCATGTAAACCGGATGCTGTCCGGTGCCGTTGCCGCAGTGATAGACCTCGACGTATTCCATCAGCAACGAGCCCGAATCAGTATCGGCGCCGAGAATTCCGTGAGCCGGGCAATCGTGGACCACACAATCGCGCAAAGTAATGTCGTGAGCGTGATGGTAGATCCCGCGAAAACTCCCGCCTGTGACGTCGAAGCCTTCAAACACGTAGTGGTCGGACAAACGAAACTCAACCGTGTTCGTGCCGCCCGAAATCACAGGCCGCAACCCATTCACGCGAATCCCTCTGATCGTGATCTTGTTAACGTCGGTGCCCGGCCGGGTGAATATCAGATCGCCCGGGTACGTTGCATTTCCGTCGACCTCCGCTACGTCGCCGGGATTGAGCAGCGGGGCGACGTCCTGCAATTTTGTAAACGCCCTGGTCGGTCCCACTTGATACGTCACCGCAAACGCGGTGCTACCGCAAACAGCAACCAGGAATAGTGTGGCAATGAGGTACTTCATTCTGTCTCCCTTCATACGCGAGGTCAGGCGCCGTTTTCCTTGAGCGACACGGTTTCAATCAAACGATTGAAAACGCCTCGCCCGTTATCCCTTACTTCGCTTCGCAATCGCTTGCGCGAGTTTGTAGCGAGCACGTTCGTAGTCATTTCCAGCCTCGGAAAAACCGATGGCTGTTCCTGAGTCGGAAAAAACACGGGGGACCACTGATTGGAGAACTTCGTCAACTACGGCATCAAGCCGCAGCTTTCGCGCGAGGGTCAGATACTGGTGGTCTTGCAGGCCACGCCGAAAATTTGCGAGCTGAATGGTCGAGATTGGCCCGCGGATGCCGCGGTCCTGCTCGGGATGCAGTTTGTCTTCACCCGGATAAATCAGAACGCCGTCACCGTTGATGTAACCCTGATCGTCGACTGGCTTATTCGGCTGGCCACGATTGTCGAACGTGATTGGGTTGGCCCACACGTTCTGCTTTCGCTCGCCGACTTTTTGGCGATTGTGTTGCCAGTGGACGCCTTGCCAGTAGAAATAATTATCGACGCCATGTTTGAAACAGGCCCAGATGGTGGCGCGCGGATCGGTCGCTGGTGAATCGATGACGATCGCGCCGGCTGCGGGACGGCCACCGTTATAGATCCAGTATTTGCGGCCGCGTTCGCGCTCCTCGTTTGCACGCGCGATGTCGTAGCCGAGCGGACCTGTGTCCCAGATGTCGATCGCGCCGTCGAGTTCCTTGACGTAGTGTTTGGTTACGAACGTGGGTAACGCTTTGCCGGGACCGGGATTGGAGTGGACGTTGTCCGCGAGTTGCCGGATGTAGTTGTATTCGGAACGGCGCGGCTCGTCGGGCAAGTAAAGAAAAGTGGTCGCGTTCGGCAGCTGCTGCTGGAGAAACGTCATCCAGCTATCCGCTTCGCGCCAGGCGCTCGCACGTTCGTCAAATGCTTTTCCCGGGCCATAAAAAGTCCGCGGAATGATCCGGTTCCCGACACCCATTCCGGGACCTTCGTAACCTTGTGCTTTGGTGAAATCCTTGCCGTCAAAACGGCCGAGATTTGCCGTCGCCGACGCGATGTCGTAACTCTGGACCAACTCGATGCGCTGGCGATGCGCAAAGCGGTGATACTCAGGGTCGAGATCGCGGCCCTGATAGAGTTTGGGTTGCAAACTCTCGTAATAAACCATCGCGTCCATGCTGTTTTGATCCGGCAACGTAAAATCAAACAGCTCCAACTCGATCGGTATCGTTTGCTTCCGGCCATCAGCGTCAACAGTTATCGTCCCGGAATAAACACCGGCAGGAAGATTGCGATCGGTATAGACCTCGATCCATACGCCCTGGTTCAGGCCGGCGCCGACACGAAGTGGAAAACCGCCCCGGCCAGCGCGCGCATTCTCCGGCACGAGTTGCACCGGCTTCCACCCAGTCGGATCTTTCGGCGCCGCGGGAGAGCCCACCTTGTAAACCCATTCCGCGTGCGACGGAACTTCGACGTTCATGTAGTTGACAGAAAATATCTGGATGGGACGGCCGCTGTAATTCGTGGGATCCGCCGCGGGCGCGACGTAAGTGATCTTCGCGCCTTTCCGGGCCAACTGCGGCAACGCCACAGTCAAACGCTCAATGCCGTTTTGATCGGCTTCGACGATCAACTGAAACGCGATGATCTCGTTGCGCGCGCCGAAGATCTTCACACTACGTCCGTCCCACGCCGAGTTCTCGCGCTTGTTTGGGTTGTTGAGATCGTCTCGTTCGACTTTCTCGCCGTCGTTCACGGCCCAGATCGCACGCACCGAGCAGAGCGCAACCGGACTGCACAACACGTACAAGAGCATCAGGCTGAGAAGGATTCTGAGTTTCATTCTTTTACTGAGACTGGTTCGGCCGCGACTGTTTGCGAACGCATCTCGTCCGATTCGGTTGGCACGCGGCCGGCGCCGATAAATGCAAGTCCGATCAATGTCGTGACCACGGCGTAGATGCCGATGATCAAACGATCGCGACCGGCGGCGCTCGCAGCGACAAGCAGAAAACAGGCGACACCCATTCCGGTTGTGACTTTGCCAACGAGCGCGAGCTGTCCTCGACCGGACACGCCGCTCGCACCCAACTCGGTCGCTGTATCGATCGGCGTTCTCAATTTTTCAAAGAACGCGTCGACCTTGCGCGCGAATTCTCCGTGCGGCGCGATCAAAAGCGTTGGAACGAAAAACGCGATTGTCGTCGTGATTGCGGGAATCCCGATCAGGTATGTCTCGTTGAGATTCAGGCCCAGATAACGATTCAGATAAAGGTTCACCAAAAGTGAAGTGATCGCACCCACAACGTAGGCGCAGACGGCCGACCACCATGGCCCACCTTTCGCGATGAAACCGTAGAGCAACGGCAGGCCGAGTGGAATGAGAAACATCGACTCGAGAATGAACAGCAAAGTGAAGATGCCGGTGGCGCCTTGCGCAAACAGAAGTGCGACACAAATCATCACCAGGCCGACGCCCAGCGACGTGAAGCGGCTGGCGAACAGCATGTGACGATCGGATGCTTCGGGTCGCAGATAGCCTTGATAGAGATCCTTCGCGAAGATGCCGGTGATGATGTGATTATGAGCCGAGAGTGAAGCCATCGACGACGCGAGCATCGCGGCCAGCAACACGCCGATCATTCCCGGCGGCAGCACGCGCAAGCCCATCGCGATGTAAGCTGCTTCTGAAGGTTGCTTGAGACCGTTTGCGGCTGTTCCGAGATCCGGCAACGCGACGCGCGCGATCAGCGGCGGCAGGTAAAAGATCACGCTGCCGATCGTGAAGAGAATCATGCAAAGGACCGCGATTCGCTTGGCTGACTGCTCCGTGTCGGCGCAGAAGTATCGTTGCGCGTTGCCGAAATTGTTGTAGCCCGTCGTCTGCGAAACCGTGTAAACGATCAGGAACAACCAGCCGTATTCACCGGCAAACGGATTGAAGTAACCCACCGGCGCGTGCGCGACGAAGTTACTGAAGCCGCCTACGTTCGCCAACGAAAGCACCATCAAGACGCAGGCGATCGGAAACAGAAACATGAACTGAAACATGTCTGTGAAGCAGACGGCCCAGTAACCACCGAGGACCGTGTACGCGAGCACCACCAAGCCGCAGATGACGACGAGATATTCCACCGGCACGCCCAACGCGACCGACATGAAGCTCGACAACGCGAAGAGCCGCACTGAGCCAAACATCAACTGGCTTGGACCCGTCAGCCACGAGAACATCTTGTGGGTGCCTTCGCCGAAGCGGCTGCGAATGTATTCAACGACTGTGGTGACACGTGAGCGGCGCCACGCTTGCGCAAAGAAAACGTAGCCGAAGAAGAAAGCCGGCACTGCGAGAAACATGAGGAAGACGCCGATGAAGCCTTGTCGATAAGCGAACCCCGCGCCGCCCGTGAAGGTCCAAACGGAAAATCCGGACATAAACGAAGCCATGCCCGCGACCCACCACTCGACGCGATTACCGCCTTTCAGGAAGTCGGCGCCCACGCGCATGAAGCGCATGAAATAGGCGCCGATGCCGGCCATCAGCAGCAAGTAACAGACAAGCACAACGTAATCTATTACGTGAACTGAACTGTGCATGCTGTTCTCCTTTGCGGCTACTTAACGGACGTGTTCTCTGTATCTCTGTGCCTCTGTGGTTAACGTCGCCACAAATCATTAACCACAGAGACACAGAGGCACAGAGAGATCGATCTTCAACCTTCCAGATATTCGGCCGAGGCGACGTCGATGAATAAATGGGCGTTTTTGTGCGTGCGCAGAATCGATGCCGGGCAACTGGTAGCGATCGGACCCTCGATCGTGTTCTTGATCGCCGTGCGCTTCGCTGGTCCCGGCGCGATGGCAAATAACTTCGGTCGCGCCATGAGCGTCGGAATCGTCAGTGACAACGCATCTTTCGGCACCTCAGCGAGCGAAGCAAACGCGCCGTCGTTAACCTGCTGGTTGCGACAGATCTCGTCGAGTTGGACCACCTTCACCGCTTCCGGATCGTTGAAGTCGCAGAAAGGTGGATCGATGAATGCCAGGTGCCCGTTCTCGCCGATTCCCAACACGGCGAAGTCAGGCGGATTCTGCTCCAGGAGTTCGGCGTAACGCTTTGCTTCCGCAGTGCCGTCCGGCGCGTCGCCACGCAGGCCGTGAAACTGACCGAGCGGAACTTTGTCAACGAGGCGATCGATCAAAAACCGGCGAAACGATTGCGGCGCGCTATCGTCCATGCCGAGATATTCGTCGAGGTGAAACGCAGTCACGCGCCTCCAATCGATGCCTGGCGCGGCGGCGAGATTCGCCAGAAACTCATTCTGCGAGGGCGCTGACGCAAGTATCACCACGGCTTTGCCGCGCTCCTGGATCGCGCGCCTGATCTCCGCCGCGATCACTGACGCGGCGGCCTCGCCCATCTTTGGCCGCGACTCGTAGATGTAAACGTTCAGTTCGCCGGCGCGAAAGTTTTTTTCCAATCCATCGTGCACCGGAGCAGTTGTTTCCATATTCCAAAACCTCGTTGATGAATTCTTCAGCCGATTTCGGGACCGGCGATTGCGACGACGAGCGGCGAAGTCTTCTGAACCGGTCCCTTGACCATGCGCATCAGGTCGCGTTCTTTGACGAAACCGCGATCGGACAACAAACTCGTATCGGCAACGCACTCGCGGTTGACGTCGAGGTAGATCTCACGACCGGGCAACTCACTCAACACCTGATCCAACAACTTCTCGACCAACTGCGGCTCACTCCTGACCACCGGCCCGACGTAAGTCTTTCGCGTTCCGCTTCTCGCCAACGCATAACCACTCAGCGCGCCGTCCTCGGCCCGGATCAAAACAGGCGCAACACACGCATCAGCTATCAACTTCTCGATCAACTCCGAACGATCCGCACCAAATGCGAGTCGATCCAACTCCAACAATTCGCGAACGCTCTCACGATCGATCGCGATCTGTGTGTCGCGTTGAGTCGGCCCACCACTTCCGCTCCACCGTTCAACTTCTGACTCAACTACAAAACCAAACTTCTGGTAAACGGGCCGGCCCAACGCCGTCGCATCGAGCTTGATCGTTTCGACCTTTTCGTTCAAATAATCGAGCGCGACCTGCAGCAACTGTGCTGCAATTCCCTGCCGCCGCTGTTGCGGATCAACGAGCACCATTCCGATCCAGGCGAGTTCGCCGTAAATGGTTGTTGTCGTCGTGCCCACCAACCGGCCATCTCTAACCGCGCCAAAACAACCATCCGGTTGCAGCGACAACAAGCGGCGCCAATCAGCTTCATTCTGATTCCAACCGGCCGCTTCCTTCAGCCGCATCGCCGACGGAATGTCGGCTTCAAACAGCAAGCGAATCTCAAGGCCCTGCGTCATCGCTCAATTCACTGCCGATGCCTGTTCCAACCAAACGTTGTTCGCGGGTTCCATGAAGAACTCAGCCATCTGCTTCACGTTCCACTCCGTGGGCCAGTCCAGCAAGCGACGCAGATGCAGCAGCCACGCGAGCAGCCCTTCCTCGGGATGAAAGTAAAGCTCGAGCAAAGCTCGCGCTGTCTTGCCGCCGGTCTTCATGCTGTACTCGCCGCTCGGCAGTTGAAAAAACGTGTGCATCTGAAAACTGCTGGAGCCACGCAACAGGTATTCGGCAGCGATGCGTCCTGACACGATGTTGCCCGTCGCGCTGATCGGCAAGCGGCAAACAGGAATCACTCCCTGCCGTTCGAGCAAACGCAACTGAGCCAGCACATTCAGATTGCGCGCGCTCAGATCCGGGCCTCCGTAAGCAATGCCGCGCACGCCGTCGAACTCGAGATCTGGATCGAATAGCCGATTGGCGTAAACCAAAAAATCGGGAATCGCATCACCCGAACACTGCTCGTTAATGGCACGCAACATCTCGAGTTGAAACGCATCGTCGAGAATAGCGTTAAAAACTTTCAGGCCGATGCTGACTGTTTCCGGCGCTGCGCCTTGCCTGATTAACGACGTAACACGCGTCAGCCATTCAATGATCATTTCCGCCTGCGCCGCGCGATCGGAACCGGCCAGAGTCGGGCTGAAGTCTTTCTCAATCAACATCGGCGCAGCCGCGTGATGACGGCGCCAGACGTCGATCAAACACTGCGTCGTGTACTCATACTCGCCGATCTTCCACGAGGTCTCTGCCGCACTCGGCAAGTGATACTTGCACGACGGAATCACCAGCACCGATGCCGGACGAGCCGCCGCTAACGCTTCGTCGAAAAACTCGAGATACTTCGCAAACGTGTCGTACCAACCGCGGCCCTTCCACGAAACAGTCCAGCCTTCCGTGTTGTCGCGGCCGGTGATTCGCTCGACCACCATGCGCGTCTCTTCGATGGCCCATTCGCTCATCGACTGCGAACCCGAAGCGTCTTCCGCGATGATCGACTTGAGCACGATGAAGCCCAACTGCTCTTCACAATCACGCCGCACTTGCGAGAGATTTAGCGAAAGCTGGCCTGATGCTTTGCCAAAGGGATTCTTGATTCCCTCGCCGCCGTACTCACTGCTTAGATCAATCTGGTACTGCCCGCGAACGTGCGCTTCCAAATCGTCAGGCAGGCCAGCGCGGAAACGTTCGTAGTCGCGAACCAGCGCTGCCCGATCGCGAGAATCGATTTCCGGATGTCCATTCAGGAAAGAGAACATGGTCAAACGTGCACGTTCAGCGCGCCCAGCAACAGGTCGATATTTTCGAGCTCAGGCGCAGTTAATGCGGGGCCCCACGGATCGTTTGCCGCTTCGCCGGGAATCACTCCCAAGCTTGCGAGCGCATAAAGAATGCGTCCGATGTAGCCTTCCATCGGATCGATAAAAAGAACTTCGGCGAGCCGGTCCACGAGATCCGACAGTTCAAGAAAGCGCTCAGCATTACCGGCGAAATGCGCTGCGATCAGTTCAGCCTGAAGATCGGAGCAGACAGCGCCCATGCCGATCAGCGCCGCTTTCGCACCGCGGCGCAAGCTGTAACCCAGAAAACGATCCTCACCGGTTATCAGCAGCTTGTCCGGATGTCGCGTTTGAATGTGAGTCGCGACGTCCTGATAAGTCATCACGCTATCGAGCGTCGCCATCTTGATTCCGATCACATTCGGCAACGTTAATAACTCGTCTAAAACGCTCCTGCTGTAACTGATGCCACCGGCAGCTTCGTACAAATAGAACAACACGAGCGGCAAACCGAGTTGTGCCAGACGCTCGTGATGCTCAACTATCAGTGAATCTCTCTGTGCGTGATCTTTTAACCAGGAAGGCGCATAAACGAGCAGAGCATCGGCTCCGCAGTCGGCCGCCGCCGAGGCCATCGCGATCGTTGCGCCTGTTGCTTCCGGCGCGTCTTTGTTCCGCGCCCCAACGCCCGCGATCAAAGGCTTAGCGACAGCCGCACGCCACTGTCGCATCACACGTTGCGCAGTCTCGTCATCAAGCAACAATCCTCTTCCCGTGTGGGCCCAAACGGCAACACCCGCGATCGGCTGCGAACTGAGGTACGACACATAGGCTTCATGCGCACGTTCATGAAAACGGTGTTCACGATCGAACGTCACCGGCACCGCGGGAATCAAACCGCCCGCCAGCGTCGCCTTGAGTTCTTCAGGAACGTTACTCATTTTTATATTTTCGATTGGCGATTGCCGATTGCCGATTTGTTCTGACCTGCACGATGGCGGCTATTAGTTCGCAATAAGCAATCGGCAATAAACAATAAGCTCAGCCCATGTGTGGGACTGACAACAAACTGTTTTGAATTAGCGTCAATGCGCCTTTGAGACTTGGCCGAACTTCAAATGCCGACGGCCTAATCGACACGCTGTGTGAACGCGGCGCGAGCAAGTTTCGCTTCGTTTCTTCAACGATGATGGGTTCGATCACGCCCCACGCCTTCGTGATCTCGCCGCCGATCACGACGACCTCAGGATCGAGTCCATTGATGAGGCCGGTGATGCCGATGCCGAGGTAGCGCGCGGTTTCGCGCACGGCTTCAGTTGCCGCGACGTCTCCGGCTTCGACGAGCTCGACCAGTTTTCGCATCGTCGAAACTCGTTTGCCGTTCGCGCCTCGCAACTCCGCATAACGCTTGAGCGTCGCTTTGTCCGAAGCATAAAGATCCCAGCAACCTTTCAGACCGCAGCGGCAATCTGGCCCATTCACGTCGATGGGAATATGCCCGAACTGCCCGGCGGTATTCGTGCCGCCGCGATAAAGGCCGCCGTCAATCACTACGCCGCACGCGAGACCGGTGCTGACGCCGAGGTAAAGCAGGTTGCGAACGTGCGCGTACTGCGTCTTGCCGTGCCAGATTTCAGCGAGTGCCGAACAGCGCGCCGAGTTGTCGATAATCACCGGCAGGCCCGTGGCCCTCTCGAGCAGGTTCACTACGGGCACATCTCGCCACGGCAGGACCACTGAGAGAAGAAACTTGCCACTCTGGTTATCGACGAGACCCGGCAAGCTGACGCCGATGCCGGGAAACTCGATGAACGAATCGTGCTTCGCGCAAAGCTTGCGAATCTCCTTGCCGACCTTGCTGAGAAACGACGAAGCCGTCGAGCCGGTCTCAAAGCTCACCCGCGAGACGATGCAATTATTGAAATCGCTGAGCGCGAGCACAGTCTCATCGGCCCTGATGTCTACACCGAAAAGGCCGAAGCGTTTGGCGTTGAGTCGTAATGGAGTTGGCGGCTTGCCGCCGATGGGCGTGGTCCGTCCCGAACCTTCCTCGATGATGCAGGCGTCTTTCAGCAGCTCGCCCGTGATAGTAGAAATCGTTGCTTTGTTGAGACCACTGATCTTCGCGATCTCCGCCCGCGAGATGGGCTGGCGATCCGAGAGGATGCTGAGCAGGATGCGCCGGTTCACTAACCGGAGCATGTCGTGTCCGGCAGCATTAACATCGGCTAGATTTGGTTTGCGCGTGAAGCGATGACGCGTTTGCAGCGTTTGATTCTTGGCGAACTGTTGCGTCAATTTTTTCACCCTGTCCACTTCTGCCGGGGCACCCGTGAACATTTGTGAGAAGGAGAGAGTAAAACTCGTCTCTCTCCTTCTCACATCATTTGCTTGTAATCCCAGCTAGAAGGTTAAACGCAATCGAAGTCGCACAGATCGTCGATTATCAATCCCTTCCTGCGAGTAACTGATGTTGTTACGGCCGAAATCGGGATTCAGGTTTACGTTTACGATTTGCAGCTGGCCCGCCGGCGTAACGGCCACGTCAAAGTCACCTATATTGGCAAAGAACGTGTCCAATGGCGAAAACAGAGGATGGTTGAAGACGTTGTTAAAGTCAGCGCCCACCTCGAGTCGCGTGGTCTCGCTGAATCTGAAGTACTTGCGCACGCCCAGATTTACGCCCCACGTTCCGGGCCCAATCAGCGAATTCCGTTTCGCGATGGCGGGATTGCTGAACAAGTCCGCTCCGAGTGGTGGCAGGCCAAAGGCATCGGGATTGAAGGCTTGATCACCCGAGAGGCCGCCGTACGGATCACCCACGACAGTCGGTCGATACGTGTTCGAAGAAAAATCACCGACCGCATCGATGAAGCCGCTGCCGACGTTTCCTGGACCAAAGAAACCGAAGTTGCCGCAGCTATTGCAAACCCAGAACGGAGTGAAACCAGTTCCGCTCTTGGCAAACATGTTCCAGCTCAGGTCCCAGCCACCCGCAACGCCGTCGACCCACTTGTTCATCGATTTACCGTATTCGCGGTCACGGCCGATCGGTAGCTGATAAGTTCCATAACTGACCAGGCGGTGTTTCGACACGAAAGAGTCGCGCGAGAAGTCGACGTCGGGAGCAAACTGGTTGTAAAGAGTTCCCCCGAGTGACGAGTTGCCGACGTCCGTGCCGCTCGATTTTTGATCGAGCAACGTGTAAGACACGTTGAAGGTGAAACCGCGTGCGAAGCGTCGATTAACCTCGATCTGCAGCGCATGCGATCGTCCACGTCCGGTGTTGCCGTACGTGGCCAGGAAGTCGCCCAGCCTCGGAAACGGTCGTCGTGCGGCATCAGCCGGCGAGACCACGCAATCACCTTCGTCGATCGGATCGCAAAGGTCGCCGTCTTCGTTATGAATACCGAACGGGATATTGTTCGGCGGCAGCATGTTGAGGTCCTTGCCCGAAATCAAACCGTGTTGCCGCGAGCCCACGTATGACACGCGCAAGCCGATGTTGCCAGTGAGTTCACGCTCAAACGTAGCGTTGTATTGTTCATAACGCGGTGACTGCAAATTAAACGGAATCGCATTCGCAGCCAGCGCGGTGAAGTCAGTCGGATCACCGACGCTGATCGTGCCGCCGCTCAGCGGCGTAATGCCACGCGGATTGATGCCGCCCGGGAAACCCAGAGTACCGCGCTTGGTTAAGCCCTGATTGAACGCATTAGTTGCGAGTGCGTCACGCATGCCCTGCGCTGCGGAAGTCGGATAGAAGATTCCGTAACCGCCGCGAAGAACGTTCTTGTCAGAAATTCGCCAGGCGATACCAAGCCGAGGCGCAAAGTTGTTCTTGTCGGTTTTGACTAACCCGCGTCCTACTCCGGCCTGATCCGCCGTTACGACGCCGTAGGTAATGAAGCGCGGATCGAGGAACGGCAGCGTCTTTTCACTCGGAATGACAAACCGGCCCTGAAATCCGGGGTTGACCGAATGATCCGGATCGAAGTTGACCATCAGATCATTCTTTTCGACGAACGGCGTGATCAAGTCATAACGCAAGCCGAGATTGAGCGTGATCGATGGCCGCAGTTGGTAATCGTCCTGGACAAAGAATCCGTCTTCCCAATTCGCGACGTCTAAATCTCCTCTGCGGCTGGCGCCATTCACATAGGTAACTGAAGACGGCGGCAGTCCGAGCAGGAAATTGCTGTACGCCGTCATCGAGGTACCGTAGTTCAAAAAGCCGCGCGGGTTTCCTCTCGTGGCGGCGAAACCGTCAACTGCCTGATTGCGCACAAAGTCAGCGCCCGCCTTGATCGAGTGATTGCCGTGGATCCAGGTAATAGTGTCGCCAAAGGTGGCGAGATGCTGGTCCAAACTCCGGTTAATGCTGCGTCCGCCGTTTCCGACTCCCGTGAACGGCGCCATCGTGATGCGCAGCGGACCGGCGGTATCGAGTAAATCCGGACCGAGGATCGAACCCATCGTAGCGATCTCCGCGTCGTTGAATCCGATGTTGGCCAAGTAGTCGCCATTGCTTTGATTGCCACGGCGGAAGAGATTTTGAACGTTGAAACCACCGCGCGCTTCGTTCACCAGGCTGTTTGAGAACAGATGCGTAAACGAAAGCGACAAGGTGTGGTTGGTCTGATGCTGCGAGAGTAAACCGTAAGCAGGCAACGGACTCACGGCCAGGGTCCGGCGACTGCCCGGATTGTCCTGGAAGGTGTACACAGCGAAAAATTTATTTCGCTCTGAGAAGTCGTGATCGACACGGAACGTCGAAAGGTCCCTGGTGAGCAGTCCCGGCACATTCCTGACGAAGCTTCGCAGGCGGCCATTGGTCGCATTGAACGGAGTCGCCGGATTCGTGTGCGGGTAAAACCCGTTCATGATATTCAGCGTGATCGGATTGAGCAGGCGTGTCGGAATGCTGAGCCAGCGCCGGGTCCCACCGGTGATAACGGTGTTGCTGAGCAACTCAGCCGGTGTGAGCAAGGGCAGCACCGCTGCGTTGACGGTCGGCCTGCTGCCTGCGGCGATGGCCGTGAAATCTCCTCCGAGAATCAGCGACGTCGGCACCTGGCTTGATCGCAGTTGCACCACATTCAGGTCCCAGCGCCGTTCGTACGAAAGCAGAAAGAAGGTCTTGCCCAACTTGGGCAGCGGGCCGCTGATGTAGCCACCGA
>Ga0247688_1000294_pt1 | contig 17986 bp, 14 predicted proteins | sample CNK29_metaG_FD_182718 | JGI IMG/M metagenome (GOLD analysis project Ga0247688, IMG submission 182718) | Soil microbial communities from Purdue University Martell Research Forest, Indiana, United States - CNK29 | ecosystem: Environmental > Terrestrial > Soil > Temperate forest > Bulk soil... | reverse complement strand
CCGAAAGTAGTCGCGGAAGAAAACAACCTGCAGGAAAAGGCGAAGAACGGCGATCCGAAGAAAGTCGAAGCGGCGTTTGCGACGGCCGACGCGATCGTCGAAGCGGAATACATCTCGCAACGCGTTCACCACGTTTGCCTCGAAACGCACGGCATGGTCGTCGACTATCGCGGCGGCAACTCGGCAACCGTTTACGCCTCGACGCAGGGAACCTTCACCATTCCTGCTGACGCGGCCAAGGAACTCGGGCTCGAACAAAGCAGCGTCGTGGCCGAGGTCCAACACATGGGCGGCGGTTTTGGTTCGAAGTTCGGCATCGGCGTTGAAGGAATGTTTGCGTGCCGGCTGTCGAAAGAGACGAAGGCGCCGGTGAAGCTGATGCTGACGCGCTCCGACGAGTTTGTGATGGCCGGCAATCGCTCGGGCTCGTGGCAAAAGCTGAAAGCGGGCGTGAAAAACGACGGCACGATCGTCGCGCTCAACGCGCGGCAGTATCGCCTCGGCGGTCTCGGCGAGGGCTCACAAGCGGGCCAGCCGTACATCTATCGCATGGGCGACACGTATCGCGAGATCTACGCGTTGCACACCAACGAAGACTCATCGATCGCGATGCGCGCGCCGGGCCATCCGCAAGCGTCGTTTGCCGTCGAGTCGCTGGTTGATGAACTCGCGCATCGCATCGGCATGGATCCGGTCGCGTTTCGCAAAAAGAACCTGCGCGACGAGGTGTATCAACGGCAGTTGGACCGCGGCGCGAAAGAGATTGGCTGGTCGCGGAGAAATCCGAAGGCCGGCGGCAATCCCGGGCCGTTGAAACGCGGCATGGGTTGCGCGGTCGGCACGTGGGGCGGCGGCGGAAACGATCAGTGCAAAGTCGCGCTGACGATTGCGCGCGACGGCTCGGTGATGGTGGCAGTCGGCACGCAGGATCTCGGCACGGGCACGCGCACGTTCACGCGCGCGATCGTGGCCGAAGAACTCGGGCTCGGCATGAGCGACGTGAAAGAAGAGATCGGCAGTTCAAAATTCGGCTCGGCGAATCCGTCGGGCGGCTCGACGACCGCGGCCTCGCTTTCGCCGTCGGTGAAAGACGCTTCGATCAAAGCCCGCATGATGATGGCCGAACGCGTTGCGCCGCTGCTTGGCAATGCGAAACCGGAAGAAGTTCTTTTTGCGGGCGGCAACGTGAGTGCAAACGGGAAGTCGCTCTCGTGGAAACAGGCGTGCGCGGCGTTGCCCGCGGCGGGTGTGACGGCGCACGGCGAGTGGCGTTCGGATTTGCAGTCGCGCGGGATTCACGGCGCCAGTTTTGCCGAAGTGGAAGTGGACGTCGAAACGGGTCACATCAAGCCGATCAAGCTGGTCCACGTGCAGGACGGTGGGTTGCCGTTGAACCGCTTGACGCTCGAAAGCCAGATCAATGGCGGGATGATTCAGTCGCTGGGCATGGCGTTGTACGAAGGCCGCGTGATGGATGCGCAACTCGGCATGCAGCTCAATCCCGGGATGGGCGATTACAAGATTCCGGGTTGTCTCGAGATGCCGGAGTTAGTGCCGATCATCGATGACGACGACAAGCGTGAAGCCGTGATTGGCATCGCGGAAGGCTGCATCATTCCCGCGCTCGGTGCGGTCGTGAATGCGGTCTTCAATGCCACCGGCATCCGCGTGCGTGAGTTGCCAATCACGCCAGATAAAATCCTGATGGGGAAAACATCATGAAATCCTTTGAATGGACCAACCCGACAACCGTCAACGAAGCCGTAAAGCTGTTGAGCACGACCGCTACGACTGACATCGACGAAGCGCCGCGCCCGATAGCCGGCGGACAGGATCTGTTGACGACGATGAAAGACTACACGTCGCGCCCGGCGCGTCTCGTCAATCTCAAACAGATCCGCGGCCTCGATCGCCTCACGCTAACGGCACGCGGCCTCACGATCGGCGCGCTGGTCACGTTGTCTGAACTCGAAGAACACGCCGGCGTGCGCAAGAGTTTTCCCGGCCTGAGCGAAGCGGCGCATTCGATCGCCACGCCGCAGATTCGCAACCTCGGCACGGTCGGCGGCAATCTCTGCCAGCGCCCGCGTTGCTGGTACTTCCGTCTTGAAGAAGTCATCTGCTTGAAAAAAGGCGGCAGCGAATGTTACGCCGCGCATGGCGAAAACAAGTACAACGCGATCTTCGGCGGCGGCCCGTCTTACATCGTGCATCCATCGGATCTCGCGCCGATGCTGGTCGCGCTCGGCGCGCGCGTCACGGTGTCCGGCGCCGGCGGCAAACGCGACATTCCGCTCGACAAATTTTTTACGCTGCCATCGCAAGGAAACATTCGCCGCGAAAACGTGCTGCAAAACGACGACATCATCACGGAGATCTTCGTGCCGGCTTCGTCGCTCGCCGCGCATTCGACTTATCTGAAGTTCAAGGAACGCGAGTCGCTCGACTTCGCGCTGGCTTCGGTGGCGGCGGCGGTGCAATTCGCGCCGAATCGTTCGGTGCGCGACGCGCGCATCGTGCTGGGCGGCGTGGCGCCGATACCGTGGCGCGTGCCGGCGGCGGAGAAGTTTCTGATCGGAAAACAGTTGGCTCCGGAAGTTCTGGCCGAAGCGGGCACAATCGCGCTCGCTGAAGCAAAGCCGCTGGAGAAGAACGCATACAAGGTTCCGCTCGCGCAGACGCTCGTGCGTCGCGCGCTGGCGAAGGCGGCAAACGTTTGAGACTGTGGGAGACACGGATCATGGCTGAAACGAAAGACACGGATACATCCCTATTTCAGTCGCCTTACTGCGGCGCACTGCGTTCAAAAAAATTCTTCCTGCTCGATCGGCTCGCCAGCAGCGCCGACGACTACATCGACGCGGCGAACCACGTTTGGTGTTGTGAAACGCAGGAAGTGATCGGCCCTGACAATCGCCGCGTCCACCCCGACAGTTGCGGCCCCGGTCGCGCTTGCTACACTTCCGCCGTCAAGGCGTTATAATCTGCGTAATCTGTGGATTGTTTTTCGGAGGTACGTGATGAAAAGAGTTCTATTTGCCATCGGCGTAATGACAGTTGCCATCTGCGCTCTCGTTTTTGCTTCACAAGCGGAAAACATCAGCCTGCGCGGCGACTACGTTGAGGTGCGCACGGCGAGCGTATTCGCGGGCGCGTGTCATTACAACGGCGAAGTGGTGACGACCGGCCGCGACGCGATGATGGCCTGGAACGTGAACTCCGGAAAATTCCAGGGCGTTGATCTCGCCGGCATGCGCGCCGTCGCGATCGTAACGTCCGAAGCAAATCTCTCGGAAGACACAGCCGCCCGATCTTCAGAGATCATCCTCGACGCGAAAGCCTCAACCGCGCAGTCGCAAGCAATGCTTGCCGCGCTGAAGCAGAAGTACGCGGCAACCCTCGGCAACGTCGTGACCGTGCGTTACGCGCCGATCAGTTTCGATCACACGGGCCGCACTTACACGGTGGCGGCTGACGACGCGTCAATCGACGTCGAAGCGATGCCCAACGATCTTTGTTGCAAGATGCCAAACCTCGTCTGGTATTCACCGCTCGTCGGGCTCGAGAATCGCAAAGTGGGCTACACCGTTAAAGCCACTTACTCCGGCAAAGCGATCGCGGTGCCGTGGTCACGCTCCGGTGAGAACAGCGCCTTCTACGGCAGCTTCTCGTTGTAGATCACAATTGCCTCGGTGAAATATGACATGCTATAAGCCCCCGGCATGTCACCCTTAACGATCTGCCTTTTGTCTTTTTTGTTTTTATCCGCGTCCTCTGATCTCCGAAAAACGGCCCTCAAATCAACGGTACCTTCTGACGAGATCGTTCGTCTCGACATCGATCACGACGGCAAGCCGGACATTATCGAACGTTGGTGGAACGGTAAACGCGTTCGCTGGCTCGACGAAAACGGCGACATGCTGCCGACCGACACGCGCGGCGATCAGGTCAACGACGTAATGCAGATCGACAAGAACGGCGACGGCATCTACGACAGCGACACGGACATCAACATCAAGTGGGCCGACAACGACGGCGACGGCCGCGCCGATCTCGAAGCGTTCGCCACGCAGGGCCGCTCGTGGTCGGAAGGCAAGTGGGACCCGGCCGAGTCACACTGGATGGTCTTCATCGATCTCGATAAAGACGGCGTGCTCGGTTACGTCGATTGGACCACGTTTGATTTCGGCGACGACAACTGGGCTTATACCGGCTGTTGCGACTGGTTGCCTGATTACAACGGCAACAGCGTGTTTTTGAAAGTTCATCGCCCGCCGCAATCGCTCAACGATCCGCGGCTCAACTGGGAAAATCCTTTCACTTTCTTCGATCTCGACAACGACGGCGCGAGCGAGATGGCGATCCGCTGGCTCGATCCGGTGCCGCCGCTCGACAAAGACAAGACCAATCTCTCGGGCGTGCTCAACGAGGCGTTCGCGACGTTTGACGTCGACAACGATTCGACGAAGGGCAACGAAACTGATTACGACATGTCGTTGCGCGGCTCGGGCGGTCCGGGCGTTCCGTACCGGCAGTTCGTGCACAAGTATCCGGCGCTAAAAGGCAATCCGAAATTTGACGGGTGCTTTCAATACAACAACTGGCGCAAGATCGACGAATTGATCTACCTGCCACACGAAAAGAGCTTCGACACTTTCTTCACCACCAAGTGGGCCAACATGTATTTCGTCTTTGACGAAGACGACGACGATCATCGCTGGGAACGCGTCGAGATGTATTACCCGATGCACGGCTTCGGCGGCCCAAAAGACATCGATCTTTATTCGACGAAGAAGTGGCGGCGCGGCAACTACGCCGAGCTCGCGATGGCGGGACCAGACGAGAAGCCCGGGCTCTCGGGTCATCCGCAGGCTGATTCACTCGGCGATCGTGGCGAGTTTGACGAAGACAATTCCGGCGGCGGCAAGCTCTATGTCGGCATCTTCGATCGCAAGCTCCATCTGGCGGGCGCGGAGTGGGGCGCGTGGACGGTTGATAAGAACGCGGAGTATCACGGCGGCAGCAAGGCGCCGTCGCCGAAGCCGATCGCGCCGCGGGTGGAAGAGTTGGTGAAGTACACCGACACCGACAACAACGGATTTCTCGATACGGTTGAATACGACTACGACGGCGATCGCAAGGTCGATCTGCGCGTGTCGCTGCTGGATTACAAGACCGCGGATAATCCGCATCCGGACGTCGTGGCGCTCTTCGACATTCATCAGGCCGGCTGGCAGGGATTGCACGAACTGTTCACGCAGATCTCGAATCAATCGTTTCGCGAGGCGCTGACGGTGTATCGCGCGGCCTGGCGGCGCGGGTTGACGACGCCGGAGATTGATAAGCTCGCTGCGGCCGCGACGATCGGCGAGCGCTACGATCATGGGTATTGGCTGAAGGAAAAAATCTTCCGCGAGATCCGTGCTCGCTTGGCCGAAACGCACCAGGACGCGCTCGCAAAAGATCTGACTCGGCTTTATTACACGGGCCAGTTCGACGCCTACGCTCGCTTAATCGCGCAAGTCCCGGCGCGGTAAAGCCGTCCACAGATTATCTAAAAATATTTATCTTCATATAAAGATTATAGCTTTGACTATCGGCCCAACGATCCTTAGCATCCTCCATTGCTTGCCCAGAGGAGGAACCCCATGGCCCAAAACAGAGTCAGCATTTTCGACACCACCCTGCGCGACGGCGAACAGTCACCCGGCTGCTCGATGGATCTCGCCGAAAAGGTGCGAATGGCTGAAAAGCTCGAGGAACTCGGCGTAGACATCATCGAAGCCGGCTTCCCGATCGCTTCCGAAGGCGACTTCCTCGCGGTGCACGCGGTGGCGGCGCATTGCCGCGAAGTGAAAGTCGCAGCGCTCTGTCGCACGGCCGAAGCAGACGTCGCCCGCGCGGCCGAAGCATTGTCTCGTGCGGCCCGGCCACGGATTCACACCTTCTGCGCCACCTCCGATATTCATCTCGAACACAAACTTAAAAAATCCCGCGCCGAAGTGATTGCCATGACGCACGCCGCCGTCGCGCAAGCGAGAAGCTACGCCGACGACGTCGAGTTTTCCGCCGAAGACGCGACCCGCAGCGACATCGACTACTTGTGCGAAGTGCTTGACGCGGCCGTTGACGCCGGCGCTTCAGTGCTCAACGTGCCCGACACTGTCGGTTACACGACGCCGATGGAAATGGCCCGCCTCGTCGAACAGGTGCGCGAACGCGTCGTGAGAGATAGAGACGTAACGATCAGCGTTCACTGCCACAACGATCTCGGCCTCGCGGTTGCGAACAGCCTCGCGGCACTCGACGCCGGCGCGCGCCAGATCGAATGCACCATCAACGGCATCGGCGAACGAGCCGGCAATGCGTCGCTCGAAGAGATCGTGATGGCGTTGCACGTGCGCGCGGATCGACTGCCGTTTGAAACCGGCATCGCCACCGCCGAGCTTTATCCCGCGAGCCAGTTGCTTTCGAGCATCGTCGGGTTTGAGGTGCAGCCAAACAAAGCCATCGTCGGCCGCAACGCGTTTGCGCACGAAGCCGGCATTCATCAGCACGGCGTCATCAACAATCCGCTCTGCTACGAAATCATGACGCCCGAGTCAGTCGGCGTGCCGGCGAATTCGCTCGTGCTCGGCAAGCATTCCGGCCGTCATGCGTTGTCGCTGCGTTATATGGAACTCGGATTTGAGTTAACCTCCGGCGAGCTTGAGGCGGCGTACCGGAGGTTCACGGATCTGGCTGACAAGAAAAAACGCGTTTACGATCAGGATTTGATTTCTTTACTGAGTACTGCTGCCTGCGTGGCAGCCTGAGGTTTTATCATGCGATTCAAGGTTACGGTTCTTCCCGGCGACGGCATTGGACCAGAGGTCACGGCGGAAGCAGTTCGGGTGTTGCAGGACGTCGCAGCAATCGACGGCTATCGATTCGATTTTGAAGAACACGCGATCGGCGGCGCGGCGATTCGAGAGTTTGGCTCGCCGCTGCCGACCAAAACACTCGACGCGTGTTTGGCGAGCGATGCGGTGCTGCTCGGCGCAGTCGGTGCGCCCGAGTACGATCGGTTGCCGCCGAATCAACGCCCGGAAGCAGGGCTACTGTTGCTGCGGCGCGCGCTCGGCGGCTATGCGAATCTGCGCCCGGCGATTTCGTTCAAGCCGATCGCGGCGTGCTCGCCGTTGCGTCCTGAGATCAGCGACGGCGCGGACATTCTGATAGTTAGAGAGTTGCTGGGCGGTCTGTATTTCGGCGAGCCGCGCGGTTTTGCGGGCGCAAACGGCTCGACCGTGGCCAGCAACACGATGAGCTACTCAGTCGAAGAGATTGAGCGCATCGCCCGCATTGCTTTTGTGGCCGCACGCCAACGACGCGGCAAAGTCACTTCTGTTGATAAAGCAAACGTGCTCGAAACGTCGCAACTGTGGCGACAGACTGTGACGCGCGTGGCGCAGGATTATCCGGACGTGACGTTGGACCACCTTTACGTCGACGCTTGCGCGATGCACTTGATTGCGAACCCGCGCCGGTTTGACGTGTTGCTGACGGAAAATTTGTTTGGCGACATTTTGTCTGACGAAGCGGCGGTGATTGCCGGTTCGCTCGGCATGCTTGCGTCGGCGACGATCGGCGGCGAGGTCGGCCTTTATGAACCGGTGCACGGTTCGGCGCCTGACATCGTGGGACAGGGCATCGCGAATCCGTGCGGGGCGATTGCTTCAGCGGCGATGATGTTGCGCCACTCCGCGAATCTAGAACAGGAAGCGTGTGACATCGAGCTGGCGATTCAGCACGTGCTTGAAGCCGGGTATCGCACGCCGGACATCGCGGCCGGAACTGGCGGTTACATGGCGACGACGAGCGAGATAGGTGAGCTTGTTTGCCAGGCCGTCACTGAAATCGTCGACATGCGCCACGCGTATCACGCTGTTTAGCCACAAAGAAGCACAAAAAACACGAAGGAGACAGCGAAGGCTTTCTTGTGCTTTTTTGTGACAAATAAAGTTTACGCAGGTTATGAAGTACCACCGACTTCGTCGGTGGGTTCCTGATACAAGCAACTACACACACATGCCCACGCTGTTCGATCAACTCTGGCAAGCTCACGTCGTTCGTGAAGCTCAGGGCGAGCCAACGCTGCTTTACATCGATCTCCACCTCATCCACGAGGTGACGTCTCCCCAGGCGTTCGATGGCCTGCGTCAAGCGGGCCGAACTGTTCGTCGTCCCGATCTGACGTTCGGCACGGTGGATCACAACGTGCCGACGACAGATCGCAGCCTACCCATCGCCGACGCAATCGCCGCTAACCAGATCGAAACACTGCGCCGCAACTGCAAAGAGTTCGGCATCGCACTCTTCGACATCCACTCGCCCGAACAAGGCATCGTTCACGTTATCGGTCCCGAACTCGGCCTGACGCAACCGGGCCTGACCATCGTTTGCGGCGACAGTCACACCAGCACGCACGGTGCGTTTGGCGCGCTCGCGTTTGGCATCGGCACGAGCGAAGTCGAACACGTACTCGCGACGCAGTGCCTGCCGCAGAACAAGCCACGCACGATGAAGATCGAAGTTTCGGGCACGCTGCCGCAAGGCGTGACGGCGAAAGATCTCGCGCTCGGGATCATCGGCAAGATCGGCACGGACGGCGCGACCGGTTACGTGATCGAATACGCCGGTGAAGCAGTGCGTTCGCTTTCGATGGAAGGCCGGATGACGCTCTGCAATATGAGCATCGAGGCCGGCGCACGGGCGGGCATGATCGCGCCGGATGAAACGACTTTCGCTTATCTCAAGGGCCGGCAATTCGCTCCCGCCGGCGAGCAATGGGACAAAGCATTGGCCCGCTGGCGCACGTTCGCCAGCGACGCCGATGCCGTGTTTGATCGCGTCGTCGAGATCGATGCGGCGCGACTCGAACCGTTTGTCACGTGGGGCACCAGTCCGGGCATGGTGGTGCCAGTGTCGAGCGTCGTGCCCGATCCCGCTGAAGCAAACAGCGCGGCGGATCGACAAGCGGCGGAGCGCGCGCTCGAATACATGGCGCTCACGCCACGCACGAACATTAAAGACATCGCGATCGATCGCGCGTTCATCGGTTCGTGCACAAACGCGCGCATCGAAGATTTGCGCGCGGCGGCGCGCGTCGTAAAAGGTTATCGCGTCAGCTCGTCGGTGAGCGCGATGGTGGTGCCGGGTTCGCAGGAAGTGAAGCGCGAAGCCGAACGCGAGGGACTCGATCGCATCTTCAGCGACGCGGGTTTTGAATGGCGTGAAGCCGGTTGCTCGATGTGCCTGGGCATGAACGCCGACATACTCGAGCCGGGCCAGCGTTGTGCGTCGACCAGCAATCGCAACTTCGAAGGACGCCAGGGTCGCGGCGGACGCACGCACCTCGTGAGTCCGATGATGGCCGCGGCGGCAGCGATCAAGGGACACTTTACTGACGTGCGGGAGTGGGAGTTTAAGTAACTTGAAACCCTTTACTAAACACACTGGCCTCGTAGCGCCGCTCGATCGGGCGAACGTGGACACGGATCAGATCATCCCGAAACAGTTTTTGAAACGGATCGAACGCACGGGGTTTGGCGAGTTTCTGTTTTACGATTGGCGCTACTTGCCCGACGGCCAACCGAATCCGTCGTTCGTGCTGAACGAGCCGCGTTATCAAGGCGCATCGATTCTCGTGGCGGACAAGAATTTTGGTTGCGGATCGTCGCGCGAGCACGCGCCGTGGGCGCTGGGCGAGTTTGGTTTCCGGGTAATCCTTGCGCCGTCGTTTGCGGACATCTTCGCGAACAACTGTTTCAAGAACGGCATGTTGCCGATTGCCGTGCCGGTTGCTGAGATTATGAAGCGCGCGCAGGAAGTCGAAGGGTACAAGCTAACGGTAGATCTGGAGACACAGATGATCACGGATGAAGACGGATTATCCGTGTCATTTGTGGTAAACGATTTTCAGCGGTATTGCCTGTTAGAAGGTTTGGACGACATCGGACTTACTCTCAGGCACGAAGACGCGATCAAGGCTTATGAGGCTGCTCGATGACGTCGATCTCGCTGTAGAACGTGTTGCCAAAGTTGTCGACCAACTCCGTCACGTAACAATCGAAAAGCAAGTAACGATACGTTCCTAAACTTCCGCTCGAGTCAGTCACACTCACGCCGTACTGGCCACCATCTTCGCCCTTGTCGGGCAACGTATTCACGGTCGCGATAAATTTCCAGCCAACCGTCGCCGGATCGACGCCGCGTTTCGGATCCAGATTCAGTCCGGGTTCCGAACCGTCAGCGGCGTAGAGCTTGTACAACTGTGGCCCACGCGAACCCGGGTGCCACGAATAACTTCTGACCGCCGCGATATTGATCGCTTTGTTGAGGTCCATGCGAAAGCGCCCGCCCGAACTTCCCGCACTGAAGTAAACGTTCGCGCCCGGCTCGTCATTGTCTGCCGGCAAGAGGCCATCGACCAGTGCAGATAACGGTGCGCTGCCGCCGTCGAGCTCGCCGCCGATCAAGGTGAGTTTCGCACTTGCCGCAGCGTCGTCTTTCAGCGGGGAAGGAATGTTTTTGAACTTGAACTCGCGCGTGGCGGTAGAGTTCGGGTTGTGATCGAAAACGAATCCACCGATTACGCAGATGACAAAGAGAAGTGTTAGGCGCATGAGAAACGGTAGACCGAATTGTGGCGATAGGTTTCGCCGGGCCGCAACGTGGTGCTGGGAAAGTTTGCGTGATTTGGCGCGTCGGGAAAATGCTGCGGCTCGAGACACAAGCCAGCGTATTGTTCATAAGGCACGCCGCCTCTGCCGATCAAGCTGCCGTCGAGAAAATTTCCGGAGTAGAACTGAATGCCCGGCGCGGTGGTGAGAATTTCCAGCACGCGCCCGGAAGTTGGTTCGTAAAGACGCGCCGCAAGCCGCAGCGACCCGTCGTAGTCGTTCAGCACGAAGTTGTGATCGTAACCGCCGTGTTCGATCGGCCGGCTGTTGCGAAAATCCATCGGCGTGTTTTCGACCGATTTGATCTCGCCGGTTGGAATCAGATCGTCGGAAACGGGCGTAAAGCTGTCGGCGTTCAGCACCAACTCGTGACTCAGAATGTCGCCGCCTCCGGCGAGATTGAAGTACGAATGGTTCGTCAGGCTGACGATCGTGTCGCGATCGGTGGTGGCTTCGTAATCGATCTCGATCGTATTTTCAGAGAGGGTGTAGGCCACGGATGCACGCAGATTACCCGGATAACCTTCTTCATTGTCGGCGCTCAGGTATTCGAGCTGCAAAACGGAGTCTTCGGTTTTTGCTTCCCAGATGCGTTTATCAAAGCCGCGAAAGCCGCCGTGCAGATGGTTCACGCCGTTGTTCTGCGTTAACTGATATTCCGTCCCGTTCAGCGAAAACTTTCCGTGATCGATGCGGTTCGCGTGCCGGCCAATCAGGCCACCAAAGTAACGCGGATTGCGAACGTATTCGTCGAGCGTTTCAAAACCCAAAACCACGTTGCCGAAACGCCCGTTTCGATCCGGCGCCTTAAGCGAGACAACTGCGCCGCCGTAATTTGTGATCGTGACTGCAAAGCCGCGCTCGTTTGTTAGGGTGTAGAGACTGACTTCCTGGCCCTCGGTCGAGCCAAAGTTTTTCTTCGTGATGCCCACGCCTATTTTCGCAGCTCGCCAAACACGCGATTGGCTTCCTCCAGAGTTTCGAGTGAGCCCACATCGTACCAGAGACCGGGCACTTTCCACGCGTAAAAAGGCACGCGTGGATACATCCATTGGACCAGGCGGCCCGGCTGATCTGGATTGTTTCCTTCGGCGATGTAGAGATAGATCAACTGCAGCGCCTGGCGCGGGTAGTAATAAAGCGCGATGCCCGTCAGCGTGCTCCGCGGCACGGCCGGCTTCTCTTCAAAAAACACGATGCGATCGTCTTCGTCGATCTCGATCGAGTTGTACTTTTTGATCTGCTCGAGATCGCCGACGTCGTAAACGGCGGTCACCGGCGCGTTCTGCTGTTGACAGTAGTCACCGAAAGCCGCGAGATCGTGGCTGAAAAGATTGTCGCCGCCGATCACCATGATGTCGTCGTCGATCTCAAACTGCCGCAGGATCAGATGCAGATCGCCGATGGCGCCGAGCTTGTTTGTGTCGTCGGTGCTGCCGTCGTTAATAACCGTGAAGCCGAAATGAAGATTCGGACGAGAATATGTTTTGGTCCAGCCTTCAAAATGGGTCACAAACTTCGCATTGGTGACGATGTACGCGTGATCGATCGCGCGAATGGTGGCGATGTTGTCAACCACGTGTTCCAGCATCGGCTTGCCGGCGACCGGCAAGAGCGGCTTGGGCCGATTGAGTGTCAAAGGATAAAGGCGCGTCGCATAGCCCGCCGCCAGAATGATCAGTTTCATCAGTGTTCTTCCGCCCCGTTTGAAGCCTCGCAAATATAGATCTCGGGCTTCAACCCCATGATTAGTTCGTACTCCTTAGCGACGGTTCGCTTAAACTGTTCGACCTTGTCCACGTCGACGAGATTCACGGTGCAACCACCAAACCCGCCACCTGTCATGCGCGCGCCGTGAATGCCTGCAGCGTTGCGCGCCAGTTCCACCATCAAGTCCAACTCTCGCGAACTCACCTCGTAATCTTCTCTCAAGCTGCGATGCGATTCTGCCATGAGCTCGCCGAAGCGAGGGAGATCATGTTCCACGAGCGCCTCGGCTGCTGATATCACGCGCGCGTTTTCAGTGATCACGTGACGACAACGACGATAAACCACGTAGGGAAGATCCCGGCCAAACTCTTCGATCTCTTCCATCGTCACGTCACGAAGCGCCTTCACATTCGGTAACCGTTGCGCCAGAAATTCTACGCCCGCTTCGCATTGAGCGCGGCGCTCATTGTAAGCGCTCGACGCCAGCGCATGTTTCACCATCGTGTTGCAAATAACTAGGTTCACTGTGTCAGGCAACGGCAGTAACTTGAATTCGAGCGAACGGCAATCGAGCATCAACGCCCGTTGGGCCTGGCCGAACAGCGACACGAACTGGTCCATGATGCCGACGCGGGCGCCGACAAATTCGTTCTCCGCCTTCTGGCAAAGCAGCGCTAGCTCGCGCCGGTCGATTGTCAAATGCGCGTTGGCCGTAAGCGCACACGCCGTCGCCACTTCGATCGCCGCAGAAGAACTCAAGCCCGACCCGAGCGGCACTTCACCACGAATCTGCAGATGTGCTCCGCGCAGACGATGGCCCGCGCGCTCGAGCATCACTGCGACGCTGACAACGTAGTCGCTCCAATGGCCGCGCGGCTCGGGATCGGGCGCGTCGAGATCAAACTCGACCTGCTCGTTGAAATTTTCCGATCGGATCTCGAGCTTGCGATCTTCGCGCGCCCAAACTCGCACATACACCGAACGATCGATCGCCGCGGGCATCACGAAACCGTCGTTGTAATCGGTGTGTTCGCCGATCAGGTTGACGCGACCCGGCGCGCGAAACGTGCGTGGAGAATTGTCAATGAGGATTTGCGACATCGAGTACTATCTGCCAACCGCCACCTCCGTTTTTCCAGATCCTGACATAACTGCCCTGTTCCGTCACCTTCGCGGCGTCGGTGATTTCGTAAGTGCCGTAGGTGTAACCGAGATCGCCCGAGTGCGACACGTCGCCGCCCGTCGCGGTCCACTTCACTTGTCCTTTGGCCAGGCCCAACGCGTTGGCGGAAGGCGTGCGGCCGATGAACGGCAGATTGCCGCCGCGATAAAGGCGCACATCCGGTGAGGCGTTCGCCACGAACGCTTTGAGCAGTCCTTCTTTCTGATTCTGTTGCAAGTAAGCAGCGTCGCGATCGAGCAACGCTTTGAGTGCAACCGCAACATCGACGGGCTTGAATTTTTTCGGTTGCTGCGGACTGGGTTGCCAGAGTTTTAGTGGTCCACCCGACGCCGGATGCGAGATACCGAGATCGACGACGAACTTCCACGAACCGTCGGCCTGCTTTTTCCAGAGTGTGACGAAGTGACCGTAGCCCGCGGGCTTTTCGTCTTTCACGTCTGCTTTAAACTCCCACGGTCCGGTCGTGAAACCGAGATCGCCGGCCGCGGCCACGTCGGCAAAAGCCGGTTGCCACGCGAGCAGCGGATGCTTGCCTGAAGGCGGCACCGGATGTTCGCGCATCCATTGCTTGCCGTTGACGGCAGTGGGACGAAATAGCAGGCCGTCGTCGGCGATGAACGCCATGAACGCGTCGCGCGTGTTTTGGTCCGCCGCCATTTTGGAGAAGGACTGTTCGGTTTGGACCATCTCCTGCAACGGCGAAATAGCCAACAAGGCGAGTAGGGCCAGTGCTTTCATTTTGCTTTATCCGTGGTTGCTATTGCTGCCGCTAACACGCTTTCAGGCGTCCATTGATCGATTGGCTTCACTTCCGAAAGCCTGCCGCGGCTCATTACTGCGAGTCGATCACATATTCCAAACAGCTCGGGCAAATACGAACTCACCATCAACACCGCCTTGTTCTGTTCGGCGCACGTCGCGATCGTTTCGTAGACCTGGGCCTTGCTGCCGATATCGATGCCGCGTGTCGGTTCGTCGAGCAGCAACACGTCCGCGTCCTGATGCAGCAGACGCGCAACCGCGACCTTCTGTTGATTGCCGCCGGACAGCGATCCGACCGGCTGTTGCACGCTGCGCGTTTTGATCTTGAGTGCGTTGACGAGTTTTTCTGCTTGCCGTCGTTGCGCCGCGAGATCGAGCCAACCCCAACGCGAGCAGGTTTCAAACTTCGTAACCGTTACGTTGTCTGACAACGATTGGTTCAACGTCAGGCCGTCGCCCTTGCGATCTTCGCTGAGATAACCAACGCCTTCGACCAAACGCATCGCGGGCGTGCTGCGGCCAATGGGCAGCGCTTCCTGGTTGACTGAGATCGTGCCGCTCGTCGGAGGTTCGAGACCGAAGATCGCGCGCAGCAACGGCGTGCGGCCAGAACCCATCAGGCCCGCGATGCCGAGAATCTCGCCGCGACGGAGGTCGAAGCTCGCATCTTTCAGTAGCGGCGGCGCCGCGAGGTTGCGTACTTCGAGGATTTTTTCGGGCGTTGAATTCTGAGTTTTGCGTTCGGGAAAAAGATTCTGTTGCGCGCGTCCGACCATTTTGGCGATGAGTTCGTCGTCACTCGCGCTCGCGATGTCGCCGTTGGCAACACTGCGCCCGTCGCGCAGCACGGTGAAGCGATCGGCGATCTGGCGCACTTCTTCGAGAAAGTGGCTGATGTAAATCACGGAGATGCCTTCGGCGCTGAGTTTGCGGATCAGCGTGAAGAGGTTAGCGACGTCGTCGCGTTGCAGGCTGCTGGTCGGTTCGTCCATCAGGATGATGCGCGCCCGCGCCGCGAGCGCGCGCGAGATTTCCACGATCTGCTGCGCTGCGACCGGCAGATCGCCGACGCGTTTATCCGGCTTGATGCCGGCGTGCTGAAAAGTACGCAGTACGTCGTTCGTGCGCGCGATCAGTTTCTCCCGATCGAGCCAGCCGAAGTGTGACGACTCGATTCCCATCAGCACGTTTTCCGCAACGGACAGATGCGGGCAGAGCGATAGTTCCTGATGAATGAGCGCGATGCCGTGCAAGCGCGCGTCGAGCGGGCTGGTTGGGACGTAAGCCTCGCCGCCGAGTTCCATCCGTCCTTCATCGGGACGCAACGCGCCCGCGATCATGTTCATCAACGTGCTCTTCCCCGCGCCGTTCTCGCCGATCAAGGCGTGTACTTCTCCTGCGCGCAATTCGAGATCGACGCCGTCGAGCGCGACGGTTGGGCCAAATGATTTCCGGATTCCTTTTAACGAAAGCGCAGTCATAGTTAAGAACGTTTTCTCTGTGTCTCTGTGCCTCTGTGGTTAATATCATGAACCACAGAGACACAGAGAGAAATCAGAAGCCGTAAAGCAGTTGCGCCGCCATCACTCGCTCGTGCTCGTTTGAACCACTGATGGCCATGATCCGGAGCTGGTCGTTGTTGGGCAACGTCAACGTGCGCGCGTTTGGCGGCACCTCAAGCTCGTAAACGAACAAGTACGAGTAAGCATAAGCCGCGTTCGTCCCGTCCGGCGTGTGCTGATGCGAAGCAAACCACGCGAGCGGCGCGCGCTTGATGAAGCCGGGCTTGATGCCAACCATCTCGCCGTAAGGATCTGTTCGCGTTCGCGTTCGTTGCAAGATCACGGAGATATCCGGCGGCACGTCGGGCGGCGACGTGCGCGGTTGAATCTGTCGCTCAGTCAATTTCCATTGCCGGTCGTCCCACTGGCCGATGAGACCGCGCCAGCTTTGAATCGTCAATTTCGTCGATTGATCCCCGACGCGGAAACTCGCTTCCTGATCGTCACCCGCCGCGGCCGCAACGACGTACAACTTTCGCGCGCCGGCCGGAACGACAATACTCTGCCCACGCGGGACCAACGCGTTCGCTCCGGCATTCGACAGATGAAAAGTTACGTCGCCGTACGAAAACTCACGCGGCAACATCTCCGCCGGCAACGCACTGCCCTCGCCGTCAAAGCCGGCCTTTATTCTTTCGCCGTCATTGGTCGCGACCGCGAGATCATACGGCAACTCCAACGACCACGATCGCAGCGCCGCAGCTTTAACCGACGGCGGCGCGAGCTTCAACGCAAACGTGCGCGGCTGGTATGGGCCAAGCTTCGTTACTAACTGGCCTTTAATTACAGTCGCTTTGCCGAGCGGCAACTCCTGCCCGTTGACTTCACGCGCCGCAATCACCGGCGCCGCAAACGAGAGCCGCACGTCCGGCGCATCGCGCCCGTCGAGTTCGACGATGCGCACGATCACTTCAGCGCTGTCTTCAGCCTTCTTCAACGCAAGCACGCGCACGCGGTCGTTGTTCACGCGCAGGATCGAAAACGTCTTGCCGAGGCGTCCGGGATGCTTCGTGCTCTCAAACGCGATCAGCGGTTGATTCAAACGCTGCGCTTGCCAATCGGTTCGGTCGTGACGCCAGTCGCCCGCATGTGCGGCGAGGCCGTAAACAAACTCATGGTGGCCCCAGTCCTGTGTCGCCTGGTCGCGGTAACCGGCACGCAGCGCGATGCCCGGCGTGCGCATCAGCGTCAAGCGCAGCGTTTTGTCGTCGGGCTTGTCCGATCCGTACTTGCAATCCGACAGAATCGTGACGCCAAAGGATCCGCTCTGGTCCGTGAGATCGAACCACTGATGCGACGGCACTTCAAACTTCCGCTCGTCGTTGTTGGGGCGTTCGATCGTGCCGATGTCCCAGTTGTAAGTCGCTTTCGGATTTGCGGCGGTGAGTGGAAACGTCGCTTTCAGATTCGCGTTGCTCGTCTTCCAATCGATGACATTGCTGAACTCGACGCGATCGCCCGCCGAACCTTCCGCCAAGCGCACCGTCTGTTGAAACACTGAACCTTCAGTTTCGCGCACGATTTCGACCCCCACCCGCACCGGGCCGTTCTCAACGATGCGAATCTTCGCCGGACCACTAACAAACGCGCGCGGCGGTTTCTGTTGGTCGGTCCAATCCATGTTCCACGCCGGCCACTGTTCGGGCGTGTCGTTCTTGATCGCGAGCCGCAACGGCGCATCGAGCAGTTCGCGATTCAGTTTTTTGTCGAAGATACTCGCCACGTCGCCGTCGCGATTAAGCTCCACGCGATAACGTTGATTCTCCAGCGATGAATCCGTCACTTTTAAATTACCGGCAGCCGGCGCTTCCCGCTTGAATCCGTAGTAGACAGCGTAACCAACTGACGGCGCCTTCGCTAGAAACAGGATCTTCGTCGCGTCGCCTTCGGCACCAATCACCTGCGCCGGGACTTCTTTTCCGTCCGGACCCATAACGCGAACGGCCTTCGCCGAAAACGACACCGTCGCTTCAACCACATCCTCGCGTTCGATATTCAGCGGGTTGTAAACAACGATCGCCGCGCCGTCAGTCTGCGTGTCCAAC
>Ga0247688_1000292_pt1 | contig 18103 bp, 14 predicted proteins | sample CNK29_metaG_FD_182718 | JGI IMG/M metagenome (GOLD analysis project Ga0247688, IMG submission 182718) | Soil microbial communities from Purdue University Martell Research Forest, Indiana, United States - CNK29 | ecosystem: Environmental > Terrestrial > Soil > Temperate forest > Bulk soil... | reverse complement strand
CCAGCAGGGCAACCGCGGCGTAGTCGATGCCGTGCCAGCGATTGGTCATCCACAGCGCCGCCACCACTCCGAAAACCGCGAGCATCAACCATTCGGACCATTTCATCGGCCCCATCGCGTTCAATTCTTCTGACGCAAACGCGCTCGCTGCCGGCGTGTGCTTTATCTCGGGCGGAAAGACTTGGTAGAGCAACCAGGGAACGATAATCAGGCTAAGCACGCCGGGCACAATCGCGCCGATGGCCCAGCGCGCGTAGGTGATGTCGATCCCGGTCACTTCCTTAGCAAATCGGGAAATAATCGGATTCGACGCCTGGCCTGTAAGGAACATCGCACATACCACGACATTACATTGGTAGACGCTGGCCATCAGAAAAGCGCCGAGCCGTCGCGCCGTTGGGCCGGGCCGCGACTCGTACGCTTCGGCGAGGCTCTTGGCGATCGGAAAGATGATTCCGCCGGAGCGCGCGCCGGTCGAAGGTATGACGGTCGCGAGCAGGGCTTCTGTCGAGCCGAGCGCGTAACTGAGTCCCAACGAGTGGCGGCCGATCGCCTTGATGAATAGAAACGCGATGCGGCGGCCGAGGCCCGTCTTGATCATGCCGCGTGAGATGAAGAACGCGGCAAGCACGAGCCACACGACCGGATCGGCGTAACCGGTCAGCACCTCGTTGATCTTCATCACGTTGAAAACCGGCAAGGCGGTGACGCCCAACAGCACCATCGCGGCGCCGGGAATCGGCCGCACGATCGAACCGGTGATCGTGGCGGCGAAGATCGCGAGCAGTCGCCATGATTGCGGCGTGACGCCGGTTGGCGCAGGGATTAAGAGAATTCCGATGGCTACAAACAACACAACCGCCCAACGCAACAAGCGGCTTCTGAATCCCATACTGTCAGCGGATTGCTTTTCAGATTCGGGCGTGTTTTGCATACTTTAGAAGGCAAGGCTTCGAAATGCGGGAAAAGATAACCGATAAAGAGACATATTTGAACCGTCGCGTTTTTATTCGGGCCGCGACGCTGGCCGGGACCGCCACTGCGACGACGCTCATTTACCGGCGGCTCAACCCGCGTCCCGTCGAACCGGTTCCCGGTGAGAAGCTCGCGGCGGCGCCGAATTCTTCACAAACCGAAGCACTCAAGAACGGCGCGGTCAACAAGGAACAGTTGACGCCCTTTGAATCAATCACGAACTACAACAACTTCTACGAGTTTGATACTTCGAAGGATGGCGTTGCGAGCGCGGCGAAAGGATTCGTAACGAAGCCGTGGCAGGTTTCAGTTGAAGGGTTGGCAAACAAGCCGCGCGTGTTTGATCTCGATGAGTTGCTCAAGTTTCCGCTCGAACAACGCGTTTACCGGCTGCGCTGCGTTGAGGGCTGGTCCATGGTGATCCCGTGGATCGGTTTTCCGTTAAGCAAACTGCTGGAAAAGGTCGAACCAACATCGCAAGCTCGCTATGTCGCGTTTCAAACGCTGCTCGATCCGCAGCGCATGCCGAATCAGCGCACCGGTGTTCTTCAATGGCCTTACGTCGAAGGACTGCGTCTTGACGAAGCGATGCATCCGCTCACGATTCTGGCCACGGGACTTTACGACGAGACGCTGCCGCCACAGGACGGTGCGCCGATCAGGTTGGTCGTGCCTTGGAAGTACGGGTTCAAGAGCATCAAGTCAGTGGTGAAGATAACGTTGGTGGCTGATGAACCACCGACGACGTGGAACATCGAGTCGCCCGACGAATATGGCTTCTACTCGAACGTAAACCCGAACGTGCCGCATCCGCGCTGGAGCCAGGCGACTGAACGCCGCATCGGAGAATACGGCCGGCGCAACACGCTGCTCTTCAACGGCTACGGCGAACAGGTCGCGCATCTTTATCAGGGCATGGACCTCGTCAAGAACTTTTGAGCTGCGCGATGACCTTTCCGAAACTCATCGTCTTCATCAACTCGCTCATTCCGCTGGCACTCCTGCTCTGGGATCTGTACCGCAAGCGCGTCGGGCCAAATCCGCTGGAGTTTGCGACGCACACCACTGGAATGCTGACGCTGATTTTTCTGTGCCTGGCGTTGGCGATCACGCCGCTGAGAAAGATCTTCGGCCTCAACTCACTGGTTAAGTACCGGCGCATGATCGGACTGTTCGCGTTCTTTTACGGCTCACTGCATTTGTTGACTTACGTCTGGTTCGACCGGCAGTTCAAGTTGCTGAGCACGGTTGAAGACGTCGCGCGCCGGCCGTTTATTCTGGTGGGCATGACGGCGTTTGTGTTGATGGTGCCGCTCGCGATTACGTCGACGAATCGCATGGTGAAGCGTTTGGGCGGAAAAGCTTGGGCGCGACTTCACCGTCTCGTTTACCTTGCGGGCGTTGCGGGCGTGGTCCACTTCTGGATGCTGGTGAAGTCTGATACGCGCTTGCCGTTGACGTTTGCGTTCATCGTGTTGTTCCTTTTGGGCTATCGCATCCTCGAAAAGTACTCGCCTCCACCCACAAATCCCCAAACAAGCCTCTTTCCGCGCGAATAGTGTTCGTCTAGAATGGTCGAGGCCTACGAGGCTCACGCATGCCTGAGAGACGAAGCAGCCAACGAAAGAAAGTACTCCTCGAAGCGAAGTGGGAGAGCATGTCGCGCGGTCATGAGGCGCGAGTGGATGACGTCAGCCTTGGTGGTTGTTTCGTCAACACGTACGGGCATGTCGAGTTGAACGAACCCGTGGAACTTCAGATCCTCTTGCCGTCCGGCGACTGGCTCGCATTGCGAGGCAAAGTGGCGTCCTATCAACCCGGCGTGGGATTTGGCATGTCGTTTAATTTAACCTACAGAGAAAAGAAGGCAGTGGAAAACCTGATTGCCTCGGCGGTCGAACGCAGTATTTGATTCGTTCAGCTTCGCGAGCGTTTCTTGCGGCGGCGCTCGTCGTAGAAAACTATGTTGAAAGCGAGCACCAATCCCGCCGCCGCAGCCAGCATGAATAACAGCATCGCCAGTCCCGGATAACCAAAGATCCGGAACGGGGTCTCAACGCGCATCAGCATCGCGGCGCCTACGATCAGAGCGGCCACGACCAGTCCGAGCGTGATCCGGTTCGCGATCTTCTGCAGTCCTTCCAGCACGATCTTCTCGTCAATCGTATCGACCTTGATGCGCAGCTCATTGTTTCCGATCTGGTCCAGGATGCGATTCAGGCGTGGGGGAAACTTCTCCGCAAACTCTTTGAGATCGACGACGCCGCTGAGCAGATTGTTTGGTGCGAGGCTCTTGACGATGTTCTGTTCGAGTATCTCGTTCGCTCGTTCGCGAATGACGATGTTGGGATCGAACGTCGGATCGAGCGTGTAGACCACGCGATCGAGATTCAGGAGCGCCTTGGCAATCATCGTGAACTCGGACGGCAAGCGAAACCAGCAATCGGCCGCGACCTTCGTGATCTCCAATGTCACCCGACCGGCGTTGAGACGACTCAGAATCGCATCGCTGTTTTCCGTAACGAGATCGGCAATGCGCCGATCAAAGATCCGCCGGTCAAATCCCTCCTTCGGTTCGCCCATTCTGACAGCGGCTTCGGCCGCCGCGTCGCCGCGGCCTTCGCTGATTGCCAACAGCAGTCGCAACAGGTTGTCTTGAAAATTGCGCGTGGTCCGACCGACCATGCCGAGATCAAGCAACGCAACGCGATCGTCATCCGTAACAAAAACATTTCCCGGGTGCGGATCGGCGTGAAAGAGTCCGTCGACCAGGAACTGTTTTAGATACGCGCTGAACAGTTCATCGGCAAGCGAAGCCCCATCGATGTCGAGCAGCCGCAGCGGATTGAGTGCCGTGATCTTCTTGCCGGCGATGTAGTCCATCGTCAGCACGCGCGTGGTCGTGTAATCGTCGACCGGCTCCGGAACAACGATCTGCTCAAACTCGGTGAGACTTTGGCCGATGCTGCGCAGGTTATTTCCTTCAATGGTGAAGTCGAGTTCGCGCAGCAGGCTTTGGCGCAGGTTGACGAGCATGTTGCCAAACTCGTAGCGTCTGCCGAGTTCGGTATGTTCGTCGAGGAAATTTGCGATCTCACCCAACGCGTCAAGGTCACCGACGATGAGTTCACGAATGTCTGGACGTTGGACCTTGACGACGACCGCGCGCCCGTCGCGCATCCACGCGCGATGGACCTGCGACAACGACGCAGCCGCGAGTGGCACCGGATCGAATTCGGCGAACGCCTTTGAGATCCTGACGCCCAACTCGCCGGAGACAATGCGTTCGACGTCTTCGTACGGAAACGGCTCGATGTGGTCCTGAAGCCGGCTTAGCGCATCGAGATATGGACCAGGCAAAAGATCCGCCCGCGTCGAGAGGAGTTGGCCCAGCTTGATGAAGGTTGGTCCGAGTTTCTCGAGATCTTTGGCGAGTTCTTCGGCTGGCGCAGCGGCGCCGGACTCGACTGCGATCTCGTCCGGCAAAACGCTGTTTTCAAGTCCGGCGGCGCTGATCAGATCGGAGCGACCGTACTTGATCAGCAGCATCGCGACGTCCTTGTAACGCTTGAGTCGCTCTGGTTTGAGTGAAACTACCATTGTCCAATACCAATCCGGGATAAGTCCCAAGACTCGGTTGTAGATGGACTCTTTGTCGCGTTAGCAACGGAAATATTACGTAAGCTTCACGCGAGCGTGGCCGCGCTCTTACCTCGGCTGGCCGCTGGCCGCTGCGGTTTTTGCCGCGCGATCGATTGCTTCGCGCAAGCCCTCGGCGCTTAAGACTTGCAGTTGGACACCGTTTATGAAGATTGTTGGGGTGCTGCCGACGCCGTACATCTCACCGTCTTCGATGTCGTGTTTTACTTCCTCGGCGTAGACGCCTCTGTCCAGTGCGGCGTCGAATTTCGCGCGGTCCAGTCCTACCTCACTCGCGTACTTCTTCAGCGAAGGAACGTCCAGCGCTTTCTGGTTGTGAAAAAGCACGGCGATGTATTCGAAAAACTTTCCCTGTGCGTTTGCGGCATTTGCAGCTTCCGCGGCCTTGCGCGCCCACTCGTGCTGGTTCAACGGAAAGTCGCGCACGACGAAGCGGACTTTGTCGCCGTAAGATTTCAGCACTTCCTCAAGCACCGGATGCATGGCGGCGCAAGCGGGACACTGGAAGTCAGTGAACTCGACGATCGTCACCGGAGCGTTGACGCCGCCACGCGCGGGATCGTCGTCGACACTGACGTTCTGCACGGGCTGTGCAGGTTCGGAGATCAGCCATTGAATCTTCGCGCCTTTGCGAAGGCGATCGGAGAGTTCGCGCTCGAGACGTTGCCGGTCTTCGTTCTCCAGGTACGTCGCGATCTGAAGACGGATGCTGTTCAGGTCGCCGGTGATGCGCGCTTTATTATCGTTGTAAAACTTTTCGACTTCGGCATCGGTCGGTGGATGGACCTTCTCGGTGATTTCGGTGCGGATAATTTCTTCTGGTCCAATCTGGCGGCGCTTGGCTTCGTCGAGCAGCAACATGTTATCGACCAACTGATCGGCCTGTTTTCTTGAAGCCGAGTAAGCTTCGCTGCGGATCTTGTAGATGATTGGCTTGAGTCTCTCTTTGACTGGACCAGCCTTCACCGTTTGCCCGCCGATGGTCGCCAGCACCGCATCGTCACTGAGGTTTGAAGAGTTAACGTCCACGCCCATCGTCAGAGGATTCGACTGCCGCAGGCGCTTGATGAGATCGTCGGCTAGCTTATTTTCTGTTTCGTCGTGCAGGTAAGCGGCGACTTGCTGATTGGCCGTCGCCGGATCTGCGCCTTCAAATTGCGCGCGATTGTCGTCGATGAACTTTTTGATCTGCGCCGGCGTGGGCATGGTGGCGCGATTGCTCACTTCTGTTTCGTAGAGTGTGTGCGTGTCGATGTGACGCTTCTTCGCTTCGACCTGGAGCAGGGTCGTATTGATTTGCACATCCAGGACCTGGCGCCGCGCTTCAGCGACTTTCTGTTCTACGGTTTCGAGTTCTTCACGCAGGGAGGGATCGAAGTCCGCGGTGCCGAATGTTTGGCCGTTAACGACGACGATTTGTACTGAGGTTGCGGGCGCTGCAGTGGTTGGAGTAGCTGTTGTCGCATTAGCTGCTGTTGGGGTAGCTGTTGGCTTGGTTGCAGCTTGTGGCTGCGACGCGGGCTGCGTCTGCGTTGTTGCCGGCGTTTTGCGGCTCGTGGTTGTTCGTCTCGTCGTTTGGCCCAGTGATGAGAAGGCAAACGCGAGTACAAGAATCAGGGGCAATAGGGTGGCGGAATATTTCATGCGGCAGCTCACAAAAGTTTGGATGAATGATAAAGGCCGGTTTATTAGAGCACAAACACACGATTGGCGCTGCCTCTGGTGAGCAGCGCCAATGAAGCGCGATCTTGATTCGGAATCAGCGAAGTGATTTCAGGTGGCCGCGATCAAATTGCGGTGGCTGCAAGTTGATTTCAGACTTTAGTGTCCTGGTCGGTTGCAGCGACGGAATTCGAATTGCGGCGACCTAATGTTGTCGAATGATGCTCCTTCGTCTCTTCTTGACGGGAGTTCGAATCGACAAGAGATCGCTGTGGCGACCGTTCAAGATAAACGCGAGCCCCTGGTGCGTGACGCCGAGCAAGCGCGCAGCGCGGGTAACGCTTCCGCCAGAATCCTCCAGCGCCTTTCGTATCAGACTGCCTTCGTAGCGAAGCACTTCGGCGTCGAGTGACGAACCTGAAGGGATTGCGGGCACGCCGCTGTAAGTTTCCGCTCCAGATTTAATAGTGGCGAACTCCGCCGCTAGCACACGTCGAGCACATTCGCCGAGCCGCGTCTTGATACTACGGTTCTGAGAATTCGAAAGTAATGACTCTGCCGTCGAGTAGTAATTCTGTAATGTATCAAGAGAAAGATAAGGTATTAATTCCTCGATTGCTGTGACAGCAGCAATTCCGCCTCGATCAGGATTACCAGCACTCTGAGCAACGATTATCGCTTGATCGAGAGTATTTTTTGATAACTCGAACCGCTTCAAACGGGCGAGTGCTGTGGCATGCGTGGTGAGAGCCTCCGCTAGCATCATCTGCTCTCCGCCGTTCTTCAATGCCCGAACAGCCCCACGGGCTACTTGCTCTGCTTCTTCCGGTCTTCCCTCTAACAGAAATGCCTGAGCGCGACTATCGTCGGCATAAGCAACGGCTCCATGATCCTGCAATCTCACGAACAACCGTCTAGCGCGATCCAAATGTTCTTGCGCTTCCGGAAATCGTCCTATGCTTGCAAAAAGGAACCCAACGTTATTCTCAACTCGCGCTTGAAACCGATGATGTCCCGCATGCTCAAAATGAAAACTAGCAGCCGCAAACTCAACTAATGCTTTATCGATATATTCTTCACGATTCTCAGACAGTCCTAAGCTCTTCAGTACGGTCGCATATGAGTTATGAAACTTCCCTTTCAAAGCATGGTTTGAGCTCAAATCGAAGTTCGGAGCGGCCGCGCGGTAAATGCCCAATGATTCACGGTCCCGCAGAGCGTCTTTCTCGACAATCGCACTGTTTAGAAGTGCCCTTAGACGTTGTTCGCTCTGCATTTCTCCTAACGTCTCAATCACATGACGAAGAGTCACGCGCGCTTCGTCAAGTGCCCCCTCGCGCCAGTAACAAATCGCAAGATCGACTCGTGCTTCGGCCTGTTTCTCAACTATTCCCAGCGTCTCGAAAATGCCGGCGCTTTCACTAACCAAATCTTTAGCGATCTCTTGCGCACCAGGAATTTGCTTTGCACTGCCGAGCCAGCCTGTTAACGTCCCGGCTCGTAGCAACAGCTCAGCCTTCGCATTGTCGTTTAGTCCGTCAGTGTCCGGACGATGAGGCACTCCTCGCCAAAATGGCCGCAACGTTTCTCCGGCAAGTTCGAACTCGCCCGCCTCCTCCAGCCCCTTAGCCAACTCACAGAGCGGGACTAGATTATCGACGACCGGAACTTCGGCCTCATTATTAAAGACGGATGTCTGCAAATCCATACGGTCTCTCCAGTTTTTTTGGTTGGCAAGGAACCTTGCAAGCCCATCAATTGACGGATATTATCAAGGCCAACCAATAAATCTCTTTGGTTGCACACCACTTCACCGGCTTTGACTACAACATTCTTGAGGAGAAGATCAATGAAACCTGTCAAAAATTTGGTATTTGCCGTCCTGCTTCTTTCGCTACTAGCTCTAAAGACAACAGCGGGCGACATACAAACCCCTGGCGCGGCTAATCCACAACCATCGCCCACTCCAAATAACGTCATGAGCACATGCAGCAATGCGGATTCGTCCTTGTGCAATCCTCTTGCCGAACAGTCTGGAGAAACAGTCGAAACGTCAGATTACCTATTGTTCGAAACGGTCAAAGCCCTACTGTCGCTGTACTGAGAAGCGCACAACCACGAACAAGGCACGTGCAGCCGAACGCCGTAGCGTAGTCTCGCGGCCTGTGTTTTGTGTGTCCGGGCTCACCGATATCGTTCGAAAAGCTGACTGGGAGGCGGTGACGCGTTGCATCGTACCGCCATCTGGCCGCTGTGGCAATAGGAACTTTACTATTACACGGCCAATCGCGGACTTATTCAGCCGTCACTCCCGGTGCGCCGGTCCTCTTTTTTCAAGGATCTGACCGTCCTGTGGCCCCTCCACGTCTTCTGCGAGCCGCTTTACGGTCTCGAGGGTATCAATGTCTTTACTCGTTTTATCGGGTCTTATGCGCAAAATCCTAGGAAAACGTAGCGCATACCCACTCTTATGCCGGTTAGAACGCTGTATCCTGTCAAATGTTACTTCGATGACGGTCGTCGGTTCAACGATGCGTACCCGCCCGTGGCCAAATTCCTGAAGCGTGTGCGCCTTGAACCACTCCGTCAACTCACTTAACTCTTGATCCGTTAGTCCGGAGTACGCTTTGCCGATGTTCAGTAATTCCTCGTCTTCCGCTGATCGCCGGACTGCAAACGTGTAATCAGACAACAAATGCCGCCGCTTCCCATGGCCGACTTCCACAGCCGTCACGGCCACATCGAGCGTCGCAATGGCCCGTTTCAACTTCAACCATTCACGACCGCGTCTGCCTGGCTTATACGACGAGGCCGGGCTTTTGATCATTAATCCTTCATTTCCGCGTGCTCGAGCTTGATCGAATTCGTCGTCGAGCAAGGCGGCGTCGCTGAATAATTTTCCCTCCGACAAACGTAAGGGGCCACGTCGCGCCACTAGCTCCTCCATAATCCTCCGTCGCTCGCTCAACGGCTCGTCAAGCAAAACCTTTCCACTCGCATACAAAAGATCGTAAGCCACAAGCACCACCGGTACCGCCATCAACAACTGCGTCCCCACTGTCTTGCGGCCCAGTCGTTTCTGCAACTCACTGAACGGCAAGATCGCATCATCACTCGCCGGCACTATCTCGCCGTCGATGATCACGTCCGTAGTCAAAGCCCGCAGCGGTTCGACTAACTCCGGAAACCGATGCGTGATCTCATCCATGGTCCGCGAGTAGATCGCCACGCGCCCGTTCTCAACGTGAGCCTGAGCACGAATGCCGTCAAACTTGTCTTCAACCAAAAACTCTTCCGGCATTGTTCGCGCAATGTCCGTCAAATCCGCAGCCGGCGTCGCCAACATGAACTTGATCGGATGAAACAACTTCATGCTCACATCACGCAGATCAGCACGCCGCGCGCGCCTCGCGGTTTCACCAATGTCGCCCAAAAGCATATTTGCGTAAGCGACGTCAGCCAGCGGCTGCCCAAACACGCGCGCGATCGCGTCCTCGACCAAACCTTCTCGCAACCCGATTCGCAGATCGCCGGCCAGCAACTTCACCAGATACTTCGCCTCGAGCGGTGTCGCATGACGAAGAACAGTCGTCAATAGTCCGGTCTTATTCTTAATGCCGCGAGTTTCACTGAGCCTCCCGATCAGCGATTCAGTTTCCGCCAGCGTGATTGAGGGTTGAAAACTGTGGCGTGCTTCCTTTACGATCTCCGCCGCCAACTCCCCCGGATCACCCAGACGCACGTAACGTGGATAAAGATCTTCCGGACTAAATCCTGTGGCTTCACTCAGAGCCGCACTAATGATGCTGCCGCCGACGTTTGTCGTGCGCGCATCATTCAACGCGAATTGCTGTCCGGCAAAGTAGCGTGCGGCTCTCGTGAGATCGGGATCAGAAAGTGTTTTGAGATAAGCTCCGAGTAGCGCCGCTTTCTCGAGTTTCTTTGTGGTTGCCGCTACGGCTTCCGCGCATTCGGCGAAGGCCTGCAGCGTTGCCACGGCATCTATAAAGCTCCCTGTTGCGCTCACTTGTTGACTCATGTGGAATCTAAAACCTGGCTGCGCGGAGGACCACTTGCAGCTTTACGCATTTTAAGTGATCCTAGCGTCATCTATTAGCGTCAGTGAACGAGCCAACCCGCAGGCTTCTTACAATCGTGATCTTTAGGAAGGTGAAACGACCGTGTTTGCCCTCATTCTTGAAACGCTCAGCAGCACTGAACTGCTTTTTATTCTTGTCATCGCACTGATATTTTTCGGTCCGCGCAAGTTGCCACAACTCGCCCGCTCGTTCGGCAAGGGCCTTGCCGAATTTCGCAAAGCTTCCGACGACTTCAAGCGCACGTGGGAACGAGAAGTGGCGCTTGAAACTGCCAAGCTCGAGATGGAACCCGAAAACACGATCCATCCAAACGAAAACGGGCAACCGCTTTTAGAACAACAGACGGTGCCGCTCATGGAGATCGGAGCAGAACCATTGGCGGCCGCCGCCGAACCGGAGCTGGTCGTGGCCCGCGGCAGCATCACCCAACCAATTTCTCCAGCAGCCGAGCCCGTAAGCGCTCCAGCCGAAGTCCCTGCACCCGACCCGCTCCGCAAACAAGAGTGGATATAAACGGACCGCGATGTCAGCACTCATAAAAGCTATCTCAAACCGGGGTAACGAAGAAGAACTCGGCGGCCAGATGTCGTTTCTGGAGCATCTCGACGAGTTGCGCCGTCGTCTGGTGCGTTCGTTTATCTTCGTGGCGGTCGCCGCCATGGTGTCTTGGTTCATCTCCGAACCGATCTATTCATTCCTCGCGGCTCCAGTCTATCGAGCACTCGCGGAGGCGCAACAACACCAGGTCCCGATCGCCGGCTACAGCGGAACTGAAGCACTCGCCGCGCTCACCTCGCTCAAGGAAAACGACACGGGACGATACGTCTTCTCGGAAGAAACCAAACTGGGCTCAAGCCTGATACCCGCCGGTGCTTCAGTGATGTCGCGCGTATTGAAAGACGGTCAAGGCAAGCTCGCTCTTTTCACAGATGAAGCGCTTTATGCCGGCAACACAGTGATCCCGAAAGGCGTGCGACTACCGACAGATCTCGGCGCACCGGTCGAAGCTACTTCCGGGCTCAACGACAAGCTGATCGTCACGACCGCACTCGAGCCTTTCTCGTTGTACTTGAAAGTCTCGCTCTACACCGCGATCTGCCTCTCGGTGCCGTTTCTGCTATTCCAAATCTGGGGCTTCGTGTCTCCCGGCCTCTATCCGCACGAACGCGCCTACGTCACGCCGTTCGTCCTCTTGTCATCGATCTCTTTCGTCATAGGTGCGGCGTTCGCTTACTACGTGATTTTTCCGCCGGCAGCAAAGTATCTGCTCGGCTTGGGAAGCGAATTCCGCCTGTTGTTGAAAGCCGATGAGTACTTCGACTTCATCATCCTGGTGATGCTCGGCATGGGCATCGTCTTCCAGATGCCCGCGATTACTTACGTGCTCGCGCGAATCGGTCTCGTAAACGCCCGGCTTTTGATAAAAATCTGGAAGACGTCGTTGATCGTCATCCTGGTTGCCGCCGCAGTTCTGTCGCCAACCAACGACATTCCCAACATGCTGCTGTTCGCCGCGCCGATGATCGTGCTTTACATCGTATCGATCTTCATCGCCTGGATTTTCAGCAAGCCGCGGACTGCGACCTAAATCGCCGGACGAGGATGCCGCTTAAACTCCACATTTGCCTCGATTTCTCCGCGTTTTCGGGCAACTGATTGCGAACGCGACCGCATCCTTGACTCAGTCTTAACGCGATCTTAGAATCCTGAGTCTTCAACCCGTGTCCGGCAGCAGTCCGTATCGATTCGAATTCGTCATACGTTTCATAGGAGTCCTGTAAATGTCTTACCAGAAAGTTGCCCTGCGCCTGGCGCTCGTGGTCGCATCAGCGCTGATTGCCAGTCCGGCCGTTTTATCGCAGGACCAGCAGGATCCAACCAACAAGCCGCGCAACGTAAAGCCAGAACTCAAAAAGGCCTACAAAGACTGGCTCGACAAAGACGTCACTTACATCATCACCGACGAAGAACGGAAAGCCTTCAAGAAGCTCGCGACCGACGACGAGCGCGAACGCTTCATCGAAGAGTTCTGGCGCCGTCGCGATCCCGATCCCGACACGGAAGAGAACGAGTTTAAGGAAGAGTATTACGAGCGAATCGCTTACGCGAACGAGCACTTCAGCTCCGGCATTCCCGGCTGGAAATCAGATCGCGGCCGCATCTGGATCATGTACGGCAAGCCCGACGAGCGCGAGACGCACCCGATGGGCGGTTCCTACGAACGCCCGTCATATGAAGGCGGCGGTTCGACGACCACTTACCCGTTCGAGACGTGGTTCTATCGTTATATCGCGGGCGTCGGTTCCGGCGTCGAGATCGAATTCGTCGATCCCACGGGCAGCGGTGAATATCGCATCGCGCGAAACCCAAATGAAAAAGACGCGCTGCTGATGGTTCCAGGCGCCGGCCTGACGTTGTCAGAACAACTCGGACTGACCAGCAAGGCCGATCGCATATCCGGAATCGGCGGCGTCGGCAACAACCAGTACCAACGCGAGCAGGACAGCCCGTTCTCGCGCTTGCAACTGCTGGCTGACCTCAGCCGTCCACCGCAAGTCAAATTCAACGATCTCGCAACCGCGGTTAACACCGGCGTCGTCGAAGAGAACCCGCTCAATTTCGATCTGCGCATCGACTTCTTCCGTCAGTCAGACGAGCGAGTAATCACCGCGTTCACGATTCAAGCCGAGAACAAGGATCTCGTTTTCCAGGACAGCGGCGGCTTGCAGCAAGCGCGCATGAATATCTTCGCGCGCATTACGTCAGTTGCTGGTAAGCGCGTCGGCATCTTCGAGGATCCAGTGATCACGACCGCAACCGCGGAAGAACTCAGCGAAGCTAAAGACCGCAAATCCGCGTACCAGAAAGCAGTGCCACTCGCGCCCGGCACTTACAAAGTCGACGTGATCGTGCGCGACGTTGCGTCAGGCGCCACTGGCCTGAAACAACTCGGTTTCACTGTTCCGCGTTACGATCAGGAAAAACTCCAAACATCAACGATGATTCTCGCCGCGAAGCTGGAAAGCCTCAACGACCAACCAGCGGTGGGCCAATTCGTCATCGGCACAACCAAAGTCATCCCCAACGTCTCCGGCGTTTATCACCGCGGCCAACCGGTTGGCGTCTATATCCAGATCTACAACGCGGGAATCGATCAAACCACGTTGCGTCCTTCGGTAGACGTCGAGTACGCCTTGCTCAAAGACGGCAAGGAAGTCGGCAAGCAATCAGAAGACTGGCGCGGCATGAGCGATGCGGGCCAGCGCCTGACGCTCGCTCGCTTAATCGATACGCGCCAACTCGCAAACGGAGAATACGAAGTTGCTATTCGTATTCGCGATCGAGTTACGGGTCAGTCTCTGTCACCGTCGCAGAAGTTCAGCGTCATCCAGTAGTAGTACAGTTTGGAGTTCAAGCTTCAGCTTGTCGGCTAGACAGCAGCCTAAAGGCTGAACTCAAAACGCCAGCCAGTAAACTGGAGGTCCCAACATGGCCACCTTCGCATCACGGCGGTTCGCCGCCGTGCTCGCATCTCTTCTATTCGCGAGCAGTGTCGCACCGGCGCAAAAACCCAGCTCAGATCCGGAGCAAAAACCCCGCAAGGTCAAACAGGAACTGAAGAAAGCTTACGTGGATTGGGCCAGCGACACCGACCTGATCCTCACTCAAGCCGAACGCGAAGCGTGGAAGAAACTCCAGACCGACGACGAGCGAGAAAAGTTTATTGAAGAGTTCTGGCGCAGTCGTGATCCTGATCCAGACACGGACGAGAACGAATTCAAGCAAGCGTTCTACGAACGCCTCGCTTACGCCAACGAACACTTCTCATCGGGCAAACCGGGTCGCATGACGGATCGCGGCCGCATCTACATCAAGTTCGGCAAGCCTGACGAAATCGAGTCGCATCCAGCCGGTGGAACCTACGAACGCCCTTATTCCGAAGGCGGTGGTTCGACGTCAACTTATCCTTTTGAAAAGTGGTTCTATCGATACATTCCGAACATCCGCAGCGGCGTCGAGCTTGAATTCGTCGATCCCACCGGTTCTGGCGAATATCGCCTGGCAAGAAATCCTGACGAGAAAGACGCGCTGATTAACGTTCCCGGTGCTGGTCAAACAATCGCCGAACTAACCGGACTCCAAACGCGCGCCGATCGCATCGCCGGACTTGGTGGCTTCGGACAGGTCAATTACATGCGGTCGCAGGACTCACCTTTTGAGGTGATGAATCTCCAACGCGATCTGGAAGCTGATCTGCCCTTCACGCGAAATTTCACCGGCGGCATCACGGGAACTCCCATCGTCGACGACAACCCCATCAACTTCGAAACGCAGGTCAACTACTTCCGCCAATCCGACAATCGCGTCCTTGCCGCGCTCGTGATCCAAACCGATAATAGTCAACTTTCTTTCACTGACAGCGGCGGCCTGCAAACCGCACGGATGAATATCTTCGGTGCAGTTACAACCGTCGCGAATCGTCGCGTCGGCAAGTTCGAAGATTCCGTCGTCACCACCGCTACCGCCGAAGAACTCAGCTCGACGCGAACACGCAAATCAGCTTACGCCAAAGCATTCACGCTTGAGCCGGGCCGATACCGTGTTGACGTGATCGTGCGCGACATTCAATCAGGCGCGATGGGCGTTCAGCACGTCGCCTTAGTCGTACCGGAATTTCCGTCCGATCGACTCTCGACTTCAAGCATCGTCATGGCTGCAAAGCTGGAGAACACCGAACGCGGCGCGTCGATTGGCCCGTTCAACATCGGCACCACCAAAGTCATTCCAAACCTTTCGCGCACTTACCGGCGCGGCGAGCCGGCTGGAATTTACCTGCAGGTCTACAACGCCGCCATCGATCAGACCACGCTGAAACCCGCAGCCGACGCGGAGTACGTGTTGTTGAAAGACGGAAAAGAAGTGAGCAGGCAAACTGAGGATTGGCACGACATCAACGATGCGAACCAACGCTTAACGCTGACTCGCTTCATCGACACGCGCAAACTCGTGCCGGGCGAATACCAGATCCAAATCAACATCCGTGATCACGTTTCGGGCCAAACAACGTCACCGACGGCGAAGTTCACCGTAGTGGAGCAGTAGGCGGAACGGCGGCGCGAATAAACTCCTCGAGCTGGTCCAGGTAAGCCGGGCCGGCGGCGCCAAAGACGTTGCGTCCCGCTCCCGGATAACTGCCACTGCCGTCTGGCGCTGAAGACGTTTGGTTTGCCGCGGCCGGTCGTTGTTCCGACGCTGTCGGGCGCTCGGGACGAAACGTGATCGCCCGCTCCACCCAGCGCAGCCCAACCGCAAACGCCAGCACTGCCAATGCGCACGCAACTGTCAGAAATGCGCTAATGTGAGCCCACCGCCTCAAATGTTAAGATACCTCCAAATGAAGGAAAGAGTTGAACTGGCCGGACTCTCACAACCGGAACTCGTCTCATTCGTCGAAACTGTCGGCGAACCGGCGTATCGCGGGCGGCAGATCTTCGCCGCGCTTCAGCATCGACGCTTGCGCAGTTTCGACGAGATGACTGACTTGCCGAAAGAACTGCGCGCCCGGCTAAACGAGATGGCTGTCGCTTCGTCACTCAAAGTCGAATCACGCTACGTCTCTGCCGACGGCACGCGCCGTTACTTGATGAAGACTCACGATAATCTTCCCGTCGAAACCGTCTTCATCCCCGAAGAACATCGCGACACGATCTGCTTCTCGTCGCAATCCGGCTGCCCGTTGCAATGCACCTTTTGCCTGACGGCCCAACTCGGCTTGCTGCGCTCGTTGACCCCCGGCGAGATCGTCGAACAAATATTGATCGCGCTCAACGATGCGTACGGCACCGGCGTGAAGCCGCCGCGCGGAACGAACCTCGTCGGCATGGGCGCCGGCGAACCGTTCCTGAATTTCGATTCATTGCTCAAAGCATTGCGCGTCATGGCAGATCCAAACGGCCTCTACATCGTGCCGAATCGAGTTACGATTTCAACCGCCGGCATCGTTCCGCGAATTCTCGACCTCGCGAAGGTTCCCGATCGGCCGCACCTCGCGATCTCTCTCGCCGCGCCGTCTGACGAGCTGCGCAACGAACTGATGCCCATCAACAAGCGCTGGCCCCTCGACGAACTCCTCAAAGCTTGCAAAGTCTTCGAACAAACACTGAAGCCCGGCGAACGGTTCACGTTTGAATACGTCATGCTCGCGGGCATCAACGACTCCGAAGCACACGCGCGGCAACTCGCAAACCTGCTCAACCGTCATGGCCTGAAAGCGAAAGTAAACCTGATCCCGCACAATCCGGCCCAGCCGCTTCCATATCTGCCTTCGCCGGACGAAACGGTGGCGCGCTTCAAGAATATTCTGGAGTCAAAAGGCATTCACACTTACGTGCGGCGCCCGCGCGGGCGCGACATTTTTGCGGCTTGCGGGCAACTGGCCGCCCGTCACGAATCACTTAACACTGTTAGCGAGATCACTTCCGTCGGAGCTGATAACTAATGACTAATCTTTCAAAATTATTCGGCGCGCTGCTCCTCGTCGCAGCGTCTTCCGCAACTCTCTACGCACAGTCGGCTGCTGACGTAAACGTCATGGGCTCGGTCAAGCCTGACAAGATCAAGAAAGGCCGCGTGGTTGCCGCCACGGTCCTGATCGACATCCCGCAAGGTTTGCACGTGCAATCGAACAAGCCACTCGACAAGTATCTCGTCGCCACGAAACTCGACGTGGAAACGCCGCAGGGAATGAGAGTTGGGCCAATCATGTATCCGCGGGCGGTAATGCGCAATTTGAAGTTTTCCAAAACCGCGGTCGCGGTTTACGAGGGCCGCACGACGATCCGCTTCAACGTGACGGTGCCGCCGAATTACAACGGTTCATCCGGCGAAATAAAAGGGAAACTGCGTTTTCAGGCGTGCAATGACGAATCGTGCTTTCCGCCCGTCACGCGCGAGGTGAAGATGTGGCTCAACATTGAGTGATTGCCTCCTGCTTCTCTGTGCCTCTGTGTCTCTGTGGTTAACTTGCTGCGAAAACGATGAACCACAGAGACACGGAGGCACAGAGGCTAGTTCTTCCCAATCACGGCCATCAGCCGCCCGACTTTTCCGTTCAGCTTCTTTTCCTGGCGATACGAAAAGAAAAGATCCGTGCGGCACATCGTGCAGAACGGCACGACGTGAATTCGCTCCGGCCGCACGCCTTCTGACTCGAGTTGTTCGCGATTCGCCGTGATCAGATCGACGAACGCGTGGCCTGGACGCGTCGGCGTAAACAATTTCGCGCCATACGAAAACCGACTCGTAAAACCATCAATCACGTCGCTGCCGACTTCGTAACAGCACGGGCCGGCAGAAGCGCCGATCGCCACGCGCACGTCTTCGGCTTTCGTGCCGTATTCCTCAGACAAACGTCTCAACCCAGCGACTACGGCAGTCGCAAGTGTGCCGCGCCAGCCGGCATGAACCGCCGCAAACGAACGCGTCCGCGGATCGCCGATCAGTATCGGGACGCAATCAGCAGTCTTCACGCCCGCGAGCACGCCGTCGGCGTTGCTGACGATCACGTCGCAATAGATCGTCTCGCCGTTGCTGTCTTCGGCCGGCTTCGCTTCTTCGATCGAACCAACCACGCGAACATCCGCGCCGTGTACTTGCCAGCAGCCCGCGAGGGACCACTGGCCAGGAAAAAGCTTGAGAAAGCGGCG
>Ga0247688_1000290_pt1 | contig 18107 bp, 16 predicted proteins | sample CNK29_metaG_FD_182718 | JGI IMG/M metagenome (GOLD analysis project Ga0247688, IMG submission 182718) | Soil microbial communities from Purdue University Martell Research Forest, Indiana, United States - CNK29 | ecosystem: Environmental > Terrestrial > Soil > Temperate forest > Bulk soil... | reverse complement strand
ATTAATCCGATCGCCTTTTGCAGCATGTAGTCGAGTGCGATGCTCGAATCCGGCAACACGACACGCTCGGCCGACGAATGCGAGATGTCGCGCTCGTGCCAGAGCGCGATGTTTTCGAGTCCGACCAAACTGTTCGCCCGAACGATGCGCGCCATGCCGCAGATGCGTTCCGAAATGATCGGATTGCGCTTGTGCGGCATCGCGCTCGAACCCTTCTGGCCTTTCGTGAAACGTTCCTGCGCTTCGCGCACTTCGGTGCGCTGCCAGTGGCGAATGTTCAAGGCAAACTTTTCCAACGACGACGCGATGACGGCGAGCGTGTTGAGATATTCGGCGTAGTTGTCGCGCTGGATGACCTGCGTCGACACCGGCGCCGCTTTCAAGCCGAGCCGCGCGCAAACAGCCTCTTCCACTGACGGATCGAGATGCGCAAAAGCGCCGACCGCGCCGCTGATCTTCCCGACCGCGACCGTTTCTTTTGCACGCAGCAGCCGCTCGCGATTGCGGCGCATTTCGTCAAACCACAACGCGAACGTCAGGCCGAATGAAGTCGGTTCAGCATGAATACCGTGCGTGCGTCCGACCTGCGGCGTGTTTTTGAATTCGATTGCCCGGCGGCTCAATACGTCGATCAGTGCGTCGACTTTTTTCAGCAGGATGTCCGCGGCGTCGCGCAGCAAGAGCGCGTTGGCAGTATCGACGACGTCTGACGAAGTTAGGCCGTAGTGAACGAAACGACTCGCTTCGCCGATCGACTCCGCGAGATTGGTCGTGAAGGCGATCACGTCATGGTTCGTGGTCTTCTCGATTTCGTTGATGCGCGCGACGGAAAATTTCGCGCGCGCTTTGATCTCTGCCAAAGCTTCGCGCGGAATGATTCCATTCTCGGCGTGTACTTCACACACCGCGATTTCCACGTCCAACCATTTCTGAAACTTGTTTTGCTCTGACCAGAGCGCGCCCATTTCGGGCAAGGTGTATCGATCGATCATGTTTAGTTAAAGAGCCGTCGAGTTAACGAAGTAGCGCGCCAGCAGCCAGCGCCCATTCTGCTCGACCAGCGTAAAAGTCTCCATTGCTTCGCCGTGTTCGAAATTCGTTTGGTACGTCAGTATGTACACATGTCCCTTCAATGCGCCACCCGAGTTCTGCTGTTCGGTTGCTGAGTGCAGCGTGCGGCTTTCGACTTTGCCGAGTCGCGAGCGCAGCGTCTTGAAGGTTTCGTTTGACTGATCGAGCGTGACGTCCTGTTTCCACAGATCTGACGAATCGTTATAGATCTGCTCGTAGTGCTCCTGCGAAATCTGCTCGCCGACTGTATTGACGACGTCTTGAACTTCGGTGGGAACGCGATTCTGCCCCGTGCGCTGCGTACAGCCATTAGCGCCAAACGCCAGCACGAGAAACAACATTGCAGCCGCGGCTTTCAAACCTCGATCCAGGGCGTCGGCTCCTTCGGATAGGAAAGCGAAACTTCCGTGTCGCCCATAAACAACGGCGCTTTCTCCTGCAACGCGACCTCCGCGGTGATCTTCGCGAGATACGGATTGTTCGCGCGCTGCGAGAGATGCGCGAGCACGATGTACTTGGCGCAGCCGTCGAAACCGTCTTTGATCCAGTCAGCCAAATCCTCGTTGGAAAGATGGCCCAAACGCGACAGGATGCGTTGCTTGAGTTCCCACGGATACGAGTCGCAGGCCTTGAGCATGTCGCGACTGTGGTTCGATTCGATCACGATCGCGGCGCAACCGCGCAGTTGTTCGGAAACGAGCGTAGTGATGTGGCCGAAGTCCATCACGGTGGCGATCTTTACGCCCTGGTGAGTGGCGGTAAAGCCGAAGTTGTCGACGGCATCGTGCGGAATGGTGAAAGGATGAAAATCGATCTCGCCGATGCGGAAGTCTCTGCTCGACTCGATCTGCTCGACGCGATTTCTGAGTGCTTTCTCGCGCCGGCGCGGTTCGTCAGTGTTTACGGTGAAACGTTCGCCGACGTAGGCGTCGAGTGTTTTTGCGGAAATGTAAACCGGGCAATCAACCGTGCCCAGCAGCACCCGCAAGCCGCCGGCATGATCGCCGTGTTCGTGCGTGACCAGCACGCCGTCGAGTCGTTGCGCGTCCTCGCCTACGAGCGCGAGCCGGCGCGCGATCTCTTTCGCACTCAGTCCGGCGTCAACCAACACACGCGTGTTGCCGGCAACGATCAAGACTGCATTGCCAGTCGAGCCGCTCCCCAGAACGGTAAGTTTCATCGGGGCGTCACTATATCAGATAGAAAGGCGAGAGCGATCGACTTTGAAGCCGTTGAGATTTCCGAGCGCGCCGAGGGCGAGAGTTTCTGATTTGAAGTAAGTCCGCGCAACTTCCTGCAGTTGATCGACGGTCAGCATTCTGAGTTTCTCGATCACTTCGTGCGGCGAGATGCGACGGCCGTGAATGATCTCCTGGCGTGCGAGCGTGCTCGCGCGTGCGCTCGACGATTCGAGCCCGAGCAGGATCGAAGAGATCGCCTGGTCCTTAGCGATGCGCAGTTCTTCGTCGGTCACGCTGTTGCGCACCACTTCCTGCAACTCTTCCAGCGAGAGATCGAGCACTTCGTCGAGTTGTTCCGGCGACGTTCCCGCGTAAACGTTGAATACGCCGACGTCGGAAAACGCGCTGCCGGCCGCGCCGACTGAATAAGCGAGACCGCGCTCCTCGCGAATCTTCTGCCACAAGCGGCTCGACGTGCCGCCGCCGATGATCGATGCGAGCAGGCTGCCCGCGTAACGTGCTTCATCCAGAGCGGAAGGCCACGGCGTCGCGAGCACGAGATGTGCTTGTTCGAGTTCGTTCTTCTGTTCGATCAAGATCGGCGCCGCCGGACGCGGTCGGCTGTTTTCGAGCGTGTGCAGCCGCGTGGCCGCGCCGCCCTCGCAACCATCGAAAGCTCTGCCGGCCAACTCGAGCAGTCGATCGTGATCGACATTTCCCGCAGCCGCGACGACGAGGTTGTCATAAGAGAACTCACGCGCGTGAAACGCGACCGTGGTTTTGTGATCGAAGGTAGGAACCGTTTCGCGCGTGCCTTCGATCGGGCGGCCGAGTGGTTGATTCGGGAAGTAAGCGGCATTGAACAACTCGCCGAGCAGTTCGTCGGGCGTGTCCTCGACCATCTTCATCTCTTCGAGGATCACTTTGGCCTCGCGCTCGAGATCTTCCTGTTCGAAACGCGGATGGGAAACGAGATCCGCCAGCAAATCCACGGCTTGGGCGAGTGCCGTGTCCGCAACCTTTGTCGTAAAGCCCGTCATCTCATGCGTCGTATAAGCGTCGAGATGTCCCCCAAGACGATCGGTTTCGACGGCGATATCGCGGGCTGAGCGGTGCCTGGTACCCTTGAAAACGGCGTGTTCGATGAAATGGCAGATGCCGTTGAGCTCAGCGGATTCATGACGAGAACCCCGGCGCACCCAGATTCCGGCGGTCACTGACCTGAGTCCCGGCATATGTTCGGTCAGGACGGCAATGCCGTTGGGAAGCCTGGTGGTTTGAATGTCGTCAATCATCGTGGAACCAAATGGCGAAATTTGCATCGAGGCTGATTTGGGGGCTTGAATCCTAGCACGCTCCAAAACGGGGCCGCAAATGACCCAAATAACCGCTCAGTTCTTGACAGTATTTGGGGGCTGGACGACAATGTTTCCCTTAATTTCGCTGGTTCTTGTTGTCTCCTTCATTGAACCAGTTCGACCGTTCATCCCGATTCTGCGCGGCCAAGTGGGACTTTCGTAGCGGAGGTCGTTAACACATGAGAAGAGTTGTCGGTCTGAGTTTATCCCTGCTCGTGCTCATTTCAGTTTCGGCTGGCACCATCGAAGCGGGCAGCTCGAAGTCACTCGCTACCATTTCGGGAATCGTCACGGACGCCAAAGGAAATCCGCTCGCCGGCGCACTCGTGTCGCTGGTGCGCGAAGGCGTACTCAAGCCGAGCGTGAAGCACACGCTCACGGATCGCCAGGGCAGGTTCGTCGCGAAGGTGACGCCGGGCCGCTACGGAATCAAAGCCATCGCTACCGGATTTGGTGAAGTTGCTTTCAACGCGATCGACGTGAAAGCCGCGGATGACCTGGTCTACAAGTTCAACCTCGAACCAGTTGGTTACGGCAACACGTTGCCGGAACGACGCCGCGATCGGGACGACGTGAAATGGACGCTTCGTTCTACCCAAGCACGCCGCTCAATTTTCCAGGTGCAGGAAGGCGAAGACTCGACCGTTCGCGCCGTTGCTGATGCTGAAGCTGCCGCGACGGAAACCGCGCCGGAAGCTCAGGCCCAATTCGCGGATTCACGTTCGCAGACGCATGGCGTGCTCGAGAGTTATTACGCGAGCGATGGTTTCTCATCTCCTTACGTCGGCTTAAACTTCGCGGTCTCAACTCCGATTTCCGATCAAGTCGAACTCATCTTTTCCGGACAAACAGGAACTGCCGCAGCTCCCGAACGAATCGAAGCCGCAACGCGCTTTCGCGTCGGCGAACGCCACAAAGTCGGCGTGACTGCTTCTGGTTTGCGTTACGAAGCGCCGGTTTGGACAGCTAGACGAAACGAGCAGGGAGGGCTCGGCGGCCAGGTTTCACTGCGCGCGGTTGATGAATGGATCGTGCGCGACGGCATCGTGATCGTCATGGGCCTCGACTACTCGCGCTTCATCGGCGCGGGCGGCGCGCAGAGTTTCAGTCCACGCTTCGGCGTTCAGTTTGACGCCAACGCGCGCACGCGCGTGAAAGCTGCGTTCGCTTCCGGCGGAGATGAAGACGGCATTCAAAGCGTCGCGACTTTTGAAGATGAACAGGTCGTTTTTCGTCGCCAGCCGGTGCGGCCAATTGCTTATGTCGACGGCCAGGCAGTGCTCGAACGCAGTCATCGTCTCGAGTTCGGCATCGAGCGCGTGTTAGACAACTCTTCCAACGTTGAAGCGACCGCTTTCTTCGATACGACGACCGGACGCGGCGTCGGCCTCATGAGCATTCCGATGACGGCGTTTTCCGGTGCGGCCGGTGAGGCGTTCATGAACATTGCGAATCAGGAAGGATCGTCGCGCGGCGTCCGCGTGGTCTACACGCGTCGCTTGAATCGCGTTTGGACCGCGTCCGCGGGTTATGCGTTTGGCCGTGGGCAACGATTGTCGGCGAGCGGTTTTTCGGCTCCGAATGAACTTTTCGAGAACGGCCTGTTTCAAACCGCAGCCCTGCAACTCGGCGCTGGTTTTCACAGCGGTACGAAGGTGCGAACCGTGTTTCGCTTTTCGCCCGAAGCAACTGTTTTCGCGATCGACCCCTTTGCCGGACGGCTCGGTGTTTACGATCCGTCACTCAGCATTCAAGTGACGCAAGACTTGCCGAGCTTTGGCTTGCCGGTTCGTGCCGAAGCCATCCTCGATGCGAGAAACCTGCTCGACGCTCAGGCCGCTACTGAGAACGGCGAGTTTATTACCGTCGTCGGCAGCACGCGGCGATCTGTTCGCGGCGGGATCTCGGTCCGATTCTAGATTCCAAATTCTCGGAAAAGTCCGAAAAGTTGGATTGAATTCAATAGTTTAGGCCTTAGAAGCTCGGCTTTGGACCGCGCGGATCACTCGGAACATTCCTTGCCTAAAATGCTCGGATCGCCTGGGGAAGAGATTCGGGCGACGTCGAGGATGCAGTGAAGCGATCGGTACTCACAACTAAGACCTGGTTTCTCCTGATTGGCGCAGCGCTCCTGATCAGCGCGGGCGCCCTCAATTTTGGGCAACGCGCTCGCCAGGAAACTCCTGCCTGGGACGGTGTCGATTGGGTCGACTCTAGCGACGGCATCATCGCCAAAAGCATCGAGAAGGGATCGGCGGCGGAACGCGCGTGGCTCCTGCCCGGCGACCGTCTCATCGGCATCGCGCTCGATCCGCGAGCGAAGGCCGAAGAAGTCGTGCACGCTCGCGACGTGCAGATCTATCTGGACCAGGCCCGTGTCGGCGGCCAGTTGCACTATCGAATGCAACGGCCTTCTTACCCGCCGGAGACACAGAACTACTGGGCTGACCTCGACAATCTCGGCTCGATTCATCGCTGGACGCCGCGCGTTATCTACATCAACCTGATCGGCTTGGCGTATCTGCTGGTCGGCTTCTTCGTCCTGTTCAGGCAGGGCAGCCGCTCGCCTTTCGTGCTGCACTTCGCCACGTTGTGCCTGGCGGCCTTCGTCTTTCATTTCTACACGCCGACCGGGGCTTATCGCGACCTTGATTTGGCGATCGCGTTTCTGAAGAACTCGGCACTCATCCTGTTCGCGCCACTGTTTCTGCATTTTTGTGCGCTCTACCCGACGAAGCAGCAACTGTTTGCGAAGCAGCGCTGGCGCGCGGTCGTGCTTTACGTTCCCGCAATTCTGCTGCTATCCGTCGCCGCGGTGGTTTTCCTGCCGCTGGGAGCTTTTGTTTATCTCAGCAGTGCGCTGAGCGCGGTGGGCGTCAAGGCCGGTGGTGTTTCAGACTCGTTCGTCGTCAATTTTTATCGTCTCGGTTTCTTCCACTTCATGATTGGCCTCCTGGCGAGTGGTGCGTTGCTGGTGAGAACGTACCTCACCGCGAAGAGCGCGTTGGTCCGGCAGCAAATGAAGTGGGTTGTTTGGGGAGCGGTACTGGCGATCGCGCCGTTCACGCTGCTCTACGGCGTTGTTTATTTGTGGGGCGCGCCGACGGATCGGTGGCTCACGGACATCGCTGTGTTGCCGCTGATCGTGATTCCGTTCTCGTTTGGTTATTCAGTGATGCGCTATCGCTTGATGGACGTCGAGCTGGTAGTGCGGCGCGTTTTTGTTTACGCGCTGACGACGATCGCGATCTCGCTGCTGTTCGGCGTGGTGGTCTACACCGGTGGCCTTTACGCCTTTGGTGGCGACGACACGTTTAGTTCCGGCGAAATCACGTTGCGCCTCGTGGCCGCGGTCGTGGCGATGGCGGCGATCGTGATGGTGGCGGCGCCGGTGAAGAATTTTCTGCAGGAACGCGTCGATCGACTCTTCTACGGCAAGCGCTACGATTTGCGAAACAGCCTGTTGGACTTTGGCCGCACGCTTTCGGCGACGACGGCGCTCGATCCGCTGCTCGATTCGTTAGTCAGCCGTTTGCAGGAAGTGATGAACGTCGGGCGCGTCGCGATCTTTATTGAAGACCGTCACGCGGAGAGTGGTTACATGGTGGCGCGATCCGAGGGTCTTGAAACGCCGATCGCGGTGCCTCCTGATTTTCGCGAAATGATTCGCGTCCGCTCGGCTGAAACCGGCGTCGTACGCGCTGACGATCTCGATCTCGCGCCCGAGGTCACAACTACTGCGAGACGAACGCTGCATTACTTCGTGCCGTGCGTCGTGCGTGGCCGCATGGTGGCCGTGCTCGGCCTGGGCCGTTCCGTCGACGGCGCGTTGCTATCGTCGGAAGACGTCGAAATTCTGCGCACGGTTTCCGGTTACATTGCGGTCGCGATTGAAAACAGCCTCCTTTACAAAGACCAGCAGGCGCGCGCCAGTGAGTTGAAACTGCTGAAAGAGTTCAACGAGTCGATCATCGAATCGATCAACGTTGGCCTGCTCGCGGTGGATCTCGACGGGCGCGTGACGCGTTTGAACTCCGCACTCGAACACATGCTCGATCTGCGCCGCGACGCGGCTGTCAGGCGCCGGGTCGAGGACCTGTTCTCCGAAGATTTTGCCGACACGCTGAAACAGGTGTTGGGCAAGGACGGCTGGAATCTGCAGGAGATCCGCAACATCTACAAGCTGCACACGGCCACCCGCACCAATCGCGCGCTCATTCTGAACATCGCGCTCGCGCCGTTGCAGGACGCGCAGGGTCAAACCGGCGCGCTCGTGGTTCTCGAAGACGTCACGACGCGAATCAGCCTCGAAGAACAACTACAACAGCGCGAGAAACTCTCGTCCATCGGCCTGCTCGCCGCTGGCGTCGCACACGAAGTGAACACGCCGCTCACTGGTGTCTCGTCGTACACGCAGATGCTGCTGGCGATGCTGAACGAAAACGATCCGAAGCACGCGTTGTTGCAGAAGGTCCGCACGCAAGCGGAACGTGCGACCAACATCGTCAACAACCTGCTCAACTTCTCCCGTACGGGCAGCGCGACCGAGTTTGCTGACGTCGACGTCGCTCGCGTGCTCGAAGATACATTGCAGTTGCTGGAGCCGCAGATGCGTCGCAGCCAGATCGAGATCGTTCGTTCTTACAGCAATGAAGCGCCGCGCGTTTTCGGCAATGCCGGCAAGCTGCAACAAGTGTTTACAAACCTGCTGCTCAACGCGCGTGACGCGATTCCCGACGGCGGGCGAATCATCGTTGCCACCAGCATGGCGGACGACGGATTCGTGGTCGCGGAGATTTCTGACACCGGAATCGGCATCGCACCTGAGAACGTCGCGAAGATTTACGATCCTTTTTACACGACCAAAGGTGTCGGGCAAGGCACCGGGCTCGGTCTCGCGGTGACGTACGGCATCGTGCAGGAACACACCGGACGCATCAGTGTCGACAGCTTGCCCGGCCGCGGCACTACTTTCCGCATCACCCTCCCAGCAGCGCGGTCCCGCGCGCGTCTCCAGGCGGTTGGCGACTAAATCACACAGATCTGTGGATGGATTTTACGTTGTGAAGTCGCTACACTAACGCCTTTTATGAGAACGGAAAAGCGAAACTCCCGAAAGGGTTCTGTGCTCGTCGTCGACGACGAAGAGATCATGCGAGAAGTGCTCGAGACACTTCTCACCACTGAAGGCTATCGCGTCGATCTCGCGAAGACAGGCGAGGAAGGCCTTGAAGCTTACGGCCGCCGCGCGTTTGACGTCGTGTTGCTCGACGTGTCGATGCCCGGCATCGGCGGGCTGCGAGCGCTCGAAGAGTTTTTGAAAATGGATCCTGAGGCAGTCATCGTCATGATCACTGCTTACGCGACGTTCGACACCGCCATCGCCGCGTGGGAGCGCGGCGCGTTCGGTTGCATTCGCAAGCCATTTCAAAACGAACAGATCATCGCGCAGATCGCGGCGGGCATTAAACGCCGGCGCAAAGAAGAAGAACGACGCACGCTGCGCCGCGCGATGAGCAAAGCAGTCGATCGCGGCGAGATCGTGGGCCGCTCTGACCTGATGCAGGAAGTTTTCCGGCTGGTTGAGCAAGTAGCGCCGGCGCGTTCGACGGTTTTGATTACGGGCGAAAGCGGAACCGGCAAGGAGTTGATCGCGAAAGCGATTCACGAGGCGAGCACGCGCGCGGGCCGTCCGTTCGTGACCGTCAATAGTTCAAACATTCCGTCTGAGTTGCTTGAATCCGAGTTATTCGGCCACACGCGCGGCGCGTTCACCGGCGCAGTGGCTGCGAAGAAGGGCCTGTTTGAAGTTGCCGACGGCGGCTCGATCTTTCTCGACGAGATCGGCGACATTCCGCCGGAAACGCAGGTGCGCTTGCTGCGCGTGATTCAGGAACGCGAGTTCACGCCGCTGGGCGACACCGCGCCGCGCAGGGTCGACGTGCGCATCATCGCCGCCACTAACATCGATTTAAAAGAAGCGGTGCGACAGGGAAGTTTCCGCGAGGATCTTTACTATCGTCTTGCAGTGGTCCCGATCGAACTGCCGCCGTTGCGCGATCGCAACGAAGACATCCTGCCGTTGGCGCAGCACTTCATTCAGAAGTACAACGACGAAAACGGCCGCAGCGTCTCCGAACAACTGGCGCCGGAAGTGCTCGCGATGCTCGAGTCGTATTCCTGGCCCGGAAATGTGCGCGAGCTGGAGAACACGATCGAACGCGCGGTGGTGATCGCGCCGGGTGATGAAGTCACCAAAGAATGCTTGCGCGCGGAGATTAGCGATCCGAAGTCAGTCGCTTCCGGACATCACGACGGCGCGAGCAATGCAGCGGTCGGCGACATCGGTCGCGGAATAAATTTTTACGAAGAAGTGCGGCGGTTTGAGATCGATCTGATCCGCCGCGCGCTCGAGCAAACCGGCGGCCACCAGTCGCGGGCCGCGCGGCTATTGGGGATGAATGCGACGACCCTCAACTCAAAGATAAAGACCTACAACATCAATCTAAGACCATGAAACGACGCGAACTCGATGGCTGTCCGATCACCGGCGCGCTGCAGATGCTCGGTGATAAATGGACCATGCTGGTCGTGCGTGAATTAGTCTCGGGTCCGAAGCGCACGATGGAACTGCTCAACAACCTGTTTCCGATCAGCAGCCGCACGCTGGTCGCTCGTCTGCGCGACATGGAGAAAGACGAGTTTGTCGAGCGGACGGACTTCGGCGGCAACCCGCCGCACATTGAGTATGCGCTGACCGAGCGCGGGCTGCTGCTGTTGCCGCTGCTCGAGTCGCTGCGACAGCTCGGCCTGGTTTTAGGTTGTAATGATTGTCGCGATCGAAAAGTGAGGTTGGGAAGTTACTGTGAACCGTGCCCGCTGAACGGTAACGCGATTGCGATCCCGCCGTTGCACTCCGAACGTCCGGCTGTTTCCGTCTCGCGCCGCGAGAAAGACGACTCGATCGTCCTGCTCTAACCGGCCTTTCCTCTGTGTCTCTGTGGTTAAGAAAGGAAACAAACCACAGAGGCACAGAGACACAGAGACACAGAGGAAATAGGCCGAACCTAGTCTTCGCCGATCGCGACTTCCGTGTCGTTCGGAATCATGTGCCCGTCCGCCGTGATGATCGCGTGACGATCCGCTGTGATGTGTTCGCCTTCGATCGTGATCTCTTCGCCGGTCGGCATTTCCACGGGCAGATGATCGAGATAACGTTCGGCATCGATCGCTGACATGCAACCGCTGCCGGCCGCCGTTACCGCCTGGCGATAAACTGAGTCCTGCACGTCGCCGCAAGCAAAAACGCCGGGGACGTTTGTCGCCGTCGAATGGCCGGACGTTTTGAGATAACCGATCTCGTTCATGTCCAACTGGCCTTTGAACAACTCCGTGTTTGGCTTGTGACCGATGGCTACGAACACTCCCGCACACGGGAAGTCATACTCCTCGCCGTTGATCAGATTTCGCAAGTGAACCGCAGTGACGCCTTCTTCCGGCGTGCCGAGAATCTCATCGACGGCCGTGTTCCAGATAAACTCGATCTTCTCGTTGCGAAACGCCTTTTCCTGCATGATCTTCGACGCGCGCAACTTGTCGCGCCGGTGTATCACGTAAACTTTCGCGGCGTAGCGCGTGAGGAATGTCGCCTCTTCCATCGCCGTGTCGCCGCCGCCGACAACGACGATTGTCTTGTTGCGAAAGTGCGGCAGCGGCCCGTCGCAAGTCGCACAAGCCGAAACGCCGTTGCCGCCAAAACCGTCAGGAACTTTCGCCTCGCCCGGAATCCCGAGCCACTTCGCCGACGCACCCGTCGCGATGATCAAAGTCTGCGCCGAGATGGTTGGACCACGGTCGATGTAAATCTGAAAAGGACGTTCGCTCAGGTCGACTTCAGTGATCCAGCCTTCCATAAACTCAGTCCCAAAACGTTCAGCCTGCTTGCGAAACTCGGCCATCAATTCCGGGCCGTCAACGCCCTTGGAGAAACCGGGATAATTTTCAACGTCGGTAGTGATCATTAACTGTCCGCCGGGTGTGGTTTGTTGCGTGGCGTCTGCCGGAGCGTCGATGAGCAGGGGCTTGAGGCTGGCGCGTGCTGTATAGATCGCGGCGGTAAGCCCGGCGGGTCCCGAGCCAATGATAACGACGTCTCTTTTTATCATTCGGTTATCCTTAAGAGGCAAGACAGTATAGCCTTTTCGATAGAGCGTATAGTATAACTACGGTCAATGAGGTAGTCGAACTCGGTGGCTTGCAGGCTTTGAAAACAACTGCGAGTCGGGTCTTCGGAGCATGAGCAGCCCAGGGAGCGGTACGCCAACGATTGAAACTATTGCCGTGATTGGCGCTGGCACGATGGGCCACGGTATCGCCCAGGTCGCTGCCGCGTCAGGTTTTTGGGTCACTCTCAACGACGTGGACGACGAGTCGCTTGCGCGCGGCGTCCGCGCCATTGAAGCGAACCTCGCCAAAGGAATTCAACTCGGCAAGTTAACGGAAGACGATCGCGACCGCACGTTGCAGCACATTCACGGCACGACCAAACTGGAAGAGTGTGCCGCCGCGGATCTGATCATCGAAGCTGCCCCCGAGAAGCTGGAACTCAAGCAGCACATACTTCGCCAGCTTGAAACAGCGTCTGGCCACTCATTTATCTTTGCGAGCAATACTTCGTCGTTGTCCATAACGGAAATAGCCACGGCCTCGCGGCGTCCTGAAGCCGTGGTCGGCATGCACTTTTTCAATCCGGTGCACATTATGCGGCTGGTTGAAATCGTAGTTGGCAAAGAGACGAATCAGGCAACGGTGGAATCGGTCCTAAACGCCGGCCGGAAGATGCGCAAAGAGCCGATCATTGTGAAAGACGTGCCGGGTTTTGCGTCGAGCAGATTGGGCGTGGCGTTGGGTCTCGAAGCCATGCGCATGCTCGAACAGGGCGTTGCCAGCGCGCAAGACATTGATACCGCGATGGAACTCGGCTACAACCATCCGATGGGACCGCTGAAGTTAACCGATCTGGTCGGGCTCGACGTGCGGCTGAGCATCGCCGAGTATCTTCATCGTGAACTCGGATCCGAAACTTTTCGCCCGCCGGAAGTTTTGCGCCGCCTCGTGAGCGAGGGAAAGTTGGGCAAGAAAACCGGGCAGGGATTTTACGATTGGACCAAAGAAGAAGCGCGTCGCGCTCAGTCATCTTGATCGCAAATTAGTGTGACGATGAGCACACCTTACAACCACGAAGAAAGACGATTCGCGCTGCGGATGTCGTTGCGATTGCCGATCGTTGTTTCCGGCCGCACCGAAGACGGTTCCGCGTGGAGCGAGCCAACTGAAACCGACGATATTTCAACTTCGGGCGCGCTCTTTCATCTCAATCAAAAAGTAAATCGCGGCGAGCGTTTGTACTTGCGCGCCCACCGGCCGGACGGCTCGCCAATCGAAGCGACCGCGATGGTGGTGCGCGTAGCGCCCGCGATTTACGGCACCGCTCGGGTTGGCGTACAGATCGCTGAACCAACCGAGAACTGGTTGCGCTTGTTTGTGTCGTGGGTCGCTGACGAGCAGCCGGTCACGACCGATCCCGAAGGACCACCGCCCGAACAAACCCCAACGAAATCCTGATTACTCAAATTCGGAGTTATTAATGTCGCAATCATACGAGACTCTGTTGCTCGAGCGTCGCGATCGCGTCGCCGTCATCACCATTAATCGTCCTGAGAAGCGAAACGCACTGAACATCAAAACGCGCGAAGAAGGCGCGGCGCTGCTCGACGAACTGCGCAACGATAGTTCCGTCGGCGTTGTTGTTTTCACCGGCGCCGGAGACAAGGCCTTCATAGCGGGCGCAGACATCGCGGAGTTTGCCGGACGCACTTCGATCACGCAGCGCGACGTGATGATGAGCCGATCGTTGTTTACCGCAATCGATACTTTTCCGAAACCCATCATCGCGATGATCAATGGCTACTGTCTTGGCGGTGGTTGTGAACTCGCGCTTGCGTGCGACATTCGCGTCGCGAGTGAGAACGCGTCGTTTGGGCAGCCTGAGATTAATTTAGGAATCATTCCGGGCGGCGGCGGCACGCAACGTTTGACGCGCCTCGTCGGCGAAGGCAAAGCGATGGAGATGATCCTGACGGGCGAGATCATCGACGCGCAGACGGCGTTCAACATTGGCCTGGTGAATCACGTGGTTCCGGCCGATCAACTGCAACCGAAAACAATGGAGATTGCGAAGCGCATCGCGGATAAGAGCCCGATCGCGTTGCAGCTCGCGAAAGAAGCGGTGAAGCTGGCGTCGCGTTCGACTCTGGATGAAGGACTGCGTCGCGAAGTGGATCTGTTTGCGCTCTGCTTTTCGACTGAAGATAAGGACGAGGGCGTCAGCGCGTTTCTCGAAAAGCGCAAGCCCGCGTTTAAGGGTAAGTAAATTTGAGAGCGCTGCTCCTCATCATCGGTATCATGCTTGCGGTCAGTGGCGGCGTGATTAGCTACCGAGCGCTCTACGTCGAACCGAAATCAACCATCGTGATTAGTAATGCCGGCGTTAACGAGTTGCCCAACCGCACGCGCGTCGTTGGCGGCGCGGTGTTGTTTGTTGGTGGGACGGCGCTGGCGCTCTTCGCCGCGCTGCGGAAGAAATAGATAAAATGCGCAACCTGCTAATTGCTGCTGCTGTTTGTTGCGGCCTTCTTCTGAGCGTCGTCGCGTCGCCGACTGCTTCACAAAAGCGATCGCAGCCGGCGCTCACGTGCAAGAAAAACGTGCTGGCGGCGCTGAAGCCGAAACCGGAATTTAGTTACGAGTGCGACGAGCAGTTACAGCCGTGGGATGAAAAAATTCTCAAGCTGCCGGCGAGGCAAGCGGCGATTAAGAGCCTAACGAGCGATCTCGAGACGTCGTTTGCGGATGCAGCGTGGTGGACCGCGGACGCCGTTGATTTGAGTGTTTGCGATTTCACTCACGAGGCCGGGACGCTGACTGCGGAGCAGCAAAGCAGTTTCAGGAACGACGAATATCTGTTCTGGATGTTTGGCAATGATCCGATCAGGCTAGTGATGATTGCGGATCCTTGTTATCAAACGGAGTTCGGCGGCTCGAACGGATTTCTGCTTTACCACAATGCTGGCCGCGTGGTGGTGAGCCAGGTGTTGGACGGCTATTTCTCGCGCGCGGACAACTCGATCATGCTGTCGGTCGCCAAACTCGGCACTGAAGATATTGTTGAAATCGCTACCGGCAGCGGCGGGCTGAATCCAAGCCTCACCAATTACTACTTCGCCATCGATCCGCGCACCAAGCACGCGGCTCCGAAGAATCTTTTCAAAGGCGAGCATGGACCAACGAATGAGATTTCGTCGTCGATGTTGTTTGGGTATGGCCGTGGCGAACCGGAGCCGCTGCAGATCGTGCGTGGCACGACGCTCTCGCTGAGTTTTAGTGTTTACGTCGAAGACGACAAGGGCAAGATCGACGACAACGGCCGCAAGTTTATGCGAAAGATTCTGCGCTGGAACGGGAAGAGTTATCAGTGAGTTCTGCGCGCTTCACTTCGCGTAGTAACCCGTTCTTGTGTGCGGCACTTCTCCTTTTTCCGTCAGCGCAACAATTAGGCAAGAGTTCCTTCTGCAGTTCGACCGAGGAACTGTTCTTCAGCAGAAAGAAAGCAGCCGCCTGGCCGTCGCGGCCCACGAGGGCGGCATTGGGCCAACCGACTCTTCCGAGAATGGCGCACAGTTGGGCCTTATTCTTTGCTTTATCCTCGCCTTTCGCTTCCAGCTTGAGGAGTTCGTCTCTCAGCTTGACGTCGAGCGACACACTACTTGGCTCTTTAACCGGGGCGAGCATCTTCGCAACGTCGCGTTGGCTTACACAGCTTGTTTGCGCCGCGGATCGAAACGGCAGCAGCAGACCGAATGCGCAAATGGCCATGACCGTTAGCGATTGTCGAACAATTTTGCTAATCAATGAGGTCGAGGGTGTGAGTTTAATTAGTTCTAGCCGGCCGCTTCCTCCATCTTCTTGCGCAAACTCAACGGTCTCATGTCGGTCCAAACTTCCTTGATGTATGCCAGGCATTCGGCTTTGGTTCCGGTTTTACCGGCGTCGGTCCAGCCCAGCGCATTTTCGCGGTCCGCGGGCCAAATGGAGTACTGCTCCTCGTGGTTAACCACAACTTTGTAAATAGTATTGTCTTCTTCTGCGTCGTGACTCATACCAGGCAAGACTCCCCTCTCCTGAGATCTCCAAAACGCTTCCAGTTTTAATTCTTTGGCGTCTTCTCTGCAAGTTCGACGGTTTTGATATTATTACTTTAAGGTCAGGAATCAATTCTCCCACAGCCAGATATGCCGTATGACCTCCGCAACACCCACAATAACGATTCGGGACATTGAATCCGTCGCTCAGATGAAGGCCCTGGAGAAACTCCAACAGGACGTTTGGGGTTGGGATGATCTCGATACGACGCCGCTAATGGATTTTATTATCCTGAAGGAACTTGGAGGGACCTTAATCGGAGCCTTCGATGGTGATCGACTAGTCGGATTTGCGTTTGGTTTCCTGGGCCGGCATGACGAACGGGTCGTTTTTCATTCTCACATGTTGGCGGTGCATCCCTCATATCGCGAGCATGGAATCGGACTGCGGCTGAAGCTGGCACAACGAGCAAGTGCAATTGAAAGAGGATTTGAGCATATAACGTGGACCTTCGACCCCTTGCAGAGCACTAATGGGCATCTCAATTTTCGCAAGCTGGGCGTAGTTGCCAGTGGCTACAAAATCAATTTTTACGGAACGCAATCGTCGAGTCCGCTGCATCGACATATCGGCACCGACCGTCTATGGGTAGACTGGTTCCTCAACAGCAAACGCGTGGCGACTCGTCTGAAAGTACGACAGGAGAATGACGCTGCGATCGCGAACGTGGATAGACTGATTCAGGTAGGAGCCGATGGTTTAGCCGTTGCTCGTCCGGTCAGCGGGCTACGCTGCAAACCGGTTCTGATTGAAGTGCCCGACAAGATCGCCACGCTGCAACGACATAATCCGGATTCGGCGCGGGCGTGGCGCGATTCGACTCGTGCGGCATTCGTTAACGCCTTAGAGTCCGGGTATGTGGTTGAGGATTTTTTGAGAAACGATCGAGATGGGAACAGAGTTGGTTGCTATCTTCTTGTTCCCGGGAACGTGAAGAATATTGACTAGCGAGCCGAAGCAAACAGTCTGCGAGCAATTTTTAGCTCAGGCCGAACGCACGCCTGAGGTCGCGGCCATTGTAGCTCCCGAACGTTTGCCGCTGACTTATGCTCAACTGCGCCTGCAAATAGAAACGGTTAAAGAATCGCTGAATCAATTCGGGGTTGGCCGCAATGATCGAGTCGTCGTCGTGCTGGATAACGGTCCCGAGATGGCGGTCGCCTTCATGGCTATCGGCGCGTGCAGCACGGTTGTTCCACTTAACCCCGCATATCGTATCGATGAGTTCCGGTTTTACTTGTCGCGTCTTGGCGCCAAAGCGGTTGTTGTAAAAGCCGGCGATCAAACGGACCTCCGCGACCTGGCTGACCAACTCGGCCTGATCGTTATCGATCTCGTTCCCGATCTGTCTGCCCCGGCAGGAACATTTGCGCTCCACTCGGTTGCCAGGCAAGCAGCGTCGCAAACAGGTTTCGCTGAAGCCGAAGACATCGCGCTGATTCTTCATACCTCGGGAACAACTTCCGCCCCGAAGATTGTGCCACTGACGCACGTGAATATCTGCGCGATGGCCCATAACAATCAGGTTGGCCTGGAATTGAGCAAGACCGATCTGTGCCTGAACATAATGCCGCTGTTTCACTCGACAGGTTTAGTTGGTGTGGTGCTCTCGTCGTTGATTAGCGGCAGTGGCGTTGTTTGCCCTCCGGGATTTTTTGCACCACAGTTTTTTAATTGGCTCAATGAGTTTAAGCCGACGTGGTTCACGGCAGTACCAAGCATGCACCAGGCGATTCTGGTGCGTGCTCGCAATGGTTCAGTGGGCGGCAATCAGGCTCATTTACGATTCATTCGTTCATCGTCAGCAGCATTGTCACGGCAACTGATGACGGACCTCGAGGACGTTTTTCAAGCGCCGGTGATCGAATCCTTTGGCATGACTGAATGCGGCATGATTGCCTGCAACCCGCTTCCGCCGCGGGTGCGGAAACCACGATCTGCGGGCTTGGCCACAGCGATCGAGATCGAGATTCAGGATCAAGGTGGCGAAGTTCTGCCGCAGGGCGCGGAAGGAGAGATCGTCGTCCGCGGTGCGTGCGTGATGAGCAGCTACGAAGCTGACGAAAAAGTAAACGACGAGTCTTTCAGGAACGGCTGGTTCAGAACTGGTGATCAGGGATTCCTCGACGCCGATGGCTATCTGTTCATTACCGGGCGACTGAAAGAGATAATCAATCGTGGCGGTGAGAAAATCGCGCCGTTGGAGATAGACCAGGCGCTGTTGGAGCATCCTTTC
>Ga0247688_1000289_pt1 | contig 18204 bp, 7 predicted proteins | sample CNK29_metaG_FD_182718 | JGI IMG/M metagenome (GOLD analysis project Ga0247688, IMG submission 182718) | Soil microbial communities from Purdue University Martell Research Forest, Indiana, United States - CNK29 | ecosystem: Environmental > Terrestrial > Soil > Temperate forest > Bulk soil | place... | reverse complement strand
TGCCGTCAAGCACGTACCATGGACCATGCCGCCAGCCGCCAAAAGTGACGCGGTCTGAACGCAGAGGTTTTCCCTCGGCATCTTTCACGAACCACTCAGGATGCTGTTGGAAGACATGTGACTGTTCCTCGGCGACGAAAGGCGCCACCCAAATCGCAGGTTCAAAACCACGGTCGCGAATCTGCTTGAGAACGCCCTGCACATCGCCGCCAAACGCCGCGCCAGTTTCGAGCCAGTCACCCATCGCCGGCTGATAGCCATCATCGATCTGTACATAACGCAAGCCGGGCGTGTGTTTAGCTATGAAGTCAAGATTGCCTAAAACCTGTGCGGCCGTAACGCGGGGGCCGAAGCAATACCACGAGCACCAACCCGCCGGCGGCGATGAAAAACGAAGGGGCGGATGATTGGCGACGAGTTGTGATGCGAGACTATCTAACAACTGCTCGCGATCGCTGCCGGACTGATAGGTGAACGGTTCGAGTTGCCAGCTTTCACGCGGACGCAACTCACCACCTTCCGTATCCACCACAACCTTCAAAGCGGGATAGCTCAGATAAAACTGTCCCATAAAGCGGTGGCACGAAGTAAACGCCAGCAGATGATTGTCGCGAGTCGACGGCGAGAGCATCATCGTTCCGTAGATTGCTCTTGTCCCGGCGGGCGCGGGAAGTTTGTAGTGTTTAGCGTCGCTGTAGTTGCCGAGATCGGTTGGCTGGCCCAATGTGCCGGCGGTCTGCGAAAGCATTTGAAAGCCTTCACCGTAGAGTCGCGTTGTCGCAGGTAGCGGCAGAACGAGATCAAACAGCACGACCTCTTTGATTCTGATTGGTTCGGATCCCTGATTCACCACGCGCGATTGGCAAACAGATCCTTTCCAGCGCCGCTCAACCTTCACGCGGGAAACGTCCGTACCTTCGACTAACGGAATTACAGCGGGCGTAGCACGCTGCAACGCATCCCGGAGACCCTGCGCCTGCACCAGCCGCGGCAGCGCCGCCGCCAACGGAGAAACTATCGCTAATTGAAGAATTCTTCGTCGCGAGATCATTTACTCAAACGTGCATCTACCCAGTCAGCATAAATCCCTGTGAAGGCGTGAACCCCAAAACCGTACCGTTCAACGAAACCTGATAACCTGCCGCCGGTTGATGCACGATGGCCCAATGCAGGTTGGCGCCATCAACTCCCACGCGCTCGGCCCAAAGGTGCTGCGGTCTTTAACCGGAAAGTGGTAGCCTTCAGCGGGTTCGAAAGAACTTCCCAACTGACCTCGGTGGTTTTTGGCGATGTGATCTCAACCTCCGCCCATCCCTGGTGATTAAGAATGCGGACTGGCAATCCGCCGGCCGTCGCGCTTTTGACGGCGAAGTTTTTACCGCGAAGAAAAGCGAACCGCAGATTTCCTTACTTTGAAATCTAAGATTATTCGTACCGTAACGCCACCAGCGGATCGACTTTCGCTGCGCGACGCGCCGGCAGATAGCATGCAAGCAAACTAACGACGACCAGCAGAATCGATAACGCACTGAACGTGAACAGATCTGTAGCGCGCACGCCAAAAAGCAAGGTGGACAAGAATCGCGTGACCACGAAGGACAGAACCAGCCCAAGAGCGATGCCAATCAGGGCCAACTTAAATCCACCAGCAAGCACGAGACGCAGAACATCGATCTGGCGCGCTCCAAGTGCCAGCCGAATACCTAGCTCGTTCGTTCGTTGTGCAACTGAATAAGAGATCACCCCGTAGATACCCACAACCGCCAACAACAAAGCGAACCCTCCAAAAACGCCGAGCGCCAGCATGGCAAAGCGGCGGCGGGCCAATGACTCCGACAGTCGCTGATCCATCGTCTTGACGTCAAAGATGGGAACATTGGGATCCATCGAGCGCACTTGAGAAGCGACGTTTGCAGCCACGCTCGCAGGAGCGATGTCAGTACGCGCTACAAGATACATTGTGCCTCCCAGTCCCTGTGAGGCAGGCAAGTAAAACGTAACGCGCGCTTCATTTTCGAGATCGTATTGCTTGACACTGCCAACGACGCCCACGATCGTCATCCACGGGTTCTTGTCGTCACGTCCAAACTTGATTCGTCCGCCGAGGGGATTGGCGTTGGGCCAATAGTTACGCGCCATATGGTCGTCGATGACGATCACGGGCGCTGAGTCCTTCGTGTCGTGCTCGTCGAACAAGCGGCCTTTAATGAGAGGAACCGCCATAGTTTCGAAGTAACCGACACCGGCCACACGCACGTCAGCCTGAATCATTTCCTGACCCGCTGACGGTTGATAACCGTCAATGGAAATGCCGCCCCATCCAATGCCGCCACTGAGCGGCAGGTTGTCCGCAATTGCGGCCGATTTAACTCCCGGCAAACGGCGTACGCTCTCCAATAAATCGCGATAAAAGATCTCCCGCCGATCACCTTTGAAACTTGTCCCCGCAACGGACAGGCGCATGCTCAAGACGTTCTGTGCATTGAATCCGGGGTTGACTTGCTCGACACTGATGAAACTACGAATCAAAAGACCAGCGCTGATTAGCAAGACCAGTGAGAGGGCCAACTCGGAAATGACGAGCAGTTTGCGCAACTTCTCGTGACGACCTCCGGAGACGTTTCGAGCGCCTTCTTTCAGAGTTTCGCTCAAATTCAGTTTTGCGGATCGCAGCGAAGGCGCCATTCCGAAGAGAATTCCTGTCACGACCACAATCGCTGAGGTAAAAGCGAGGACCCGGCCGTCCATTCGAATGGCCTGAAGCCGAGGGATATTCTCCGGACCAAGCCAACGCAAAACATCCAACATCCAATAGGCGAGCGCGAGACCGACGAGGCCACCAATAACCGAGAGCAACACGCTCTCAGTCAGCAGTTGACGAATCAGGCGCGAACGGGCTGCACCCAGCGCCGAGCGAATCGCGATCTCGCGTTCGCGTGCGGTGGCCCGCGTCAACAAAAGATTAGCTACATTGGCGCAAGCAATTAAGAGCACACACCCAACTGCTGCGAGCAACACGATGAGCGGGCGACGGACATCACCAACTACTTGTTCCAGGAGCGGCTTGACGCTGAAACTGAAGCGACGTGTGACCGGATACCGATCGGGAAACTGTTCAGCCAGCTTTCTAGTGGCGAGGTCTAACTCGCTTTGTGCCTGAGCGATTGAGGTCCCAGGTTTGAGCCGTGCCACGAGGTTGTAATTCTCATCTCCCTGGGCCTGCTTTTCCTCGCTGTCCATGGGTAACGGCAGAAACAAGTCGGGCTCGGGAACGGAGGCGACGGTTGGCACAACTTCGTAGCCCAAGGAAAAGTCAGATGGCATGACACCAACAATTTCGTATTTCTCCCCGTTGAGGAGAACCGTGTGCTGAAGTACGTTCTCGTTTCCTCCAAACTCACGACGCCAAAAAGCGTTGCTGAGAATTACGGTGTGGGTCTTGCCCGGCTCGTCTTCCTCGGGAAGAAAGAGGCGACCCATGAGTGGTTTCGCACCAAGCAATGGCAGCAGATTTGAAGATGCTTCTACCGCGCCGGCGCGCGTTGGATTACTGAGTCCCCCGACATTCAGGTTCTGACCGTGAACGATTGCTATATCTTCAAAGACAGTGGAATTAGCCTTGATCGCTTCGTACTGTCCTGGTGAGGGCCAATCCTTTTCTACGTTTGCTCCGGGCGAGTGAGTCCAAATGATTGCCAGCCGGCCTGAGTCTCGATACGGCAGCGGATTCAAGAGCAGCGAATTGACAATGCTGAAGATCGCACTATTGGCGCCAATGCCAAGTGCCAGTGTCAACACTGCCACTACAGTAAATCCTGGTGTCTTAACCAACAGGTGAAGCCCGTAACGGATGTCACGCCAAAATGTATGCATCACTTACCTCACTCTTGTGCTTTGTGTTTTGTGCCGGGATCGGATCAGCACAACCTCACAATATGGCTAGGCGCTCGATGTCATAGATCTATGTTGGCAGCTAGTTTGGCCTAATCTACAACCATGCGAGACGTACGGCAATATCGTTTTGCAACCTGCCTCGCATCGACCGGCGAGGTTGCACTCGGCAGCACACTATTGTTGAATCTGTCCCGTTCGAACATCTCCACCACCTGACTTGCTCCGGCAAGCACGAAGGACGCTCTCATCGATATGAACACTCGTCGTCAATTTCTTATTCGCGCTCCATTGACCCTGCTCGTTACTGCTGCCGGCCTCAAGACCAACAACGCCCAAACTCCTTCGCAAACGCCGGCAACACCGGGTGCCCCACCAACATTCGGAACGGGCGAAGGCTCTGGACCAGCCGTCACACCGCAAACTTTTGCTGAGGCTGAGAAACTGATGCAGGTCACGATGACGGCTGCAGAACGACAACAGGCCGCCGACTCGTGGCGTACATCGCTTGCTCAATACCTCGAGCGACGAACGGGTCCACGCAAAGTTTCGATCAAGGACACGGACGCGCCGGCAACGCTTTGGCATCCACTGCTGCCGGGAATCACGGCTGTGCAATTACGCGATCGCTTCGTTCGGTCAAACGCAGAGAAGACTTCCCTGCCCGCTTCGGATGAGGACATCGCCTTCGCGCCGGTAACGCAGTTATCCAGATGGATCGAATCAAGAAAGCTTACGTCTGAACGGCTCACCAATATCTATCTCAGCCGGATCGAACGACTCGATCCAAAGATCCGATCGATCATCACGCTGACCAGGGATCACGCAATCGCGCGCGCAAAGGCGGCAGATGTCGAAATCGCCGCCGGCAAATATCGTGGTCCACTACATGGCATTCCGTACGGCGTGAAGGATCTGCTCGACACCAGAGACATACTCACTACTTACGGCGCTGAGCCATTCCGAAATCGCGTTCCAGCCGCCGATTCGGCAGTTGTCCGGCGACTCAATGATGCCGGTGCAGTTTTGCTGGCGAAGTTGTCCCTCGGAGCACTCGCGCTGAACGACATCTGGTTTGGCGGCCAGACGATGAACCCGTGGCTTTTGGAAGAGGGCGCATCGGGATCGAGCGCTGGGCCGGGCGCCGCGACAGCCGCTGGGCTGGTGGCGTTCTCAATTGGGAGTGAAACGGGAGGAAGCATTGTCAGCCCCGCAATGCGCTGTGGAGTGACTGGCCTGCGTCCTACGTTTGGACGAGTTGCCCGCACTGGCGCAATGACACTTTGCTGGTCACTGGACAAGCTTGGCCCGATGACGCGCTCGGCAGAAGATGCGATGCTGGTATTGCAAGCGATCACCGGACCGGACGCTGGCGATCCATCAAGCGTTCCCAGCAAGCTCGACTTCGATGCCCTGGGACCAGTGGCTGGCTTGAAGGTTGGTTACATTTCGCAGTGGATGAAAGAGGCCCCCGCGACCGACGTAGATCGCGCCGCAATGGAGACAATGAAGAAGCTGAGGATGGAACTGAAGGAAGTAACACTTCCTGATTGGCCGTTCAGCTCACTCATGCCAATCCTGTTTGCCGAAGGCGCCGCGTCGTTTGAAGCGCTTGCACTTAACAATCAACTCGGCTCCCTCAAGGTTCAGGTCAAGGACGCATGGCCCAACCTCTTTCGGGAAGCACGGTTTCTTTCAGCCGTAGATTTTGTTCAAGCTGATCGCTTGCGTCGCCAGGTGGCGCTGGAGATGGACCGGATATTCCGAGAAGTCGATTTAATGATCGTGCCTTCACTCCGCGACGAGCAGCTTACGATCACCAACTTCACGGGTCATCCATCACTTACGCTGCGTGCAGGTTTCGTTCAAGTCTCAGAAGCACGAAGTGATTGGGCGCCGGATCCCGCGAATCCGCTGCCCAAATTCAATCCACCACGACGTGTGCCGCATGGCATTACGATTCTCGGCCGCCTATTTGACGACGGTTTACTTGGTCGAGTCGGGGTGGCGCTGGAACGCGAGTTTGGTGTTGTAAACGAAAGGCCGACCGGTTTTGCGTGAGGCTAATTAGCGGATACTGAAGCTGATTTCCAATCCGATCCAAAAGGGTACTGGCTTGCCCTCTTTCATTGCGGGCCTGAACTTGATTTGGCGCGCCTCATTCATCGCTTCTTCCGTGAGGCCATCAGAAAGACCGCGAACTACCCGGACGCTCTTTACATAGCCGTCTTCACCCACCAGCACACGCATGAGTACCGAACCTTGAATACCCTTAGCGCGAGCTGCTTCTGTGTAACGAGGGGTTGGCCTGGTCAAGGCCACTGGCTTGGTATCTACGGTAGTGACGGACGGTTTATCGGTATCGGCTGAAGGGGTAGCGGCAGGAACACCAAACCGTGGTCCATCTCCCCTTCCGACTCCGACACCCGGCTCACCCAAATGTTTGAGCGTGGCGAGCAGTTCACTTGGCCAAGCCAGCCCGGCGCTCTGACCGTCCGGACTCTTCGTGGCCAGGCCGATCACTTCCCCGTGACGGTTGAACACCGGCGCGCCCTTATTGTTTTCGTTGACCGAAAGGCTCATCTGGAAGGCTCGAGTATTCTTGATTGCAGTGAAGCCGGTGACGCGGCCACTGACTATCTTTCCCGAATCGTTCAGCATGAATACGGGATCGTTCAATGCAACTTGTTCGCTGTCGCCCAGGGTCAACGGCGAAATTTCCGTTTGCGTCTCAACCAACACGTACGGAAGAAAGTAGTGCCCCGCAGATAACACTCTTAAAGTGCCGGCTTTTGTCGCGACGGTAAGTTGAGGACTAGAACTCCTGTCGATTTCAAGGTCGGTAGCGACAAGATCTTTTCGGACGAGAAAACCCGTCGCCTGTGAGATTGGCTCGTTTCGCTGGTCCCGCAGCTTTACCGTTACGAGCGAAGCGCGAGCCGATTCGATGCGCCCCGTGGCGGTCGCGTCAAGGTCTTTTAACTCCTGGCTGGCTGTCGCGCACGCGCATAACGCGACGATAATCGCGAACTCAACCAGTCTGGGCCACCTCATAACTCACCTCTTAATCTGTGTAATACCAGCACCCAAACGTCGCACGATTTCTGAACTGGTAACGCACGAGTCACACAGCCCGCGGAACTCATCACGATCAAGGACCTTATCAACGTATAGCTCGGCAGTAACTGGGTATTGCAAATGCTCGTATAAAGCCCCCCAGCGAATCTCTGGAACAGGACGTGGCTGCGTACCATCCAGATTTCGCACCGTCGCCGCCGGCGGTTGAAGGAATGATATTTTGATGGGCCGATCGGTCCAGCCAAGAAAAGCCCATACCTTCGTTTTACGACGCTCCACGTCGTAGAACACCGGGACCATCGCTCTCAGGTCGACACTTAGATCGCAATCGGATTTTAGGTCGCACGCCCATGACGCAAACCGATCCGCGGCGTCGCTTGCGGATGAATCAGAACCCAAGGCAGTGTCAGGCGTCAGGCCAAGCTCTTGACTGACTTTCACGTGAGCGCCGAAGAACAGTGTCTCAATCCTAGCGAGTTCCTCTGCAAGCGACGTGGCCACTGGTCCAGTCTCGGTGAGCCGATACATACTTCGCAGTGCTTTGGCACCGAACGTTTCTTCAAGCACAGTGTGAATGTAACGGTACCCCGCGGCTCGGCGCAGGTAGTGAGTGGCAAGCGGTTCAGCCGAGAGTCCCGGGCTGATATCGATGAATACTTTCTCTTCTTGCGGTCGCATGGCAGCGCCACAGAGCACCACTTCAAGTTGCTTGACATGCGTCTCGCGAGTCAAACACAGCATGCCTTTGAATAGGTCAAGAAGCAGTTTGCGATACGCATCGTCGAGCTGGAGACACTTTCCTTCAGGCATTTGTTCAGGGATCACCAGCGGCTCCAGCGACCAAGTTTGGTAGTCATACCATCCCGAATCAGCTCGTGGCTGAAGGTTGAGTTCGCCCGCACGGATCTGACGAATCATTTCATCCGCTAAAACGAAATCTTCGGGAATGGGTGTGTCGCCATAGAGCTGCTTGACGATGTTGGTTTCATGTGCGACCGAAGGTGGAAAGAACGTGCGCAAGCCAGAATTCACGAATGGATTGGTTAGCCGAGAAATAAGGCGAAGATGGCTCTCGTACGCGTCCTTCGCTGCGGGGTCAACGAGCAATGCGTTTGTTATCACCTTGATTCCGTCGGCGTCAATCTCACCCTGGAGCATCCGGTCCTGCTGGAAAATGTTCCGGAGCTGCTCTGACCAGGTGTAGAAACCGATTGGTTTGGAGCGTAGTTCATCCGCGAGGAATGTTTCGACAGCTTCTCTTACACGCAGCTCAATATTGGGCGAGACACCTGCGACCGGCACGTGACCTAGGCTGGCTGCGCCCAACAGAAGTTGCTGTGCGGAGTGGGCCAACGACGGATCGGCTGCGGCGAGTGCACGACCAAGTGACGAGAGGAGTGAGGCCTTTCCGGCATGCTTTCCGATCCCGTTCTGCGCCGCAACTTCAACCGCCGCATAAAGCCCGTCATCGAAGATTTTTGCCTTTTGGGCCAGGACAGACGCTGACAAGAATTTACTCCTGCCGGTCGAATCGAGAGTTGCTTTCAGTGGCGCTTCGGTGAGCCGGGGGCTGTCGCCTCTGTAACCAAGGTCCAAGTCCCTGTCGATTGGCGCCGTGACGGCCAACACCTGATTGGTCAGATCAAGCTCGACCTTGTAGCCAGCGGTGATAATCGTGCGCTTATCTGAAACAGCAAACTCGTTCGCAGAACTATCCGCCGGCCGCATCAAGGCGAGCCCTTTGTTCAACATTGCCTTGAGATTCCAGTGTGTCACTCGAGTTTCTTGGAGAAGCCGGAAATGTCCCAGCGACTCTCAACGTTCTTGAAGAGCTTCAGGCTGTCGAAGAAATGATTTGAACCACCGCCGGCCATCCTCGTGCCTTCCTGGCCGGCTATCCGTGTTCCTTCCTGGCCCGCGATGCGAGTGCCTTCCTGGCCCGCGATGCGAGTGCCTTCTTGCCCGGCGATCCGTGTTCCTTCCTGGCCCGCGATGCGCGTACCTTCCTGACCGGCAATCCGTGTCCCCTCCTGGCCGGCGATGCGAGTCCCTTCCTGTCCCGCAATTCTGCCGGCCACGGCCGTCGCCGCGTACGCATGCGCGCCAAACCGCTCATCAAATACCACGCCCGACGGATAACGATATTTTGTTCCGAGCGGAACATCCGTCCGCGTCGGCACCAGCTTGCGCAAGCTGACTTCATACAAATACTTCTTCAGAAAATCCGTCCACGACTCCTGCTTGCGCTTCACGTCTTTCGCAAACCACAAACCCTCATAATTCTTCTTCGACACCTCGTAACCTTCGCGCGACCACGGGAAGAACACCGAAACCCCATTCGAATACTGATAACTGCCACCGCTATACCCGCTGAGGATTACGGCCTTGTTCAACTCCTTCAATACTTTGCGACACTGCTTTTGCACCGCGCGCAATTGCTCGATGTCGTCGCCTTCACTAAGCTCGTCGGCAACTTGCCCACATTCAAAATCGAGCAACTCGCAGAAGTCTCCGATGTCGACATTCTGATCGAACATGTACGACTGGCATTTCCAATGAACCTGCAGCATCACCCGTTCCATCTGCCGGTAGATGCGGCTCTCTTCGCCGGCGAAACAGTCGAGCAACGCTTGCGCCAGTTTGTCGAACTCCTCCGCCAGGCAACCGAACCGGCTTAAGTCCCACGCGGCCATGTCGACGGACACGCCGCCAACCGTGTAGGAGTCCTGGCTCCTAACGAACTGGGTCACGAACATTTCGGCAACGCTGAGCGTGTCGAGCTGCCGATTTTGCTCGCGCGCCAGGAAGCCGAGTATCTTCGCGTAGGTCCAGCCCGCACTCGGCACGCTGCCCTCGGAAGCAATCATCGTCTCCGCGACGTCGCTGAATTGATACCCAACCTCGAGCATGCCCATCACGCAACTATCAAAACCGAGCAAGTCAATCTTCTTGCCAAGCAGCACCGTGGTGACGAGTTCGCGCGTGGCGTCATCCAGCTTGTTTTCGTCACAGTATTGCTCCAACTCTTTACGAGTGTTGGTGAGACACTGCAGCACAAACCAAAAATCATTCATCTTCATCGTCTTGCCGGTCGACTCATCCTTGAACAGGCCGATGTCCTGAAAACCCAGCGAGTGACCGGCAAAGATCAAGGCATACTTTTGAGCGCGGCGGCCGAAAGTGATCTCGCCATCATCATTTTCGACCTCGACTTTGTTCACACACCAATCGACGAAGTTGAGGATCGAAAATTTATCGGCAGCATTCTCGTTCTGTTTCTTCGGCACATAGTAGAGCTTGTTGGGAACCTTGTAAGAACGCACGTACCTCGCTTTTCCCGCCTCGGAAAAATCGCAATACATCGTGGGAATCGAGGGCGAGCTGCCGTCATAGTAGACGAGCAGGTTAGGGCTGTCGGCGCCTGCTTCGGCGACGCCCTTGATCTGTTCGAGGGCGTAAGCCATATCGACGGCGAGGTTGTTGTCACCCGCCATGTAAATCATGATGGTCCATTCTCTCTGTTTCATCGGGGAGGTCTCCTTATCGGAAATCTTTGATCAGGACAATGTCTCTGGACACGTTAAAGCGGTATGCGGCGATGCGGCCATCGCGAAAGATTGCGAAGTTGTCGATGAACCCGGAATTAAAGTTAGTTAACTGCTTCGGCTGACCGCCGTCAAGCGGCGCGCTCCAGATATTCAACACTCCGGCACTCGCATCGAGGTAGGCGATCGACTTCCCGTCAGGCAGCCACGCAAACGCAATCGGCTGGACCGACGACGGCAGCGCGATCGTTTTCACCGGCGCGCCACCGGAAAGCGGCACGATTCCGACTCTTCGTTGCTTGTTTGCCTCGTCGCGGTAGAAGTAGGCGATCTGCTGCCCATCGGGTGAGAAGAAGGGCAGCTCGGAAGCACCATTGGTTATCTGCACTGGTTCGCCACCGTCGATTCCCACTCTCCACCCACGCCACTCACCAGACCGTAGCGAAAAGAAAACAAGCGACTGGCCGTCGGGAGAACAAACAGGATAAGAATCGACAGCAGTACCAAAGGTGAGTTGTTTGACGTTCGTACCATCTGCGTTCATGCGCCAGATGTTTGCACTGCGGGCGCGGTTCGATTGAAACACGATGTAACGACCATCACCGCACATCGACGGTTGCTGATCGATGAAAGCGTCCGCGGTGAGTTGTTTAGTGTCGGAGCCGTCGGCATTGGCGATCCAGATGTCCCAGTTTTCTCCGGTGCGCATCGCGTAGATGATCTTTCCCTCCGGTGTCCACCGGACCGTCTCCGGCAGGCTTGTCTTCACGATCTGCTGCGCGCGAGTTTCAGCCTCGTTCGGCGCTGTGATCCAGATGCTGCTCGTAGTTACTTGTTGGACCGTAGCGATGGTATTCGAATCCGACGTCAAACCCAGGCTCACGTCGCCGTATGCGTCGAGGTCGTTCGTGATGCGCCGCGGTTCACCGCCGCCCGCCGGCAGGAACCAGATCTGCGTGCCGAGCGATGACGATTCCGGTTGCGCAGTCATGATCAAACCGCTGCCGTCGCCCAGCCAGATTACGCGACCGACTCTGGACCACTTTTGCGAACCCAACGGTTGCGGCTCTCCGCCGGTGACGGGCACTTCGACGACAGTTGAGTAACCCGCGCCACTGCCATTGAACATCCCGCAAGCGATTCGTTTTCCGTCGGGCGACCACGAGGGACCAGAAAGTGAAAACGCGCTGGGCGCTTTCACGGTCGCGATCGTACGCGGCTCACCACTGCCATCCGTGTTGGCGACGTTTAGCGCCATTTCGTTTTGGTTCCGGCGCACGAACGCGAATTGACTGCCGTCGCGGGAAAAACCGACCGCGCTAAACACTCGATCGAGAATCTTGCTGGGAGTACCGCCGAGAACGGGTACGCGGTAAAGACTCGGCACGAACTGGTCGCGTTCAAGCACGGCGACGTAATAGATCATCTCGCCATCGGGTGAAAAGGTCGTGGCAAGATAACCACCATTCTCCGGTGGCACGATGCGCACCAGGCTGTTCGTCGAGATTTGCCGCAACCACAAACTCGCCTGCTGCTTCGCGTCGTTGCCGGCACAGACAACGTACTTGCCGTCGGGAGAGATCGACAGTTGGCCGTTGATGTCGTCGCCGCTGATTCTTCCGCCCGTCGTCAACGCCGTCATCTTTACCGGGCCAAAAGTCTTCGGTGGTTCTGCGAAGCGCACGTAAACCCGGTAGCCAATTACGCAGGCCAGGAACACCACTGTGCCCAACACCACCAGAGAAACTTTCTTAAATGTGCTTAGACGAGAGGGCGCTGCTTCAACAGCGGATACAGCTTGCGTCGGCACGGTAACGACTGGTTCTGCGATTGAGGTTTGCGCTTCGCCGAGCGTGGCGTGAGTCACTGGCGGTAAACTCAGCTGCGAATCGCCAGTCTCGATTCGCTGCTTTAACCGCTTCAGCTTGCCGAGCAGTTCCTTCGCTGTCTGACAACGCTCGTCGGGATCTTTCATTAACGCTTCTGACACGATCCACTCGAGTGCTTCGGGAACGTTTGGCGCCAGCTTACTGACGGGCAGCGGTTCGCGATCGATGATGGCTACGATGATGTGACTCTTCGAGGCGCCCGCAAACGGCACCCGCGCAGTGAGCATCTCGTAAAGCACGATGCCGAGACTCCAGATATCGGATCGCGCGTCGACTTCGCGTCCCGCAGCTTGTTCCGGCGACATGTAGGCAACGGTTCCCAACACCGCGCCGGGTTCCGTGTGCACGAGGGCCATCGTTGGCGCTTCAGATCCGGCCGACGATGTCTCTTGTTTTTCCGTGAGCTTCGCCAGGCCGAAGTCGAGCACTTTCACGATGCCGTCTTTGCGCACCATGATGTTTTCCGGCTTGATGTCGCGATGAACAATGCCGGCGGCATGTGCGGCAACCAGCGCTGACGCAACCTGGATCGCGATGTCGAGAACTTCGATCAGTTTGAGGTTATTGTGCAGATGCTGTCGCAGGGTAACGCCATCGACAAACTCGGTGGCGATGAAGGTCGCCTCCCCGTCACGGCCGATCTCGTAAACGGTAAGAATGTTTGGATGATTGAGTGACGACGCCGCTTTTGCTTCCTGGATGAAGCGATTGACGCGGCTTTGATGAGCGGCAACGTCGGCGGGCAGGAACTTCAACGCGACCGAGCGGCCGAGTTCGGTGTCCTGCGCGCGGTACACCTCGCCCATGCCTCCTGCGCCAATCTTGGAGATGATGCGATAGCGCGCCAGTGTAGCACCGGGGGAAAGTTCTGCCACTGGAGAGGTTTTACGTCACGGCGGCACATCAGCGCAAGATGAAATCCGCCTAACCTACTTGCCGCTACACATCGTGATCGCCCGGCGCAGCGCGGCGTTGAATTGCTCGGCCAATTGTTTGTTATCAAACGCGAAGGTCACGTAATCAAAACTGCCGACTTCTTTTGCGTGGGGCTCTTCGGCGGCCGTCAGCTCAACATCAAAAATCGGCTGGGTAAAGAAGCCGCCTTTCTCGAAGCTTGTGCGCCAGCTTCCCAGCAGCTTTGCTTTTGCTTGATCGTCCGTTTGAAGATATGGCCCCTTGCCTCTCTTATCACTCATCTTGCTGAGCGGAAGGAACACCAACGCGAGTTGCGGCGCCAGCTCACGCATTCCATTCTCTTGCGAGATGAATCTATGGAAAGCGCCACGCGAGGGATTAGCCGAGTCGATTATGTTTACCTTGTCATTGCTCAACGTTACCTGGCAACCGTCGACCGACTTGAGGTGAAATCCTTCGGAGAAAATGCGTTCGCCGCCAGGCACAGGCTTGCGTTGCAGGCCAAAGCTCTTCGACGCGCCAGACGTACCCGTGATTTTTACGCCGACGCGTGCGTTGGGAAACGCATTCGCATCAAGCCAGCTAAGTATTTCTGTGAGCGATGAAGCCTGATTGAGAGCCGGCGGCAGGAGACTTTTCTCCTGCCGCGGGCCTTCGTAAACAGACCAACTACTCCAGCCAATCAACAAGACTGCGGTTAGCAATTGTCGATGAAGTTTCATATTCATACGAACCAGCGTTATTGCGCCGGGGCCGTTTCCGGACTGAACCGGTCGAACGAGCTATTAACCTTTCCGACGAGATCGTTAAGAGTGTCCAACCGGCTCTGCAATCTGAGCAGTCTCCGAATTCTGTCGGACGCAGAGACAACCACTCCGAATTTCTCAACCTCTTTGCCGAGGTCTTCCCTTTCGTGAAACTTCTTATTGTTGAAGCGCCGGATGCCGAGATAGATATCAACGGCATCATCAATCACGCCCGCCTTGTTCAAGAATGTCGCGAGCCGATCAGCGCCGGCGATCTCCGCGACCTTCTGGGTTGTATCTCTCGCAAACTTGTAGATCTCCCAGGCTTTCTCGAGCCGGCTGGAGTCGTCATCGATACGATCCGAGGCGAACCCGGTGGCACTCGAGATAAGGTCAAAGATCTGGCCCAACTTCTCGCGTCCGAAGGCGGTCAGTGTTTTGCTGACAGCACCGGCGCCATCAGAAATCGCCTTCAAGATCGTTTTCCAGCTCGCATCGAGTGCCGCGCTGATCGTTGATGCTCCGAACGTCGCTATCGCACTGATGACACCCAGAATTCCACCCAGTTTAGTGAGACCCAGGGCATTGGCAACAGAGGCTGCAGCCCCCGTCACTGCGCCAATCACCAGGAAGACTGCTTGCAAGATGTTCGCGGCCAGGTAAGGCACCACGATGATCGTTACCACGGCAAGAGCCACCGTGAACGCGACCGCGATCCATTTGAAGAGCTTCTTAAGAAAACTGAAAAACCCTAAACCGCTTGGGTCGCTGCGATTGACAGGATCGTTGGCGCAGTAGGAATAGAGATTGAGCGTTTGCGGATTGTACAAGTTGGTGCTCTTCATCCCGATGGGATCAACCTGCGTGAATCTGCCTTGCTGCGGATCGTAGTGACGGTTGAGAGCGTAGTCGAGATTTCTCGTCTCGTTCCGATCGTACGACCCGAATCTTCTGTTTGTGGCGCCGGTGCTTTCCGCTCCGAGTCCCGTGCCAAAGGGCAACGTGACCTGTTCGAATGACGTTCCATTTGACGGAGTAGTGACGAGCCGGGTGCCAAAGCGGTCCGGATGCTGAAGCTGGACCACTTCACCGCCGCCGCTCGGCGTCAGAGTTGAAAGCAAACGGCTGCCAAGATAAACATAACTCTTGGACCAGAGAGGCGTAGTTGAAGCACCGCTCTCCGTGAACTCGGCAATCGCAGTACCTCCGTTGTAGTTGCAGTAAGTACGTGTCCCGGAGTCTTCGGCGATCAATCGTTCATTCGAATCTCCGTAGGTGTACGTGGCCAGGACCGTGACATTGTCATCGGCTTTTATCTTGACCAGGCGATTCGCCGCGTCGTATTGAAAGCGTTGCCAACCAGCACCATTCTGGACTTTCGTCTGGTTACCTGCCGCGTCGTAACTCCAACCGGAGTTGGTGATGTGATTCGACGTGTCATAAGCCATCTGTTGCATGCCGTCGGCCGCCACCGTACCACTCGGCGGTAAGTAAGGACTCGTGCCAGCGGCCTTGTAACTGAACTCGGGACAGTAGTCGAAAGCGAACCGCGTATTGGCGCGACCGTTCACCGGCACCTGACTCTCCCAAAAAGCCCAGCCACTCGTGTCCGGCTCACGATAGAGATAGGTCTTATACAAGTCGTAAACAAACCAGTGATCGGTCCGGTTACGATTGGCATACTCCTGCGAATTGAAGATCGATTGGCCCAAACTCTGCATCGCCGCCAGAAACTGTGCCTGTCCCTGAGTGTAGGCTGTTTGCAACGTGCTGAGCCACGTATTCAGCTCGGTGGAAGTCGGCTGGCGATTCAGGCCGTTCTGGTAGAAGTTACGAATGTAAGAATCGGCGGTGTAGGAGTACGCGTTGTTGCGATTGCCGAAGCGATCGTATTCGTAACGCTGCGCCCAATTGACGTTCTGGCCGCCGGTCGCCCGGCGCAACCTGCCCAGCGCGTCATACTCGTAACCACGATCCTTATTGTGGTCCTGGTTGTTGCTGATCTTGACGAGTTGGCCCGTGCGCTTAGTGTTCGCGCCGGCGTAATCGTAGCCGAGGTTGAGCAGCGTCGTACCGTTACGAATTGCCGTCTGGCCGTCGAGCAAGCCGGTTTGGGCATTGTAGCTGTAGTTCTCGCTAACTTGATTTGTGCCCGTGCCGGCGTTGAGCGAAGTGGTCTGGCTGGCGGCGTTGTAGTTAATGCTTGAAGCGAGAGACTGGCTATCGAACGTCACGCCACTCAGCCGGCTGGCAACGTCGAAATCCTGATGCACAATCTTGCGCGGCGCACTGCCATTGCCGTACTCCGCGGGGTAACGAACATCTTTTGCTCGATCCAGCGAGTCGTAAGTGTAGTCAGTTACGAACGGGTAAGATGAGCGACTGGTCAACGTCAAAGTCTTCGAGCTAATCCGTCCTTCCGAGTCGTAGCTATAACTCACGGCGCTCGTTCCCGCCGCTGACACGCTTGCTTGCTGGGTGACGTCGATGAGTTGTGAACCGGTAGATTTGGTTCGATAGGCGTAACTGACCGTCGCGGCGGCCAATATCGGATTTGACGTATCGCCAAAGCCGCTGGTGTCGAATGAAACTGACTGCAAACGATCGAGCGGATCGTTGTTGTAGGTATAGACCGTCTTGACCCCGCGGGCATCGGTGCGTGACGTCAGGTTCGAACGATCGTCGTAAGTAAAAACATCGCTCCATGTTCCCGACCCGACGTAACTTCCCGCATCATTCAGCGTAGCACTCGCTTCAGCAAGTCTCTGTGCGAGCAAACGACCCAGGGCGTCATATTTAAAGGAGCGGGTCTGCGTGTCCTGAACGGTCTGAGTAAGGTTACCGAGCGGGTTGTAACTGTAGGTCGTAACCATGCCGTTGGCAGCAACTGATCCGCTGCCGTTAGGATCAGGCTCGACGACTTCAACCAAACGGCTACTCGCATCAGTGCGTTGCCAGGTTTCGCGGCCCCACGCATCCTGCGTTCGAGTTGTTTCGCCGGCAGTGCCAGAGGCTGCACTCGGCCGTGTTGGTTCGTCGTAAAAAGATTGCGTGACACTGCCGTCCGGCAAGGTCACGGTTTTCACCCGGCCTAAAGCGTCGTACGTGTTCGTGATTGACTGGACCGTATCGCCACTGCGATATGGTCGTGTCTGTTGCGAGACCTGACGCATGTTGTCGTACGTTGTATCGACGTAATCCCAAACACTGTTTGCGCCTAACGCCTGCTCCTGCCTGATGAGTCCCTGGCCATTCAGCACCTTCACGTTCTTGTTAGCGATGCCGCCGCCTTCGGCCGCGGCGACATAAGCAGTGGTGGTTACGCTCATCGCATTGTCATCGTAAGCGTAGTCCGTATGCGCACCTGTCGGCGAAGTGACACTCGTAAGGCGCAACGTGTTCGTGGAATAACTGCTGGTTGACTGACGGCCGTTGGCATCGGTTGCCGAGAGAGCTAGGCCATTATTGAAATCATAAGTCGAGCTGGTCGTTACCTGAGCGTAAGGATCGGTAGCTGAACCGCGCGTCTTCGAAAGTGGATAAGCGTATTGCGTATCGACGGTGTAATTGATGCTGGTTTGCTCGCAGCATCCCGTGACGTCGGTGACGAGATTTCCGGCGATGTCGTAACGCTTCGCTTCGCTGACTGCGCCGGAGTAAGACGAATTATCAACGTTTGCATACTTGGTGATCTGCGTAACGTTGCCGCGATAATCCGTGGAGAAGTCGTAAGGGCAAACATAGATCTGCGAACACGATCCGTCACAACCTGGCGGCTGAATGCAGTCAGGGCAGTCAGGCATGCAACTGCCATTACAGTCAGGATCGTTCCAGTCGTTGTCCCAATAACAAAGACCTTCGGCGTCAGCATACGGGTCAAACGCATAATCATGATGAGTGACGTCGGCCCGTTGCGTCATGGTCTGGTTGTCGTACTGATACTCGGTACGGGCGATTCGATTGCTATTGCCGTCGTAAATCTCAACTGAGAGCGGCAGGTTAAAGATGTGCCGGCCCCAGCAGCCATACTGGTTGCACCCGCCGGTGTAGACCGAATTGTTTTGATAAGTCGTTTGCGTCGAACGTAACAGTTCATTGCTGTAGCCATAGTTCCGCACGTCCGTTACCTGGTTGTAAGCG